>JGI24815J26687_1000137_pt1 | contig 15786 bp, 12 predicted proteins | sample METZYME_3_150m_FD_26687 | JGI IMG/M metagenome (IMG submission 26687) | reverse complement strand
CTCCAGTGATAGTGCGAATGGTCGTGGCTGTAATCCCCTGAACCCCAGTCCTCAGCGTTCATTGAGAAGAAATCCATCCCTTCAACAAGCTGCATCTGCTCCCCTAGATTCTCTTCGACCTTCGCCATCACTCCACCTCTGTTGATGATAGATGAGCCAATTACAAGCACGAGGGGCAAACCGAAACAACACCCAAAGACATCGAGTCCGGGTTCGGACGAACCCCAGACAACATTCCAGAAAACCGTAATTATTCCGAAAATATTGTAATTCCAGTTATAGTAAAGAGAGATACCAAGGGAATACAGAATTAGGAAAGTAATTACAGAAATTATGAACCCCAATGAATATACTCCCCCCACGGATTCCACAAAGTCTTCCTCAAGTTGTTCCGCGTTTCTGATGTTCTTCATCTCGGCTTCGTACTTCTCCAGGCTCATATCGAAATCACTGCCACCTAGGATTTTGTCTAGCTTCCTGAAGGTCTTGACCATCGGGTCACCCATCTCGTCACCGATCACCCCATTCCATTTATTGAGCCGCTCAACCTGCTTCTCCGTCAATCCATCCTCCTTGGAAACGACGATGTTCGAGATGATGGCGCGATTAATCGCGGCGATGTCTAGAAAAGCACTTGGCGCAGCATCTTCCCACGCTTTCAAGTTAGGTGCGTGAGCCCGCTTAGCTCGGAAAGTAAACACACCCAATACCAAAACCAAGAGAATTGGTAATGCACCCATCCACATCCATGAAATCCAGTTGAAACCCTCTCCTTTCAGNACCGGCTCCATCCCGTTGACCGCTGCAAGCAACCCCTCGTACCAGAGGTCGTCCCCAAGCAGGGGCTTGACGTCGTTGTCGAACACGGACTGAACGTAAGCATCCCTATTCTCTCCGGCATAGCCGCCTCCTAGTTCCGTCCAGAAACGCCGATCACCTTCAGACATGAACACTAGGATAGCTTTGTCTTGGCCCGCATCGTCCATTATTCCGTATTCATCGAACGCGAAATTAGCGTATTCTTCCTCACCCCAACCATATGCTCCCTGACCCCCAAACGACTCTATGGTCAGCACTACAATCGGCCTGCCGGTCTCGAGATACAGGTCGTTACAGACCATATTCAACCAGTCGAACTCAGAGGGGGACAGAACGTTAGCCGCGTCAATGACCCAGACACCGTCCTCAGCGGGTGCTGATGGAACTGTGGCAGCCGCTTGGACCGATAGAGGAGGGAACAGAACTACTAGGAGGACGGCAAGTACAACGCCACGGAATTTCATGTCCGAGGATTAGATGTCCGTCTAATCAATCCTCTCCCGGCATCGTGATATGCGCTAAGAAATAGTTGTGCATCAAGGCATCGCCCAGGCTGATCCAATCGGGAACCTCGCCCCGGAAGTTGTCGTACCTGTGACCGGGAATCAGTCTCCAGTCAGCAGGCAGCCCACTCAGTATCTCCTTGGCCCTGACTAGGCTCCTCTGCTGTGCTTGCGGATCTCCTCCCGGCAGGTCGACCCTACCAGCACTCCTGACGAAGAGCAGGTCTCCCGCGTGGTAGACGCCGTGCCCGTGGAAGGTGACGTGACCGGGTGCGTGACCGGGTGAATGGGTCACGACTAGGTTGATTGAGCCGGCTGACCACTCAACTGAATCTCCCGGTTCGCAGTTCCAAGTATTGGTGAAGTCGACCTTCTTGAAAACGACATTACCAAGCAAGCTGGGAACTCTCGCTTCTTCGTGACCCCAGACCTCCAGATCGGGAAATCTCTTCATCATCCCCGGATAGCCAGCGGTGTGATCTCTGTGAGTGTGCGTGTAGAGTAGGTGCGTGGGCTTCAGACCCTCCATCTCTAGAGCATCAGTCCAACGGCGAGCATCGTAAGGGTCGATTATCGCGACTACTCCGTTCTCNCTGTCAATGAATGCAGTATTCATATTCATCAGGGTACCCATCTGGGTGACCCAGACCTCTATCCCGTCATCCCAGACCGATACATGGAACTCCCCGTCCCTGAGCATTGGTGCCCGCACCCTGACCCACCGCATAGGTGTGGCGGCAGCGCTGTCTCGGGGTAGGCTTCAAAGCGTGGCCTCCGAGTCGCGGGGCGTGGCACGAATGCCTGCTTCTAACACCCTGCTAGGCGGGCTCGCGCCCGGTCTACTGCTTCTGCAGGGAGTCTAATGACTCCCTCTGAAGCCCGTTGGGAGTGAAGAAATGGTATACGACGCTCAAGAAGTAGAGACTCGTTGGCAGAAGGCTTGGGCTGAAGCCGGGGCCTTCGAAGTCGAAGTTGACCACTCAAAGCCGAAGTTCTACTGCCTCGAGATGTTTCCATACCCATCTGGCAGCATGCACATGGGACACGTGCGAAACTACTCGATTGGTGATGCCATGGCCCGCTTCCACCGTCTAATGGGCAGCAACGTACTCTACCCGATGGGCTACGACTCGTTCGGGATGCCCGCCGAGAATGCTGCCAAGAAGGAAGGTGGACATCCGCACACCGTAACTCACCGCAACATCGCTAGCATACGTGCTGATCAAGAGCGAATGGGGTATTCATACGACTGGCGACGTTTCCTTGCGACCTCCGATGTCGATTACTACCACTGGAACCAGGAGATGTTCCTGATGCTGAATGAGCGCGGGCTGGTCGAGCGCAGGATGGCACCGGTCAATTGGTGCGTGGACTGCGATACCGTGCTGGCCAACGAGCAGGTCAAGAACAACCGTTGCTGGCGCTGTGGCCTCGAAGTAATGCAGCGCGATATGGAGCAGTGGTTCGTGCGTATGACAGAGTACTCTGACGAGTTACTTGACGAGATTGACAATATCGCCTTCCCAGAGAACGTCAAGGCGATGCAGCGCAATTGGATTGGACGCTCACGGTGCTCACATCGATTTCCCTGTGGTTGACTCCGACGCGGTCATAGGCGCTTTCACCACGAGACCGGACACTATCTTCGGCGTGACCTTCGTCACTCTGTCCCCCGAGCACCCTCTGTGCGAGGAGCTGTGNGNGGGCACCGAGTGGGAGGCCGACTGGCGCGAGCTGCGCGACGAGTGCTCGCGAATGTCCGAGTTCGAGCGAATCAACATGCTGAAGGAGAAGAAAGGCGTTTTCCTCGGGCGCCACGCGATTAATCCTCTGAATGGAGAGGAGGTNCCAATCTACGCGGGTAACTTTGTGGTTGCTTCCTACGGTACCGGTGCTGTGATGGCGGTACCTGGNCACGACCAACGCGATTACGACTTCGCAGAGAGATACGGCATAGAGATTCGAAGAGTTCTCATTGAGAGGGAGGGCAACGACCCCGCAGCACCACTGAGTGCAGCTTTCGAGGGCTACGGGCCCATGGTCAACTCGGGCATAGGCGGCTTCGACGGCCTCGCTGGTGAATCCGCCAAGGACGCAGTCACCGCCTCGCTTGAGGCCGCCGGAGCTGGCCACGGAACAGTTGAGTACAGACTGAAGGATTGGTTACTCAGCCGCCAGCGCTTCTGGGGGACACCAATTCCGATGATTCACTGCGAGGCATGTGGCGTCGTCCCCGTTCCATCCTCCGACCTACCTGTCNAACTACCTCTTGACGTCACCTTCAGTGAAGAACAGAGTGGAAACCCACTGTCNGCCCACGACTCCTTCGTCAACACCTCCTGTCCATCCTGCGGAGGGAATGCCAAGCGCGAGACCGACACCATGGACACCTTCTATGATTCATCATGGTACTTCATGCGCTTCTGCGACGCCAACAACAACTCCGCGCCATTCTCTCGCGAAGTGGTCGATTACTGGATGGACGGAGGCGTTGATCTCTACATCGGTGGTATCGAGCACGCCGTCATGCACCTACTGTATGCCCGATTCTTCACCAAAGCTACCCGTGACGCTGAGATGAACAAGGTCGGTGAGCCGTTCGGCACACTGGTTTGCCAAGGCATGCTCAACGCACCCGCTCCATTCTGCTCCGACTGCAACGCAGAGTACCATGTTGACAACTTCGATGCCGACTGCCCGACTTGCGGCAAGCCGCTCGGGACACGTTCGGTCAAGATGGGCAAGTCACTGGGCAACACGGTTAGTCCTGAGGACATGGTCGGGCGATATGGTGCAGACACAGTTCGCCTGTTCATGCTCTTTGGCGCCAACCCAGAGGCGGGTATGGACTGGTCCGACAGCGCTGTCGAAGCCAATCACCGTCAGATGTATTCAATCATCGACGCCGTTGAATCTGCCTTGGCTATGGACGATTCTCCCGGACCTATGGACGAGTGGCTGAACGCAAGACTGCGAGCTAATCAGAGAGCTTGGCACCAAGCAATGTCAAATGTCAGCCTACGCGAGGGTGTGATGATTAGCCACTTTGAGATACTGGCCGACTGGAATTGGTACCGCCGCCGAGGAGGGTGCGACCAATCCACCGCCAAGGCATTCCTCCAGCAGTGGATCCCTATGCTCGCACCTGCGACCCCTCACATCGCCGAGGAGTTCTGGCAGCGCATGGGTGGAGAAGGTCTCCTTGCGACCCACGTCCTGCTCGAGCCTGGCGATTCTTCAGAGGATACGCCTATACTGGCGCGCGAGGCATATCTACGAAACCTCATCGCCAGCGGACGCAATCTGCGTGAGCTCGCCGAGCGTCACATGGAGAGGCCAATCAGTCGAATTGTCATCCAGACGACAGCATCTTGGAAGTCCGAACTTGCCCGNGATGCACTACGACTCCACTCGGAAGGATTTGACTTCAAGACAGGAGGCCAAGCGTACGTCCAATCACTCGAAATATTCGAGAACGAGGCACTAAGGGGAGATATCTTCCAGACCTGGATGGCCTTGACGACTGGTAACAAAAAGAAGCGTGGACGAGTTCATTCGTGGTCAGTCTCTGAGAGGACACTGATATCCGGNGGCTTTGATGAGACTTTAGTAATCGAGGCCAACTCTGCTTTTATCGCCGCAGAACTCGGAGTTTCATCACTTGAAACCTATCCGGCCGGCGAGGGTGATGACGTAGCTGGAAAGGCCGGCTTGGCATTCCCACTAGAGCCGGGCATCGCGTTCCTGTAGGTGAGACGATGACTCAGTCCACCGTACTCTTCGACGACGCATGTGGCAAGTGCAGTCGCTGGGCTGCCTTCATCGACAAGCGTAACCCCGACGATAGACTCCGCACGATGGGCCAAGAGACCGACGAAGGACGCGAACTGCTCGAAGCCAGACCGCTCAGTTTGAGAGATGTGGACTCAGTATTCATCATCACTGAAGACGGACAGTGGTACGCTAGGAGTGCGGCTGTCTGGAGAATCGCATCCAGAATGAGTTTGCCTTGGTCTTTTGGAGCCTTAATTTGGTTTGTTCCTGGGCCCATTAGGAATCTGTTCTACGACCTCTACGCACGCCATCGCTGACCACTCGTACTCGGTGGGTTCATGGGGCCCCTATCATTGGACGGGTCGTTGAGTGAAGAGAAGAGTGGTAATCGACGGCGAGGACGTCGTCAACGCCGCCGGCGCTCTGGGAGAGGTCAAAACACTCCCAAGGAGAAAAGCCCGGTGGCCGAATCAGAAGCCGTCGAGCGAGCGTTGTCTCGATTCTCGGCAAAACCTCGGCCAATGGGTCTTCCTAAGGAGATAGATCCCCCTCCCCGGAGGGTGGAAGTATCTTGGAAGACAAACGCGGTGTCCAAGGACGTGCAGCGCAAAGCTGGAAATATCGCCTGCATACCTGGCGAATTCGGCTTTCTACCAGAGGAGAGAGTGCAGGAGATAGCTACGAAGCTCGGCAACCTCCCAATCACCCTAGAACAAGCTCTCTCACTTCGCAGTGCGTTGAATCAGGAGAAGAGTGTGTACTCCCACTCAAAACTAATGCGTCGAGCGAACGAGCTCAGCCGCCGCTACAATGCAGGTGAGAGCGTACTGGCTTTGTCTAAGAGATTTGACGCACCACCTGTCAACACCTTCCGTGCTATCCTGACCGGCAGAGGGTGGACCAAGACCCGAATCAAGGACACTCTGAACAGGAATCCCTCCAAACTCAATAAGCGCGANCTTGAGCAGTTCAAACTGGCTGAATCAGTGGANAGAGTGAGTTCAGTTGATCAGAGTGATACCCAGAGTGCAGCTGAAGTCTTCGAGGATATTCTGTGCCACTACTTCGACTCTCTCGGAGTGAGGTTCCGCCGTCAGGAGGAACTGCTCGCAGAACAGAAGGTGAGCGAGGGGAGAGCAATCATCACCCCCGACCTACTGATGCTCGACGATGTCAGAATCAACGGAGTGCCATGCGCGTGGATAGACGCCAAGCACTTCTTCGGTGCCGACCTCAAGTTTCCNCGGAAGAAGACCCAGAAGCAGGTTGATCGGTACGTTGCCGAGTATGGGCAAGGAGCCATAGTCTACCGACACGGTTTCTGCGGTGGTCTACAGCTTAAGGGCGCTATACAACTAGACTCTAGTCCGTTGAACTTGACTCCTCTGGTTGAGTTCCACGAGAAGGCTAGGAACGACTCATGAGGTCTCTCCGACCCTAGATATAATCGCCTGCAGACCAGACTTCTCCAACTCTGAGACTAGGGAGCCAGACCAACCTGCTTCGCTCGCTGCATCACTGGGAACAATCGCCACACTCTCTCCCAGCATGCAGAGCAGGGCGACCGATTCTTCGNCGATGCCGCATTTCTGTATCGCATCATCCACCACAGAGAGTAACTCAACTCTCGACGAATCTGCCTGTATCCCACTTTCCTCTGCGAAACACTTCGCTGAATCGAGGAGTTCAGTCCACCTTTCGATATCCCATTTTCCTTCAGACAGCGTCTGCATCTGCTTCGCACCAGCGCGACTAATCGACTCCTTCCAGACAAGGTCGTCGATGTAGATCGAAGTGTGTTTGCCAGCTTCGGGGCGCCATGCCAGAACTACCGGTGTACTACAACTCCATCCTTCTGCATGCCCCGGTCCTGCATGCAACAGTGAACCGTGATACGGCGCCCCTGCTTCGAGTCTACGCTCGCAACCACCAGCGGCCAGCGCAGTCACATCTCCAAGTCCGGTCGAACGCTTACGCTCTACCTGGTGTGATATCAAGTAAGAACGCCTCAAACTCTCCTCTTTTGGAAGCCCCATCGCTCTCTGGAAGGCTAGAGCTGCGGCCACTGCTCCCGAGGCCGACATACCGAAGCCCTGCGAGACTGGTAGAGCCAACCTGACACTGATTTCCCAAGCGATTTCTTTCGCCTCAGGTATCTCTTCAACTAGGAGATTGAGGACACTATCGTACAGTCTCAAATCACCTTCAGTACCTTCGAACGAGACCTTGAGTCCAAACTCACCTCGTTCTCCGTATGCAACGACCTCGACTCCATCATCGACGCACAACCCGGCTCCGAGACTACCCTGTTCGACTGGATTCAGGGCCTCATCACTCACCGTGAACAGCAGGGTGACATGGCCCCCACATTCGCCNCGNCCGAGTAACCCGGTCATAGTGACCCATCCGGCCTATCAGCCAAGAATCCTCGGCCGGCTCACACAACTGCCGCAAAGTCTTCCCCAAGTTCTCCAAACCGCCCAGAGAGTTCCTGAACAGCCTTTTGGAAGGCGACCCTAGGTGTCATCGAACCATCGGTCTCGAATGACAGGATGAACTCGCCGGGAATATCTTCCAGAGTGATGGCGTCCTTGAACTCCATCGACTCCTCAGTACCATCACCGACGTGGTGCAGGTCGTCTATCAGTTGGGCGACCTTGTCTATGTCTTCCAGCCGCGCGCCCACCTTATTGCTGTCGAAGTCCTTGGCTGTGATGGTCAGACCGAGGTCCCACAGAATCTTCGCTTTCGTCTTGTTGTTGATGACTCCGACCTGTCGAGATGAGAATGTTGTACCACAGACAGGAGACCACTTTGCGTGGTCGCGACCACGTCCCATGATTGCTGTGGCGTAGAACTCAATCATCTGGCCATGGGAGAGTTTGGTAATTGGGATGCTATGATACTTCTCCGAGATGTTGCCATCTGCTCCGAGAAAACTCATGTCGCCAGCGGTCACAGTCCGGCCGCCTTCACTGCCAAACGCCTTGCAGGTGTATATCATCGTGCAGAGCGGGCATCCTCTGTCCTCAACAACCAACTCAGCGCAGGATGGACAACTGTCCTGGAAGTGGAACTCGTCGTGCTTGGTCGGTATTGGGATCATGGCCAACCGCTGAGCCACAACTTCGTCGGGTAGTGGACCATTGGACTCCCATACTTCACCATCCTGCTCAATTGTACCCATCTCAAAGCGAACAGTGTCGATAGCCATCTTAGGTGTGTCAGAGATTAGTGTACGTCGGATAGCATTGACGAAGGCACGGTCCGCGTCGCTCAGCAGTATGGTAATCTTCTCATCATTCTCTTCGATAACTTTTGTCTTGACCATGAATTCACCTCATACTCGGCGCCCACGGCGCCCTCCCTTACTCTTCGTCCCGTCAGTTGCGATGGGAGTAACGTCCTCGATGCGGGTTATTGAGACTCCGGCTCGGGTCAGCGCCCGAATTGCAGAGGTCGCGCCCGGTGCACTGTGAGAGCGATTTCCCCCTGCGCCGCGATACTTCACTATGACTTGACTGAATTCCTTCTCGGCTAACATCTCAGCCATCCTCTCGGCGGCTCTGGTCGAGGCGAACTGGCCACCTGAGTCGCTGCCGCCCTTGGTCACCATTCCTCCCGAGACCTTGCAGATGGTCTCGGCTCCGGTGAGGTCGGTGGCTGTCATNAGCACGTTATTGTGCGTGGTGAAGATATGGAGAATTGCCTTCCTCGACATCAGTCCTCACTCTCCTTAGTGGGTTTACTTTCCGTGGAAACGGTGTCCTCGGTGCTGGGTGAGGCCGCCGCGTCGCGCTTGACCTTCTCGACGAACTCAGGATCTACCACCCGAATCGGCTCGACATCATCATCATCATCAGATACACGGGTCAGTCGCAACTCCTCCATATCCTTGCGAAACTGGTGCTCCGAATCGGAGAAGGGAGAGTTCATGGAGTACTGGATTAAATCCTCTTCCTGTTTGAGCACGTGGTATCCGGGAACCGTCATCTTCTGGTCTCCTATGTTGATGTGGCCATGGACAATGAGATTCCTAGACGAGCGCATGGTCGGTGCCAGTCCCTTGTAGAAGACAACTGACTGTAGTCTCCTTGAGAGCATGTGCTCGACGGTGATCTGAAGCACATCATCAATCCCCGAGCCTTCGGGAAGCAGCCCCCTGCGGAGCAAAGATTCGACCATGTCAGTTTTCTCGCGAGCGAAGTGGCCTTCGGAGGTATCTACCTTCCCGATTAGCTTCATCGCTTGGTTCCTGTGGCGACGCAGAGCTGACTTCTCGCGCCAAATCTCTCTCATACCACCGACCTTTTTCAGGCCGTACTTCTCTTTGAGAGCATGCTCTTCGTCAATCCTGGCTTGCTTCCAAGGGTGAGTAGGGGTGCGAATCTTGGCCCTTGCGAACTTTGGATCTCCCATCTACTCACCTCACTTCTTCCTCTCGACGCCGAGCGTAGAGCCCTTGCGGCCGTTTGATCTGAGCCTCTGCCCACGTACTTTGTGACCGGTTCGGTGCCTCATTCCACGGTATGCCTTGACTCCGGCGATACGGGANACATCATCGTCACGGGTCAATTTGACTTCAGTGGCGACGATGTGAGCATCTTCGTTGGTCTCAAGATCTCGCTGGCGGTTGACCAGCCACCAAGGGACTGTCGTAGCGTACTCATCTATGGAGTTACGCAGGCGGTCCTGTTCATCATCTGACAGATGACCTCCTAGTTTCTTACCATTGATGTCAGCCAAGCGGCAGATTTGCTGAGAAGTCCTCATTCCTATGCCCTTGATTGAGGTTAGACCGATGGCAATTGGGCGCAGACCGTCGATGTCGCTATCAGCCATCCGTAGGATGTAGGAGAAATCATCTCCGAGTTCAGCATCTTCAGGCATTGTTACGGTTCCCCCGTGTTCACCGGTTACCCGGTGGCCCATTGGGCATCTGGGCGACCTACCATCCCTATTTGAACCGATTGGACGCCCCTTCGGGGCGGTTCAAACTACTCCTTGCATACGACATACAGGCTCTGTCTGCCAGAGTCCCGCTCGATTTCTAAGTCCACCATGAAGCCATTAGTGCCCTCAATCTCCTTCAATTCTCGATTCAACCTGCGCTGTAGTGTCGGATGAATATCCGGGTCGAGATTACAGCGCAGCGTAATCTTGCCAATTCCGTTTCTCGCTACTGATGCCGCGACTTGGTCGATGGTATGTAGCTCAGGGGAGCTGAGTCTATGCTGAACAATCTCACCAGTAGCCACGACGAAACCATCGATATCCTCTGACTTGATTAGGGGGTCAGTGTGTATGAGGATAGGCCGGCGGCCTTCCAGACGCAGCCAAGAGTGTCCGCAGTCTTGAGGCAGCGCACGCTCCAACCAAGCTTCCTGAAGGCCGCTCTGCACCAGAGCAGAGTCAACTATCGTCATGTGGGCGCCATAAGGGGGGGGCTTACTCATATGGGAAACCTCGGATATCGAGGGGGAACCTTCGATTGAGGCGATGACATGCTTCGTCCCCATCCTTACGCACCTGTGGCTAGCGCTCGAAGAGAGCGCACCGACCCACAGTGAGAGTCTATCCACCCTACCTCCGCCTTGACTCAACCACTCCCAGGTACGACTCACTCCTGGAAAGGAAGTCTCGATGTTGGCTTCTACGATGGACTGCTGCACCTCTCCGAGTCTCGGAGACAGGTCGAGCAGCACAGCTGGACCACTAGGTCCACTCTGTAGGTGTTCGGCCCAACCGCGCAGGACAGGTCCGATGGAAGGTTCCATCTCATCCACATCGTGATTCTGAGCATCACGCGGTCGAGCTGGATCCAGATGTAGCATGGCGATAGGAGGGTGAGCACGCGTACCAGCCTCACGCAAACTGTTCCAGTACTCCGTAATGGCTCCCTCGGCGTCAGACCCATCGCCAATGATTACACGATCCATTGAGCGCTGCAAGTCCTCCTCCTCGGAGTTGATGTGCATGTTCGCCGCACACAGCACTGCGATGTTCCCATCCATCTCGATTCCCAAAGAGGGCCGCTTCAGCACCTGCGAGTAGGCAACAAGTTGCAGGCCAGANCCCGCGGCCGCATCGAGGATAACTCCAGCTGGAAGCACGTTGGAATCTATGCTGTTTGCCCGTGAGAGTGCTATGAACCACGGTGTGGAGAGCCTCCGCATGTCTTCAGTCATGTGAAAGGCAGGCTCCCCGCGCCGAGCCGGCTCGGCCTTGGCCCGCTTCCTTGCTTCCTTGACAATCTGCGCCGATGGGTTCAGCGCGGTGTGTCGACTACCCTCTCCCATGCTGGCGCCTCCAAGAACTTGGTCAAGTCACTTTCGCGTCCTAAGTGATGGGGCCTCTGTTGATACTCAGTTCGAATCGTAGCCAGGAATTCTGCAGTTCGTGACCATCGTTATTGCCATAGGCGATGGGAGGAGGAAGCAGTGTGGTGTGAGAGGTACCGGTGCTGATTCCAGGAATCAGTCCCCTGTCGCTGTCTATGTCCAATCCAATGGCAGACCANCCGAAACCGTCGATGTAAGTAGGGTCATCCCCTGCCGTTACGAGCAGATCCCCTTCGTCCAACTGATCTCCAGTGTCGGCGTCCCACACTACATAGTGAACCTCGATTCTATCATTATCGTTGATGTGCATCTCTCGCTCCTCGGTGCCCTTGAACATGTTCACGTCGAGCAGCACCTCGGCATCCACTACGGTAAGGTGGCTGACGGCTACTGTTATGCTGCCCTCGGTGATGTCTTCGGTAAGTTCGAGCTCGACAATCCCGGCTTCGTTACTCTCTAGAGTCATCAGATCGCTGGTGTTGTCGGAGCCTGAGAACAAGACTCCTGGGCCCCTGATTTCCAGAACTAGNTCAACAGTGGTGTTGCCGCGGTTGTACACAGCCACACTGGCNCGATCATCATCTCCTTGATGCTCCCAGTCGCACCGCAACTCGCCAGGATAGAGAAACACGTCGTCCTGATCTGAGAGGCTCTCCGGCCAGACCCAGTCACTCTCTCTTGGAGAGCAGGTATCGAACAGCAGATCAACCTCCCAGGCCAGCCGTCCGTCGATGGCCGGAGCCTCGACGGAGGGTCCGAAGGAATCCTCGAGATCCGCACTGAAGTTCCAGGCCGCCCAGCCAACCCATATTGCCGATAGAAGCAGAACCAATGCGGTGCCAAGTGAGAGCATCAGAGTGGCTCTGGGTACCGTCATCTCGTTGATGCCTAATGGGACGGGCGGGTGCTCGACCTCGTCGGGCGTGTCCGATATCCAAGACCTTGTCACGGTCACTTGTCACTACCGTGTGTCATCAACGTTGGCCCGTTCGGTATTGTCGGCGTATTCATTTTGAAAGCTGGTAACTGCCTCGCAACACCTCGTTGCGACCTTAGTCCTTGACCATCTGTGCCTCATTACGTAGACCTAGCCAGGACACCACTCCCAACTCTGCGGCCACCACCATCAATGCAATCAGCAGCGTCGTTGGTTCGAATATACCGGGCACAAATATCAGTGCGCTTAGAATAGCCACCACCAAATCGACCAGCCCCCAAACCCTCAGGGTTCGCCGCAATTGCAGTATTCCTACCACCCACACTGTGGTCGAAAGCACAATCAGTAGTACGGGAAGCAGTACCGAGGTAGCGTGATGGGCAATGGCGACGATGATGATTAGCAGATGCGAGTCGGCGGCCAGCATCATGGACCAACTCTCTCCCTTCAGAGGAACGGTTAGTGCTAACAGTGCAAGCAACAGCAGTCCGACCCCCATCGTGGTCTCTGGAAACACATCGAGGACTGGTTCGTACCAGTTCCCTATGGCGTAGAGTGCCATCAGACCGGCTGGAACCGCCAGACCGATGGCCCAAGGTTGACGGTATCTCCAACCCTGTTCAACGGCGCTCGCCACAGCCAGTATGCCGGCTGGACCAAATGATAACATCACCACGAACAGGCTGCGAGAACCGCGTCCAGAGGACCCCTTCCAGTCATCTCTGCCTAGTTTCTCTCTCTTTCTGTCCACCCACACATCAACTAGGACAACAAGTACCAACACCGACTCTAGCACCATCCAAGGAACCCCCCAATCGAGAATATCTCCTCCAAATGGATCAATCGTCAGAGGATAGGGCAGCGCCTCGACCATCACAGCCCCCAGAATCCTCCCAGCCAGCAGGGGCATGACAATCCAGTCGAGAGCGACTGGTATCCTGTCCAACAACCTGTCCTGACCAATCAGTGATATCGCCACCAATTCCACCAATAAGACAACCAGCACGGCCATGTCAAGAAGGTCCTCGTTGCTGCTGCCAGGNCCAATGTGGGATACGACGTGAATTGCAACCAGTCCTGCAATCGCCATTGCAATCGGCATCTCTAATCCCATAATATGGGGGAGCTCCAGTTCGAGACTCTTGGTGCGCGACCTAGCAAGGGAGATTAGAGCAGTCGCGAAGATTCCTATGGCCACCAACATGAGTGGATTTGTACCATTGAGCAGACCCAGAATGATTCCCACACCGAGTATCAGTGAGAGNACCGCTAGTACGACCATCGGCTTGTGACTCACGTCGGTCACGTAGAGCTCCTCAAGGTCATCAGTGCCAGATTTCTCCCTCTGCTTGCTACGCTTGGCCTCCAGTTCGGCCAGACGTGGATCGTAGGTAGCAACACCACCCTCAGGACCCTCCTCTAACCCACTTGATTCTGCAGCCATCTCGATGCGCGCATCGCGCTTGGACACTGACTTCAGCTCAGCCCGCAATTCACCTCGGGCCACCAACCAGAGAGAGCTGACCACGAACATCGCTAGCGAGATAATCTCCGCTGTCTTGTTCTCCAACTCAAAGGAGAGGGCGATGGTGATTACCAGCAACCACAGGGCCGCCAACGCGGGATTGAGCAACTTCTCTATGCTCCCCGCGCGAGGCAGATAGGTTGCGAGCACTGCAGCCGAGCACANCACCGCAGCGATGCCGACATCGATTTCGGGTAGTGTACCCGTCGATTCGAGCAAATTTACTGGCTGTCTTCCCGAGAGAGCCAACAGCAATGGTAGACTCATCAGCCCCAATCCGTTGGTGTACAGTTTCTCATCACTAGGAGCTCTGGTCAGCATCAGAGAAACTAGGGATAGGCAGAGCAGCGCCGTCAGAGGCACAAACATCCCGTGCCTCCATTGGATTGCGAGTACAGCTACAGCGAGAATCGCAGCCATGCCGCCGGCATCGCCGATTCTTATTCCGGCAATCTCCGAGCCGATGTGTAGGGTGGTTAGAAGAAACAGTACCAGTAGGAGTGAGATGGCAGTGAAACCGCCGAAATGAGACATGAATATCAACGTGAACAATGGCAACCACCAGCCCAAAGACCAGAGCTGTAAAGCCCCTGAGTCACGGATTGAAGCTGAGATCTCAGATACCCCGAGGAAGCGGGCAGCGAGGTTGACACCAGATTCTCCTAATCTGACGTTGACTATAATCATCAGAACGCAGGACAGAGCGAGATATGCTCCTAGGGGCACGGGCTCGAGATCGACCATACTGCCGGGATCGAGCACATCATTTGCGANCAACAGTGTCCTAACAGTCTCCTCCACNAATTCCTCGAGAAGCACCCAACTCCACGGCAGCAGAACTGTTACTCCGGCAAGCGAAGGAGACTCTCGCNGTACTGCGAGCACGGCGGTCCCGATATGTAACNANCCCAGCAGACCCAGCAACAGCTTCCCTCCGTCACCACCCCTGGCATTGGAATCGACCGGGACCAGTATGACAAGCAGAGTGAGTACGACAATGGCTCCCAACCACAACACCCTGTCNGTNACTCGGTCCTGATCGCGTAGNAGTACGAAACCGGTGACGATAGTGGCAAGAATCGTAAAGAGTTCGTAAGAATCGAGATTGCCAATCAAGCTACCTGAGGCATGTCCAGCAATCAGCACGCCTATCAGAGGGAAGGCAGACACCCCGAGAGGAACCGCCACCCGTTTCTTATCGACCCCTCTGACTGAGAGGTATGAACCACCGAAGGCTGCGCCGAGGAAAGCCACCATTCCCAGTGCATATCCGGTGTCCTCGCGGTTGCTGGTGACGGCTAGAAGCGCTCCAACCATCCCCATGGAAACCGATACACCCCAGAGTCCTGGCATACCTAAACCGAGTGCCTTGAAAGCCTGTGAGAACCAGTTCTCTTCATGTGCGAATCGCGCTGCCATGGTCGCATTGATGCCTGTAACAGTCATTAGGAGAAGGAACAGAAGCAAAGGGTCATCGAGAGCGAGTATCCTCAGAGAGCCGAACTCGAATCCTCCGGTTATCGCGTGCATCCCAATCCATAGGTTGGACGCCGCCACGCCGAGAGCAGCGAGGTTGCCCGACTGCCGGTGCAGTGCAAGCCCGTGCATTAGCAGGGTCGCGAGCAGGATCATCCCCGCGACACCACTCTCTCCTAGGACCGACCCGGCCGTCGAGGCGATGGCTAATAGTACGAGAGTTGACTGAGCGGCGATGGCATCATGATTGTGCCTGTAAGCGATTAGTACGTTCACTCCGACGAGTAACAGAAGCAGAACACCAAGAGCTTCCATTCCAATGTAGTCCCAGCGATTCAACTCAATGGCGAGACCATACATGACCTTCATCGAGATGACTACCCAGGTAACTCCGAGAAGTTTCATCGCTGG
>JGI24815J26687_1000135_pt1 | contig 15878 bp, 16 predicted proteins | sample METZYME_3_150m_FD_26687 | JGI IMG/M metagenome (IMG submission 26687) | reverse complement strand
GGTTTTAGGAAGTTGCAGAGTTGGCTTCGTGCCATCTACCGACCGCCTTATTTTGAATTGCTCCAAATATCATGAAAACAATTACTCCAAGAGCAGAAGACAAAATTACACATGCCAGAAGTTCTTCGCCATTAAGCCTATTTGCATGTTTCTTCAACATTTGCCCGATGCCGGCTTCACCTTTTCCGAAAAAGAAATCGCCAACGATTGCTCCGATTACTGACAAGCCAGCAGAAATCCGAAGGCCTGCGAAGATGGCTGGTAGAGCGGCTGGAAACATTAATTTTCTAAGTCGTATAAATCTGTTTGAGTGATGGAGAGTGAAGAGATCATGCATGCCTTTTTCAGCGGATTGAAGACCAAATAATGTATTAACAATGATGGGGAAAAGAGAAATAATTACACAAACGACAACGCGAGATGTCTGACCCGTGCCGAACCAGAATGAAATTAATGGGACGATTGCCAAAATGGGTATGGCTTGCAACGTTACCATGTAGGGGAAAATTGCTCTTTCAAGAAATTTTGCTTGGCTCATTAGTATTGCGAGAACAAACCCAAGACCTATAGAAATAGATAAGCCGATTAACGCCACCTCTGTGCTCGACCACAGTGCGTTTAATGATTCGGTTCGATTATCACCATCGAGAAAACCTACGTCGATGACACTGTGGATTGGACGAAGGAGAAAGCGTCTTTTTTCAGCTAAAACGCCGAAAGTGATGTAGTACCAAAGACCGATTACACATGCTCCTAAAATTAAAGGTGGCACAAATACAGCAACATATTTTTTTATCCGAGAGGGTTGACCCAGAATGGCTGTTGAAGATTTTTCTTCGTTTTCAGTAACCGTGTTCATGAATGCGATCCTCTCAATGCAACTGAGACCTCTCCACATAACTCTGCGAAGTCTGCACTAAATCTAAGGTCCGGTTGTCGCGGATACTCAAAAGGAATATCAAATTGCTTTACTAGCCTTCCTGGCCGTGCTGACATGACAAGTACTTTGGTAGACATGAAAACAGCTTCGCTAATTGAATGAGTGATGAACAACCCAGCGAAACCTTCCTGTTTGAACAATTGCTGTGTGTCTTCATTCAATTCTTCACGAGTTATTTCGTCAACTGCTCCAAAAGGTTCATCGAAAAGAAAAAGTGGGGGTTTCAATGTGAGCGAACGAGCAAATGAGCATCTCATTTTCATGCCACCTGAAAGGGACTTGGGGTAATGGTTCTCAAAACCCTCTAATTTAACCAGTTTGATTGATTCCTCAACTAGTTTCTTACGCTCTTGTGGGTCTATTCCATGGAGTTCTGTTAGAAGTTCAACGTTTTTGCTCACTGTCCTCCAAGGAAGCAGGGTGGCATCTTGAAAAACGTAACCAAGTCTTTCACGATCAACTTCAACAGTTCCGTTTGTAGGTTCAAGAAGGCCTGAAGCAATTTTTAACAAAGTCGATTTGCCGCAACCAGAAGGTCCTACAATCGTGACAAATTCCCCTTTGCTTAGTTCAAAAGTAATGTTTTGCAGTGCTTCGGTGCCATCCGGAAAAATCATTCCTATGTCATCAAATGATAAAGATGTAGAAGTGCTTAGTCCTGTATCCAACTTTTATCTCACTCGGTCCCATCTATCTAATCTAAACCTATTAAAGAAGCACATTAATACGAATGTCCACCTACTAAGGAAGCAGGCTACACAGAAACAATCTTCTTTTTACAGCTATTAATTATGTAATAGGAAAACAGTTAGTGACTTAAGTCCTTTTACTTGACTGGTATAGATTTTCATTCTAAATAGCCCCTACAGTGTAATTATGCGAACAGGGGTTTTTCTTTTTGGCGGCGTTGAAATGGAAGATGCTGGACCAGATTTACCCGCTCCGACTGATAGACGCTACAGCAATGAAGAGATGTGGAAAGCCACGGAACAGATAGTCGATGCAGCCTGCTTGTCAGACAAACTTGGTTTTGATTCTTTTTGGCTTACTGAGCACCATTTTCAATATGAAGGCTACGAAGTTGTACCAAATGGAATTCTTTTGGGTGCCATAATTGCTGAAAGAACAGAACAAATTCATATAGGAATGGCTTTTAATATCGTTCCGCAATGGCATCCACTTCGACTAGCTGAAGACTTTGCTACCTTGCACAACATTTCAGGTGGAAGGGGAATTCTTGGAGTAGGTAGGGGTACGGTTCCCAGAGAAGCTCAAACGCTCGGAAGTCAGATTGGTAGTTTTGACAACCCCGATCAAGCTGCAGCTGATGATTTAAATAGAAAACAATTTGATGAAGCAATGGAGATCATACAACTAGCTTTAAATGAAGAATCGTTTTCTTATCATGGAGAAATTTATGATTTCCCCCCACCGGGAATCCCAGACAGGGGAGGCACAGTACAAGAATTGACCTTAGTGCCGAGACCTTTGTACCCGTACGAAACCTGGCAGGCAATTACATCTCCTCCCACTCTAGAAGTCGTCCCCAAAAAAGGTTGGGGAGGTGTTTTCTGGAACTCTCATCCAACTTTTATTAAAGCTCAGTGGGACAGATTTGCTGAATTGTACGAAGAGTCACAAAACCAGTCACTTGAATCTGGTGAAAAAAGAATGCTGGTTAGGTGTGTTTGTGTAGCTGATACTTATGAAGAAGCTGTCGAGTCAGTGCGACCCGGTCATGATGAAATGTGGAAATTTTTAGGACCGTATGGGTGGAGCAAGGGTTATATGGGGCCAGATGGTAAACCTTCAAAAGCTGGTTTAATTCCCACTTTAGAGGAGTCGCTGGAACAAAAGATTTGGATTGTCGGTTCAGCAGATGATGTTGGTGAGCAAATCGAGTGGTACAGAGATTTGCTGGGAGTAGAAAACTTAATGCTTTTCCCAATGATGCCCGGAGATAGTTACGCATCGGGAACCGAGCAACTGCACAGACTCGCTGAAGATGTTCTACCCAAGTTTGAATAGAAAAAATATGAGTCATCGATTTGGGTTGCCGCTTTCTTTTGTGAGCAATTTGGAAACCAGTGAGTGAAGCTGAGGTAGTAGTTGTAGGCGGTGGACATAACGGTCTTATCTGTGCTGCTTATCTTGCACGGTCGGGTATCGACACAATCCTCATTGAAGCGCGATCTTCTGTAGGAGGGTGTGCATCAACAGTCGACGATTTAGGTGCAAGGTTTAATATTTGTCATTGCGAACACAACTTGGTTAGAGCAATGCCGATAATCGACGAACTTGATTTAGCCAAACATGGATTGAAATACGTAGAAACAGAAGCAAGCTCAGTTTGNGCTTTCCATGACGAAAGTGAACCTTGGGTGATTTACTCTGATATTGATAAGACCCTTTCTGGATTATCTAAATCACACCCAGATCAGGTTGAAGGTTATAAAAGATATTTGAAAGATGCCTTACCAGTAGCAAGACTGGCTCTTGATTTGGCTGCGACTCCACCATCTTCGCTCAACTTCGCTTCAAAAGCATTGCATAAAAGAGGTGAAGGTCTGAGTCGACTCATCAGGTGGTCTCGTAGCAGTGCAATGGAATTACTGAGTCGTTATTTCAGTGATTGGCATTTGATGATGCCCACGATTTCAGTGGGGCCCACAGTATGGGGGCTATCCCCAGAAACACCTGGAACTGGTATGGCTGCATTGGGTTATGCGACTAGACATATCAATCGCGTTGGCAGACCTCAAGGAGGTAGCGGTTCTCTTACAGACTCGACAAGAGCTTCATTCGAGGCGGCAGGTGGCAAGGTTCGTTGCGGATCCAGAGTGGAAAATGTGATTATTGAAGATGGGGTAGTTAAAGGTGTACGACTCGCAGATGGAGAAATTATAAATACACGAACAGTTGTCGCAGCGTGTGATCCAAAAAGGGTTTTTGTTGAGTGGGTTGGAGAAGCACCTAGAAAAGCAAGAAAAATGGTTGATAAGTGGAGACAATTGCCAGTATCTGAAGGTTATGAGTCAAAAATAGATGCCGTTTTAAACGAGCTTCCTGAGCCGACATGGGGAGATAAGATCCGCTCCACTCATAACGGTTTGGACCCTTTAGGTCAAACAACAATTATTTCTCCTTCGCCACAGGATCTGGTTCAAGCCCATGAGATGAGGCCTTTGGGGAAAGTTGCTACAAAACCGACGATGTTAATTGACATTCCGTCTGTTCCAGATCCAACTTTGAAGACAGCTTCGGGAGGACACGTTCTTAGTCTTGAAGTTCTTTTCACTCCGTATTCGACACCTGGAGGCTGGGAAAGTTCCAACGAACCCAAAAGATGGCTGGACATCTGGAGTTCATTCATGAGATCAGAAGGAATTGAAAAAGTAGAAAAATGGCGGGTGATGACACCTGAAAATTATGAAAATGAATTCTCTATGCATAAAGGACACACACCATCTTTTGGAACTTCACCATTGAGTACGTTTTTCGGGCGGGATAAAGAACTAACACGTTATAAAACTTCAATCGATGGTCTCTATCTTTCAGGTGCTGCAACTTATCCAGGTGCAGGAATAGTTGGAATTTCAGGAAAAAATACAGCAGGTGTTGTGATGCAGGCGATCCGTGGTCGAGGGCGGCATAGGAACTCAAAGTGAATTTACCTGTCAGTGTAAATCTGATGCCGACAGCAAAAGTTGAGAGGATAGTTGAACTAGCAGAACTATCTGAAAAGTTAGGGTACAGAAGATGTTGGGTCTACGACGAAGGGCTGCACACGAGAGATGTTTTTGTCACACTTACTTCAATAGCGACAGCCACCAAAAACATTCTCATAGGTCCTGGGATAACCAATCCTTATGTACGTCATCCAGGAATTACAGCAGCTGCCATAGCAAGCTTGGACGAAGTAAGTAAAGGTAGAGCATTCGTAGGTATAGGAGCCGGTGGAGGCTTAACACTCAACCCATTAGGAATAGAAAGATTGAAACCTGCAACAACTGTTGCAGAAACTGTGGTTGCTCTCAGAGGTCTTTTTTCGGGAGAAAGAGTAGACCTTGAAGGAAATGAATTCTCACTGAAGTCAGCTTCTTTAAATTACGGGCGCAAAAACATAGAGATCTTTTTAGCTGGTCGCGGTAAACGCATGACCCAATTAGGCGCCGAGCTAGGCGACGGTTTTTATTTGAGTTATATACACAAAGACTTCTTGTCCGGGCACATCAACGCACTACGCAACTCAGCAGAACGCGATCCATTCAAAATTGTCTACTCAACAATGGTTGTTTCTTCTCAAAAAGAGTTTGAAGAAGCGCGTGCAGCATTGAGTTTTCGTCTTGTTGATTCACCACAGGAGGTGAAAGAACATATAGGGCTGACAGAAGAAATTAACACTGAAATAAAACAGGCACTTTCTGAAGGAGGTCCCTCCAATGCGGCTAAACATGTTCCCAGCGAATGGGTTGAACAGTTTGTAATAGCAGGCTCTTCGTCAGAAGCTTCAAATGAACTTAGAAATCTCATCAACGAAAATGGTATAGATGAATTTCAATTGCCGATAGGGAGCCCCGAAGAAGCAGAAAAAGTCATTTTACGTACTTCAAAAATGTTNAAATAAACTTAATCTCAGTTCAGGTAGTCATTGAGGTTAACGGTCGGATANGCAACTCGAGATCCGTATTCACGTCGCTCTCTCTTATANGTTGCGTCAATGCCNACTTTCGTACTTATGCCACGATTATCGGCTGTTGGATCCATTTCATGCCCTTGAGCTAGAGGAATGGAAAAAATATCCTCTTGCCAACTGACCCGATTAGTAATGGCCCAATGTAATTCTGATGGCTGGAAAATATCAATATCTCTATCCACGACAACGACGTTTCGAATATTGATATGAGCTGACATTGCAGCTAAGGCAAGATTTTTTGCAGTACCTGGATTATCTCGATCTATCTGAATGACTGCTAAAAATCCATTTCCATAAGGAGGTATGTAAACCTCAGCAGAAGGATCCAAGTGTCTAACATAACTTTTCAGCAGAGGCTCTCTAGGCAAAATGTTGCCTATATAGATATGTTCATACCAGCCGGGAATAATCGTTTGGAAAATAGGGTTATCGCGCCAAGAAATAGAAGAAACCTCGAGAGTCGGACTGTTCCAAGCTTCCCCGTGGTATCCATGAAACTCTGCCAGAGGCCCTTCCGGCGCCCGTTTTGCAGGGTGTAGAAAACCTTCAATTACTACTTCAGCTGCTGCAGGTATATCTACGTCCACAGTAAGTCCTCTACAGACTTCTATGCCGTTACCTCGAATCGCACCTGCGATAAAAAGTTCATCTACGTGTGTCTTAACCCCAGCTGCGATCATGATAGAAGGATCTAAACCCATGGCAAGAGCTATAGGAAATGGATCGTCTGGGTTTTCTCGAGACTTCCAAAAAGTGCCTACATCTCTCCATTCATTTACATTAAATCCGAGAATATTTTTCTCGAGTTTAGACATCCGGTTGTAGCTGAGATTCCCTCTACCAGAAACAGGATCCTTAGAAACTGTTACAGCGCCCGTTATGAAAGGTCCGCTGTCACCTCTTGAATGAGTAAGAATCGGCAAATTGTCAAGATCAATCTCACTTCCTGAAAGGTTGTTGTCATGCCAAGCTGCTTTTTCTGTTCTTACTGGAGCGATGCCATTTGAAGGATCAAGTGCTTTTTCCATTGTGTCGGCAACTTCAGATGGGTCGCAGTTCAGAGCTACAGCAGCTCTGCTGTGAGACGCGACACCTCCGCAAAAGATCGGCCAAGGGCTATCAGTAACATTTTCGAAGAGACAAGCCCCTTTGCCCTCACGTGCAATGCTTGCTCCAACATCCGCCAATTCATATTCAATTGAAACTGGATTGTTGACTTTAACGAGTTGACCGGCAGAGTCTAGGGCCGATATAAAATCGCGTAAATCTTTTATTTCCGTCATCGTTCAAGCTTAGGTGAAGTTCGTGCTTAAAGTCCTTCTGGACTTATTTGAGTGGTTTGTTGAGAGGAAGAAATTAGAACTCCACCTTTAAAAACTTTCCTGGACATTGGTGCATCAGCAATAGCTCCCCGAAGTGAGGGTGCATCTATAGCGACAAAGTCGGCTAAAGACCCAGGTGACACGTCGGCCTTGTCGAGTCCCATGGCTTTTCTGGCATTCACACTTACCATTTCGTAGGCGCTTTCTGGTGTTTCATGAGCAGCCAAAATCAAAAGTGAAGCAGTTTCAAGTGGGTCACTGCGACCTACTAAATTAAACGGGTCTTGAACGTTGTCAGCTCCAGCTGCAACTAGAACTCCAGCGTCTTTAAGGCTTTTAATCGCGGTAAGCGCACGAGGCGTAGCAGTAGGCATTTCTCTTCCTTGAAGAAAAAGGTTGGTTTGTGGAAGCGGCAAAACAGCGATATTAGCTTTTGCAACATCAGCTGAAACTTCTTTTTGCTTTTTTAGGCTTTGCATTCCCAAAGTAACGCAGTGGCTTGCTGTAACAGAGTTTTCAAAACCTCGATCCATCACCTGTTTTGCCAAGTCATGAAGTGTTAAAACTGATTCATCGAGCATTTCATCGACATGCAAGTCAATTCCTATACCTGCATCTTCGGCTACATCTAATGCGTCTTTAATTAAAACGGAAGGGTTGGGGTCAAGATGAGGGCATCCTCCAACCAGATCCACTCCGGTTTCTATTGCTGTTTCTAAAGCTTTTCGATTGTCTGTTCCTTCTTGGCCAGTCATAGGGTTTATTGTTAAGGCAACTATTTGAACATCGATAAGGCCTTCAACAAGTTTTCTGGCTTCTCGGACTGCTTCCAAAGCACGAGAACCTAGTGCCACATTTACATGAGTCCTAACTGCTGTAACGCCTCTGGAAACTAGTAGACGCATTGCCTCTACAGCGCGGTCGATAGTGTCCTCATAAGTTATTTCTCCACGAGCGGTTGCAGAGATCCAAGCTTCAATGGCACCCGATAAATCACCAGCAGGATTAGGAACACTTTCAGCTGTTAGTGCTTTGTCAAGATGCGCATGCGGCTCAGCCATACTGGGTATCACAAGCCAGCTATTTAGATCCGTACCATCTTCAGATAGTGGAGAGGGTTTCTGCAATTCTGTGATGGTTTCTATACGACCATCATTTATGTGGAGGTTCACTAATCTGCCATCTTCCAACCGAGCATTATGAAGAACTCTAAGCATCCCAATCACCCCATTCCATTTCATCTCCCCATGGGCGAAGAAACACTTCATTCGGGCTTACCTCAATCCCTCTTTCGGGATAAGGGTCATCACCTGCGACCGGCACGATCATTCGATGATCATACGTGGCGGCATCCACTAATCTGTCTGCACCTATTTGCCAAGGAAGATTAGACCATGCATTCATATAGTGATGCACCAGAGCCCTCCGACTTGTATCACTAACATTTCTAAGAGATCTATGTAACAAATAGCCATTAAAAAAAACAGCCGACCCAGCTTTCAGTTCAACAATTTCTTCATCCTCTGAGTTGAAACCATAGCTTTCATCTGAAGAGTCAAATTCTTCAGTTTCACTATGTGGCCTGGTCGGCCAAAGCTGTCCCATTTTGTGGCTTCCCGGGATTACCCTTAAGCAGCCGTTATCCAGGGTTGCGTCGTCTAATGCAATCCAGACACCAACAAGAGAACGGTCTCTAGTAGCGATGAAGCGTTCGTCTTGATGCCAGGCTTGACCTGGGAAGCCAGGAGGTTTGAGAAAAAGCATGGATTGCATGCATTTCACCCTGCCATCCCAGTGGGGGATATGAGCTCCTACGATTATTTGGAGGACCTCTTTTATCCTTGGATGGTCCAGAGTTTCAAAAATGGGACGTGAAACCCAGTGAGGAAAATGAACAGCTAGAAGCCCAGAGTCTTTGTTTCCAGTAGGGTTATTAACGGGATAGGTTCCATCTAAAAACTTGGGAATTTCTGATTGAATATTTTCTACAGTCGTTTGATCAAAAATTTCTGGAACGATTAAATAGCCATCGTTAATATATTTTTGAGCCATCAGATCAAGATCCATAGTTTGATGTTATCTACAGGACACAAAGGTGCTTATGTTCGGTGGTCGGACTACAGTTCAAAACTCACGGAAAAATTTACTTGCAAGTAATTATGAGGAGAAATTCAGCAAATGAAAGATGGTTTTCAGCGGCTAGTTGTCGGAATAAGTGGAGCTAGCGGAGTTATATACGGAATCCGCATTCTTGAAATATTGCGTGACATCGAAGAAGTGGAAACGCACTTAATATTAACGAATGCAGCGAAACAGACCATAGGTATGGAAACCGATTTTTCAGCAGGTCAAGTCGAAAAACTTGCTGACCACTCGTATCCGATTAAAGATATTTCAGCAGGACCTGCCAGCGGAACTTTCCCATGTGACGGAATGATTATTGCCCCGTGTTCAATAAGGACTCTGTCAGCAGTAGCAAACTCGTATAGCTCTGACCTTCTTACAAGAACAGCGGATGTAACTCTGAAAGAAAAAAGACCTTTGGTCTTAATGGTGAGAGAAACCCCGTTTCACTTAGGGCATTTGCGTTTAATGCAACAAGTAGCAGAAACTGGAGGGGTGATTTTCCCTCCAGTGCCAGCTTTTTATAACAAACATAAAGATCTTGATGAAGTGATTTCACATACTGCCAAAAGAGCGCTGGAGCAGGCAGGAATTGAGATTGAAGAGATGGATAGATGGACAGGACCCCTTGGTTAAAAAAGTGGTAGTAGTCGATCAATCGCGTTAAACAAGATACTCGGTTATCCTGTAAGGATGTCTGGAAGACTTGCCGATATAACTGGGCCGAATGTCCCAGAGCAAATAAGCGAAGATTCTGTAATCCTGCTTCCCGTTGGAGCAATTGAACAGCACGGACCTCATTTACCGATGTCGGTAGACACAGTTATCGCAGAAGAAACTTCCAGTGCTCTTCTTGATTCTGTAGGAGATGAGATAGATCTATGGCTTCTTCCAACATTGTCGATATCAAAATCAAATGAACACACATGGTCGCCGGGGACTCTTTCGTATAGTACGACCACGATGGTTAGCATCCTTGATGACATAGCTAGATGTGTAGCTACAACTGCTGCAAGAAGGTTGGTTATTTTAAACGGTCACGGTGGCAACACCTCTCTTCTGATCACAGCATGTCGCGATATACGAGTTGCTCACGAACTTTTGACATTTCTCGTTCACCCCTCTGTTCCACCAGCATCTGGCGGAACAAGCACCGAAGAAGAGATGGGTATGGGTATTCATGGTGGATTAAATGAAACTTCAGTTTTTTCATACCTGCGACCAGGAGAAACTCGAATGGAAAAAGCTGTTCGCCGTGTTCCTGAGTGGATGGCAGAGAATAAATGGGTGAAATTTGGAGGCAAAGTCCAATTTGGTTGGACAAGCCGAGATTTCGGGAGCGAAGGACTTATAGGTGATCCAACGGATGCAAATCCTGAATTAGGAAAAGAACTTTTCGAATCAGCAGTAGAATCGCTCGCCGATCAACTTCGTGAAATCAGTAATTTTGATTTCGAGGGGAAATGATTTGAGTTCAGAAAAAGCAAAGGCTGAATTCACAATTGAACCATTCACAGAAGGGGACCCTGGGCCTCATGTGGAAGAGACGATTTCTGTCGCCAAACAGTCAGGCCTCGATGTCGAGATAGGACCATTCGGCACAACAGTAATAGGTGAACAAGAAAGAGTCTTTGAACTGGTTTCGGAACTGGTAAAAACAGCTATGGATAATGGGGCTTCTCGGATATCACTCCAAGTGACCTCCATATGAACTTTTAAAAGTCTCTATCCACACCTGTCAGCAGGATGATTACCGAATCATCAGAATTTATACACCCGTCTTCTTTTGCAGCAAGTAGACCTGCAAGTCCAGCAGTTCCAGTAGCGCTAGCAGAAATATCTGTATGATCAGCAACAAGTTTTTTTGCTAAAAGAATTTTTTCTTCACTAGCACTTAGCGGTCCTCCAACATTGTCCCCGAAGATCATGTCCCAAACTAAAGGAAGCCAGTCATAGGTGATGTCATCGAGTATTCCAGTAGCCGCAGAAGAAGGGTTTTCCCATGGTTCCATGTATTTAAGTGGTTGAAATAGCTTCGGAAAGTGCTTCTGAAGGATTGTCGCTATCAGCTATCCGGTTATAAGCAATTGAAAGAGGCGAACAACCGGTTGCCTGAACAGTATTGAGAGCAGGTCTATTTTTTAAAATGCCATGATCTTTAGCATCGGTTAGAGCTTGCATGGTGCTGCTCGCAAGTGCTCCTCCACCCACCTGCACGAGGAGTCTGTCTGGCTCTAAGCCATATCTGTTTAATTGTGTTGACATTTCAAAACCTAGTGTTTTACCGCCATCAATAGTCCATATATTTTCTGTTCCCTGACAGCCAAATGGCAGAGCTCCTTCTTCAAGCAGTTCCCGAAACCTCAACATGCACGGATCCCCTGACTCGTCACTTCTTCTTTCACAAATCTGAACTTGAGCACCATTGTCTGAGAGTTCATCTAAGAGGGATGTTTCTGCCCAAGTGGGCACATTTACAGTCAGAGTTCTTTTTGCTGCTTTAGCAATTACAGAAGCAGCTAGAGCAGCATTCCCACAGGAAGCAATAGTTAGAGGTGTATTTTTTGAGACTTCTTCGAGTTCAAGACGTATAGCGAGACCGAAAAGGTGACGCGCTTTGTGGCTACCCGACACATTAACGGTCTCATTTTTTGCCCAAACTCCACCATTTTGTCCAATAGCTTCGGAAAGTTCGCTTAAGAGAACAAGTGGAGTTTCTTGAAAACCAATTGTTTCTATTTCGCTGACTGCTTCATCTAAATTTTTTACAACAGTTAGGAAATCTTGGTCACTCAATCCCTTTGTGTTTGCTAAATGGTAAGACCACAATAGCTTTCGGTACTCGACAAATGGATTCGAATCCGAAAGGTCATTTTTTACTTCCCAACTTGATTCAGGAGGCAAGCCTAGCCAACCGGAATTTTGGTCTAAAAAGTTCACTTCGTTTTGGTTAGTCCTGTTTGAGAGTTGAATTCACTTATTAAATCATCCCACACCGGAGCTAATTTCTGTATATGTTTCCAAAATTGTTGATCTCTTCTTATTTCAAAGTCAGAAAATTCGATCCCTTGTTGTTCGACCCATGTGTAGTAGCCAAGATTGAATATTCGATTACGTCCGACATCATCTAAAAGTTCAACATTGTTCGTGTCAGCGCCTAGGAGATGTTCATTTACTATAAGACTTGCAGCTTCTGAGCTGAATCCCTTTGGGTATTCATTTTCAAGAAGATGAGTTTTCTCACTCTCATAGAGTTCCGATCCATCTGTAGCAACTGTAACAATCATGTCGTCTGGCCCCAGGTCAAGAGTTTTTGCCGTTTTGATCGCTGCCAACAAATTGCAAGTAGAAGAAAATCCAAAATGACGGAGTTGGTCGACTATCTCTGGAGAGGCACCTAATTCTTCAACCAGAAAAGATTTGCCTTCTTCGGATGTGAAGACAAGATTCAAGCTGTCGGTAGCTTTATCGCTAATAGCCACGATCACATCTGTGTTGGTTACATTGTGAATGAGCGGTATGTGCTTGTCACCGATTCCTTGAATGTTATGTTCACCGAATCCGTTATAGAGCATTGTTGGGCATTCAAGTGCTTCAACAGCAACAATTTTTGCTCCGTGATTTTCCTTTAAACGTTCACCGGCACCTAATGTTCCCGCCGAACCTGAAGCAGCAACGAAACCGGCGAGTCGAAGATTACTGTTTTTTTCTTTGTAGTTCAGGAAAATATTCTCTAATGCTCGTCCGGTCACTTCATGGTGGCCAACATGATTAGCGAATTCAGAGAATTGGTTCAAAATAAAATTCGTTTCATCTTTTTCTAATTCAGCGCATGCATCATAAATTTCCTTCACGTTGCTTTCTGAGCCGGTAGTGCGAATTACGTCTTCTTCATGAGTGATCCAACGATCCAACCATTCAAATCTTTCCTTACTCATATTCTCAGGAAGGACAGCAACTCCTCTACATCCCATAAGACGTGAGATTGCAACTCCACCCCGTGCGTAGTTTCCTGTTGAAGGCCAGATAGCTCGATGCTCTGTAGGATCAAATTGGCCTGTCACAACTCTTGGGACCAAACATGCATAAGCAGCTAGAACCTTGTGCGCTGTAATCATCGGAAATCGGTTACCGAAAGCAAGAGCGATCGGCGCTGCTACTCCAGTAAGTTCCGATGGTAGAACAATATGTTCCGGTAGGGACACAAAATCGCCATTGAGGTCATTTTGCCAATGGACTCTGAAAAGATTTCTTGGATCTGCAGAGTCTTTGTCAATTTTTGACAACTCTGACTTTGTTTCAGGATCTATTGATTCAGGGTTGGCAAGTTCAGAAAAGGTGGGGAGCACTATTTTCTGATCTCGGAAACGTTTTACACTTCTTTCGTACCTGTCTGCATCAACAACATCTGTATGAAGTCCAACCCTTTTCAGGTCGAAGGTTTCAGGGTCGAAGCTCGGTTTCTCAAACGCGCCTACCCCATTTCCTGATTGTTGTAATGAATCCACATATGCAGGTTACAGCTCATATCGGTAGCAAAATCCCTAGATTGCATACAAATTTAGAAGAGTTGCTTGGGCTCCACTTTTTCGGCCCAGAGAAATGAGAAACTCTACTAATGGGAAGGATCTGGGTAAGGATTACAGGGATTGTTTTTGTTGTTTTTGTTGTTTTTCTTTTAGCAGCAAGAGCAGCAGAGCCATCTATTCGACCTGTTTTATACGACGCAAGACCCCCGGTTGTTCTTCCGACTACGACTGTTGCTCCGACTACGACTGTTGCTCCGACTACGACTGTTGCTCCGACTACGACTGTTGCTCCGACTACGACTGTTGCTCCGACTACGACAATTCCCATAGACGAAATTGCCGTACTGTCCGTTTCTTATCAATGGGGTCCAAACAGTGNTGTCGTTATATTGCAAAAGGTTTTAGGAATAGATGCTGACGGTTGGTATGGTCCGGGGACCAGAGCAGTTCATATATCTGAAAATGAAAAAAGAGGCCTTTCACTAGAAGGGATACCACCAGTACCTACAACCACAACTACTACTACAACACAACCACCAGCGAGTTCGACTGAAAGTGTTACAACCGTTCCTGCAGTAACAGCTCCACCAATTTCAGTTATACCTTCATTCGGTGGGATGGGAGCCGAGTTGGTAGCTCAACTGCTTGGACAACCGTGTATAGCGGACGGGAATTTAAGCGATTGCCCCCCAGAAGTAGGCATTTTGATAAGTGGATTGGTCGGTTAAAACTAAGCCAGTCCATTTAATTAAGCTAAATGACTCTTGGTAAGTGTCACTTCTACCACAATAGAGGTGTGAGAACTAGCTTGTTTAAGTCTGCCTCGTTAAGGATTGTTGATTCACGTCAGCGTTTCGTTGCACTAATCGTCGGAGTTCTTGTTGCATCAAGTGGAGGTTTAGTTCTAGCAGCATCTGAAAGCACACTCTCACAACTTCCCGGTCTTCTATTATTGCTACCAGGAGCGATAGCTCTACGAGGAAACATTTTTGGATCTATGGGGAGTCGGTTAGGCACAGCGACCCACATGGGAACATTCGGTCTGAGCTATCGAATAGATAGCGTATTAGTTCAAAATTTACTTGCTTCTGGTTCGCTTAGTCTTATTTCTAGTCTTATTCTCGCTATTTTAGCTAAAGGTACTGCATCTGCATTTGGTTTAAGTCCAGCCATGACACTTTCAGATTTCATAGTGATTTCTGTAATTGGAGGACTTCTCGCTTCAGTTGTCTTGGCTGTCGTGACAACTGCGCTTTCAGTAGGTTCAGTTAAATATGAATGGGATCTTGACAATGTAGTCGCACCATTAGTCACTACTACAGGAGACCTTTTAACAGTACCCTCATTAATACTTGTATCTGGTTTGGCTGATAGGTCAGATTTAACAAATGGCTTAGCGGTAGTCATAACTTTAGTCGCAGTAGTTGTTCTGATTTTCTCGCTTAGAACGCCTCTAGAACGTTTTAGAAGAGTTTTCCGACAATCCATCCCCATTTTGGGTTTAGCGGCGATTTTGGATCTTATTGCAGGTTTTGTAGTCGAAAAAAGGCTTAAGGATTTACTTGAAGCCGAAGCAATTCTTATTCTTTTACCAGCCTTTCTGGGAATCGCNGGAGCTTTAGGAGGCATCCTCTCGAGTCGTTTGTCGACACAGTTTCACTTAGGTATGGATGACGCTTCTCCTTTACCGAGCAGGTCAAGCTTGCGAGGTGCCATCGATTTGTCTGTATTAGCGGTTCCCATATTTATTTTTTCTGGTGTCATCGCTCATCTGATAGCTGTTGTCGCTGGACAATCAACTCCCGGCATAGCCAAACTTGTTCTGATTTCTGCAATAGCGGGAACAATCGCCACATTATTCGTAGTAGCAGTCGCTTATTACACAACAATGGGATCCTTTCGGTTCGGTCTTGACCCTGATACCTATGGAATTCCTGTTGTTACATCTTCTCTTGACTTAGTTGGAGCGTTCACAGTTATTTTGGCAATGGTTTTAACGGGGGTCATATGAGTTTAGGAAAATTAATTTTTGCAACATTTAAAAACAGTTTTGGCTTCATGCGGAGTCAAAGCCTAGATTATTGGACAACACCTAGTAGGTAACTAATGGAAGAAACACCTCGCAATTTAAGAACTATGCTCGCCGAAGCAAAAGACACATCTGAATTGATGGTCGACCTCGCTTATGCCTCAGTTTATTTTGGGGACCCAGATATGGCCGAAGAGGTTGATGGGCTTGAACAAAGAATGAGCGATCTTGTTCATGA
>JGI24815J26687_1000132_pt1 | contig 16046 bp, 10 predicted proteins | sample METZYME_3_150m_FD_26687 | JGI IMG/M metagenome (IMG submission 26687) | reverse complement strand
TCTCGGGTCACCAGACTGTACATGGGTTTCTTCCTCCGCAACGGACCCGCTCCGAGGCCGGTCGGAGGAAGGGGGGTTTCCCTCCCGTCCCTCATCGGCCATGCCTCTGGAGGAGAGGTCCGTGCGCCCGGCGACCGACCCCCCCTGTATAAGCACAACGGATGCAAACAACGTTTCGGCCATCCCTATAGGCATTCAGACCATAGGTCTGCATGAGGGTATAGGGCGAATGTTCAAGTGGATTCCGAAAGCCATCTCCTGTTCTGATGGTAGTGAGCGCCTCGCGTAGGAACCCCCCGAGGTTGCGTCAAGTTGCCCTCGGCGTAGCAATGATGCTGCTGATGTCACTGTCCCCGGCGCTCGTACAATTCGATACCTCCCCAAGGATGGAGACGGGCGATGGAGCCGGAGAGCCGTGGGTCGACGGGAGTCAACCATGGCCGCAGTCGGGTAGGACTCCAGACAGGGTTTCGGATGTCCCAGCTCACGGTCCCGAGGGGGGGGCTGGTAACGGCACACCCAGTGATGCGTCCGCGTTGATGTCGATTGTCGAGCCGGCAGTGAACTGGGTCTACGGCTCCTACTCGATTGGCACAGATGCTCTAGCCACCCCGATTGCAGATCTGTCCGCATCCGTTTCCAAAGACGAAGACGCCTCGGAACGCTGTGGCGGGAGTTCGCTTTACAGCGTTCTTGTGCAGACTGATTCAAATTCAGATCACACCTACCTGAGAATCGTCGAGGGCGAGGATGCCGACCTCGTATGGGAGGTCGACATGGGCTTGACAGAGTATGTGAAGGCGGCCCCGGTGGTAGTCGATATCGATGACGACGGTATGCAAGAGATTCTCGTCGCCTATGACGCCTCCGGAACCCTCTATCTCGATGCTTGGTCGCCTAGGCTGACCTGCTCTGTCACTGGCTGGTCCTCCGGGGGACATGGGGGCGAGTTGCTTTGGTCATGGAGCGACGAGTCCCTGATGATTAGCAGCGATGTTGGGCCATACACATGGAGCGGTCTGGGCGGGCACAAGCCAACAGCCCAGCCCCTCCTCGCTGACTTGGATTTAGACGGGGATGCTGAGGTCGTCATCGCGGCCATAGATGAGGTCTCCGAGAATCCCGTAGTAGTCGCCCTGGGGCTGTCCAACAGCGGGGCTACCGCGTTGTGGGACGCCACCTTGGACAAGGGTAGCCACCCCTCCGACCCCGCTTTCGCACAGACCGACGAGACTACCGGATACGTGCTCCTGACAACTACCCAACACAACAGCGGAGCGATGTGGGTGTGGAAACTGGATTCGACAAGCGGCGATTCCAGTTGGGACGGGCTTTCTCTGACCAACTCCGATGGCGACACGGACGCCCCCCACGTCAGGTTGCCTGGACCCGTGATAGCCAACCTAGACGACGACCCCGCCCCCGAGATGGTACTCACGATACCCACGGATATCGACGGTTACAGCTCTGCCGATGGGGCGGAGTTCATCGGAATGGAAATCGGGAACGGTGATGAGTTGTGGTCATTCGAGGCTTCAAACGGTTACGCCGACGCGCCTCCTGTGGTAATCGACACCGATGGCGACGGGGGGCATGACAGGGTCTGCTGGGTCACTTGGTCCCAAGAGACCACAGACAGACACGGCCATGCAGGTTGCCACGATGTAGGCGGCTCCAGCCCCGACCAAGCCTGGCAGAAGCTCCTAGAGCAGAGCAGTGGCCTGCCTAACGACGAGATTGCGGTCGCCCCGCCCACATGGATGGACATAGACGGCGATGGCAAGCAGGAGCTGCTCGTCGCATACGGACGCGCCCTGTGGGCCTTCGACGGCGACGATGGCTCTACTTCCGTTTGGGGCGGCTTCATCGACCTGCCTCATAGGACTTGGTCCGCCCCCGCCCTTGCCGATATCGACGGGGATGCCACTCTGGACATAGTTCTCGGAGACACAGTCGTCTCGTTGGCGATGGCCGATGTCAGGCCACTGCTCGACCAGAGAGGCATAGAGTTCAGCCCCAGCGCGCCCGACCCTGGCGAAACGGTGACGGTGACCGCATTCTTCGAAAACTCAGGGGCGGCGGACACCGATGGCGAGACCAATGCACTGCTGTATGCCAACGGTGAGGAGATAGGGAGTTATGTGGCAGGGGCAATGGAACCAGTAGATCCCTCTGGCTCAGGAGTCTTCGAGTCGTTCAGCATAGAGTGGAGTGGGCCCTTGGGGGAGCATACTTTCGAACTGGTCCTCGACCCCTATGGCAACATCACACAAACGAGGCATGACAACGATGTTCAAATGACTACGCTGTCTATAGTAGCCGCTTACAACGCCACCTTCGAGATCCCCACTGAACCTGTGAGGGTAGACCCCGGAGGCGACGCTCTTGCAACTCCGAATGTCCGTTCGACAGGAAGGCTAGCAGGTGTTTGGAGTCTTTCTGTCGATGACTCAGCTCTGCCGGAGGGCTGGACTTGGAGTGACGAGACCAGCGGAGGCCTGAGCGGAGTCGAGATAGATGCCGATGGAGTGTGGACTCCGCAACTCCGCATTCACGCCCCAGCAGACGCTCTAGGCTCCGATGCCGGTCATCTCGGCCTTACTCTGACTCTCGACGATGACCCGGGCAACATCAGCGTTTCCGCTACGCTACCAATCGAGGCCAACAGGAGCCGCGGCCTCTCGCTGCGCGGTCCGGACGGGACTTCGTCGAGCACGGGGTACGGGCTGATCGGCACGGACGCCCATGCATGGATGCTACTCCACAACCTCGGCAACGCCGCGGAGAACCAGATTACTATCTCATGGGATAGCACTTCATGGGGCTCTGACCTCAGGCTGTACGACAGCAATGGCGACGAGCAACCGGCACTGGCTCTTGGTCCGAATGAGGTGATGCTACTGACCGCAAGACTCGCGGTGCCGGGCGACGCGTTGCTCGGAGACTCGGTCTCAACGCCCCTCTCGATGTGCGTTGGCAACGGCGAGGAAGAGACATGTCAGACAATATCTCTGACCTTCGAGGCCGCTGGTGTCGTTGCCGATGTGCACCAACGCAGCGTGCCTGCACAAGGCCTCGAATGGACTGTCTACGCTGATATGCCCGTTGGAGTGACGCAACTTACTTGGTCGCTCGCAGACGCTGGTATGACTGTTCAGGGATGGTCTTGGAGCGCAACTGGCGACTTGTCTGTATCCGGGGACGCAATCACCATGACGGAGCTGGTCGAATCTCAGGGCGTCGGGACTCTAATCCTCGACCTGCCCGATGACGCCCCTCCGGCCTTCCACTCCTTCTCCGATGCCAGTGACCAATCCTCAGACCATGTTCTGAGGCTCTCACTCGAAGTCCTGCAGATCCACAGGGCCTCGCTGCTAGTTACCTCTCCGACCGAACAACCCCACTTGGTGGAGGTCGATGAGGAGTCTCTGGTCATGGTCCGCCTCGAGAATCCTGGCAACGGGGACGATACTTACCACTTGACTTACGGAATCCTCCTCGACGAGAACATTACCGAGGACCCAGGTGTGGAGGTCTCATTCTCCAATGATGTGGTGTCCTTGGGCGCAGGCAGTCTGACAAACATACCTGTGACCGTTACACTACCCGACACCACCCCTGCTCGTGCACCCGTCAGTATCGAGATCTACATGACCTCGATGGGAGACCAGTCGGTCAGTGACTCTGACATCGTGATTCTAGAGGCTAGGCAGGATCACCGATGGAACATCACCGCTAGCGTCGGTGAATCCACTGCCGGCGGACGCATCTTCGCCGTTGCGCCGGGAGGGGTGCTTGAAGTGAGTGTTGATGCACAGAATGTCGGTAATCTGAACGACGACCTGACTCTGACAGTGAGTTACGAGGTCACCTTGGAGGGCGATGACGCCTCGCAAGGATGGGACTCCCAGGGGGATGCAGTGNTCGATGTCGGAGTGAATCAGACTGCACTAATGATGGTCAACGCGACCGTGCCTGCAGATGCATGGAACGGCTCTACGATGCAAGTAACCGTCACCGCCGTTGCTCAGGATGAGGAGGTGGGTTCGTTCATCTTCGGCATCGAGGTGACTCATGTGCCGGCTTGGTCGGCTTCGGCTGATCAGACTTACCTCGATATACACCCCAATGGCTCAAGCATAGAATTGACTGTGATTCAGCAAGGTAACTCCCCCACGATGCCATATGCTACAGTGTGGGTGAGCGGCGAGAGCGGTTGGGATGTTGCCGTCCCCGACGAGCTCCCAGTACTCTCCCCGGGTGAGACTGCTCAGATGATGCTCAACATCACCCCGCCAGACACGGCGCAGCACGGCAGAGCGGTGGAGCTACATGTCAAACTGAGGGAGGGCGATGGCAGTGGAGAGGCAGATATCACTCTGCCTCTACGTGTCGCCATCATCAACAACTTCGATCTGAGCGGGCAGGGCCCTTGGTTCGTCTCTGACGATGGTGGCCACCCGCTCGCGGAACTTCAGAACCTCGGTAACGCCCCCACTACCATCAGCCTGCAGGTCCTGAGCCTGCCCAACGGGTGGACCGTTGCCGGGCAGACCGAAGTCGTCCTCGGGATCGACGAGATTAGAGGCATTCCCCTAGAGGTGATTCCGTCTGCTGACTGGGACGGTAGCGTCCGGACTATACGCATCCTTGCCGAGGATGCGGCGGGGAACCAGCGCGAGGTCGCTCTGGACACCGGGCAGTCTCCGTACTCCTGGGCATCCTCCCCTGTGGTAGTGGCGATGCTGGGTGACCATGCCCTGATTCAGATTCACGGTACCACCTCTGCTTCCAGTGTCGTTGATTCCACCTCAGGACAGTTGCAATGGGACGATAGGGGCGGCTGGGCGTTGCCGGCGGTCGCCAGTGGCAATGGCTCCTTGAGCGTTGGTTCATCCAGCCTCGGCTATGTCGCCCATGTCGTCGAGCCGTCCCTCAGGTCTGCTGAGTGCAATGTTCTCGGTAGCTTCGAAGAGGTAGTGGCACAATGCTCTATATTCAATGGGACGGAGGCGTTCTCATACTCGATTCTCCTCATCGACGATCAAGGGGTGATGCTGGATTCCGCGTCCGGCCAGGTCTCTGCCAACTCCCCTTACGGCCCAATCAACCTCAGCGCCGGGGGCTGGAGTCCGGAGCCTGGTAGCAGGACCCTGACGCTGAGACTGCTGGACGGGAGGGGTTTCGAGGTTGCTGTGGACGAGACCGACTTCCTAGTCAGAAGGAGTGATTGGAACATAGGCCTAGTGGAACTAGAGCTTGACGGAGAGGGTTCGAACCAGGAAGTCAAGGTCCTCACTCGGAGGGCCAACCACCAACTACTGGATGATGCCGACTGCCATCTCTCGGCGGTCGCGGGAGAGTATTCCTCAACCCACCGGGTGGATTGGAGCAGCACATTGGCACCCATCTTCAGAATTGACCGCCCCGATGTCGATGATGGCGTCGAGGTCGTCGTGACTATCGGATGCGAGTTCCCATGGGATTTGGATTCCGACCCTAGCGACGACGAGGCCAGACTGATTCTCTCGGGCGGCTCTGTGGGGCCCTCGGAGTACGCCGAGATGGGGACTGCGTTGGCCGCGGCCCTTCTGGTGATTGGCGTGTCCCTGGCCTTCGCATGGATGCTCAGGAGCCACCGGGAGGGCAAGGAACTCATGGAGATGGCNATGGCGGCTGCAGAAGAGAGAATGGCCAAGAAGCGCACCGAACCAGAGCCTTCTGACGCTCCCGAACCGTCGCTGGAGGCACAAGACGAAGAGGGGGGCGAAGAGGAAGGAGGGGCTGAAACCGAAGTAGAGGAAGAGCCGTTGGATGACTTTGAGTCCAGATTCAAGCGGCTCATGCGAGAAGACTAGTCCTCACTAGGTGGCCAGTCTCAACCTGTGCATGCTCTCATACAGTGGCATGGCCTGTTCGAGTATGGCCTCATGCTCGGGGGCCAACTCGCCAGAGCGAGGTCGGTACGGTGTGAAACCGGTCGAAGACCATACCGAGTCGTACCAGTGCTCCCCCCATATTCCGTCGCACTCCCTAGGGCCTGCTTCCCATGACAGCATCCGCTCACTGAAGTCGATTCCCCACTCCTCGCAGAGGAGGCGTAGCATCCCTTTGGGATTCTCCAGAATCTCCCTGCAGTCGATGATTGGGGGGGTGCTCCCCAAGCTCTTCGAAACGCTCTGTATCAGCCGCACCTGCTGGGGCAATCCGGTGGACCACAGGCTGACTTCGTCTGTTATCTTGGAAAGCGAGAGCAGTACCTCCTTCGGATTGCGTATCAGGAAGCAGTTGGACAGAGAATCGAGCCAGTTCGTGTCCATTCCCGGAATTATATGGTGGCACATGTGCTTCTGGTACCACACCGCCGCGCCCCCGGGAATCTCACCCGTCAGGTAATCGACCACCTTGGCGGAATCGGCCTCGTGGTGCGCCATCACCCTCTGTGCATCTGGGTGCTTGATTCCAGTCTGCTTCAGATAGTGAGCGTAAAGCGGCTCGTCGGTAGCGAAGCAGTCCTGCCGGTTGTCGAACGAGTACATCATCGCGGTGGAGATGTTTCGTGGTCCAGACCACATCGCTATTCTTACGCCGTCAGCCACGGCACTCGCTCCTGAGTAGTTCGATGTAGAGGCTCTGCAGGAGCTCGCACATCTGACCCCTCTGGCCTTGGCCCATCGGTTCGCCGTCGAACTCGACCACCGGGATGAGCCCTGCGAAGGTCCCGGTGACGAAGGCCTCGTCGGCCGTGCTGACTTCATTAGTGGTGAAGTCCCTCTCGTAGGCCGGAATACCATTGGCGAGGCACAGATCGAGGACCTTGCGCCGTGTGATTCCGTCGAGGCAGTGCTCGCCCGTCGAAGTCCAGACCTCGCCGTCCCTGACGATGAAGAAGTGGGTGGAGTTGCATGTGGCTACGTTACCAGCTGGATCCAGCATCAGTCCCTCTTCACCGCCCTTGGCGGCTGCTTCCACACAGGCGGCGATGCAGTTGTGCTTGGATAGACTGTTGATACGGGGGTCCTGGACATTCTGCTCGCCCCTCCTCACATCCACGGTGACCAGTCGTATCCCCTCAACGGACCGTTGCTTATTCGCAACCTTGTATTCTGGCATTATCACCAATGTCGGTGGGCTTGAAATTACCCATGGGGCCTGATACGGTGTAGGCTTGAGGCCTCTGGTGACGACTAATCGTACATGCACTCCCTCATGCATGTCGTTGGCCTCGATAACCCTGTATACCTCATCGAGTATCTGGTCGCGAGTCCGCCCAATGTCTAGGGATATCGACTCCGCTCCCCTAAACAGCCTGTCCATGTGCTCATCGGCGAAGGCGATGGTCCCGTTATGCAACCTGAAAGACTCCCATACTCCATCGCCCAACAAGAAGCCCGCGTCGAACACAGAGACCTTGGCTTCGGGGCGTGGCAACAGCTCACCGTTGACCGAGATGAGCACATTCTCGTTGCGAGGGTCGCCCACATAGTCGTGAGTTCCCATCTTTCACCTCAAAATTCGGTGCCCGTGAGACGTTCGAACATCGAGGAGTAGAGTTCTGCGGTCTTGTCTATCATGCTCTGCGGCAATGCGGGTATGGGGGGCTCTACGGAGCCCTCTGACCTAGCGTCGTAGAGCGCCTTGTGATGTCCAATGTCGATATAGTGCTCACGTACGAACTCCTTGGACAACGAGACTATCTGGCCGTTTGCGTAGGTCTCACCGTCCCACCAGCGGTCTTCGTCCAGAGTGCCAAACGAATCCACTAGAACGGGCTTTCTTCCCGGCCCCAAAGCGAATTCCTTCTTGCCATCGACATGGATGAGTCCGCGCTTTCCCGCCTCGCGTTCGATTATGGCGTCAATCTTGAGCGCGGCTTCGAGGATGGAGTCGAACTCCGCCTCGGTCAGATTGGATATCTCCAGAGCCTCTTCCCTCTCTAGGAGTCTGTCGAACGACTCAAACTTGGTAGATACCTCTAGGTAGGGCTCTGGAAGTTTGCAGCCCTCCTCAATCTGAGTCCCGGATTCGAACCCGAACTCCTCTACCCCGACCTCCCCCTTGGCGTAACGCTGCCATCCCGATCCTGCTAGATGATGGCGGCAAATCACCTCGAGTGGGACGAAGACATTCTCCATATCCCGGGGGATTGCCCCCGGCTCCTTGATGACCTCGAAGCGTCTGGCCAGACAGCGGTCCGGGGCGCTCATCTCTAGCAGGTGCGTGTCGCATATGCCCTCAGCCTCCACTAAGTCGAACCAGTGGCATGTAGTGCGGTTGAGGCTCTCTCCTTTGCGTGGGATGAGGGAGGGGATAACTTGGTCGTAAACGGATATCTGGTCAGTGTATCGGAATTCGAGTACTTCGGGGTCCTCGGTACTCCACACCTGCTTGACCTTGCCTTGGTAGAGCAACTCTCCCATGCCTCCGTTAAGGCGATTACGCCGATGAACATTCCTCAGGAGGTGGTTCCCGAATCAGTTCCGTCTGACCAGTTGGTAGATGATGAAAAGTGAAAGGAATGCTATTGCTATCCAGCGCCGGTCGAATTCGTTCGCTGCATCTTCATCGTGAGGCACGAACAGTCCCTGGGCATTATCTAGAGGAGGGGAATAGGCCGAGGCCATCAGCACGATTCCCTCTATGTGGTAGGGGGCGCCGCCCCTCATACCCTTGGAAACCGCCTTTGCGTTTGTCATAGAGGCCATTACGAAGTCACAGGTGTCGGCCCTCCTGAGATCCTCAACAGCCTCGAACTCGCCGCCGCTGTTCCAGGCTCTGAAGTCAATCCCTCGGTCCACTGAGTAGTGGCTCTCCATCCGACTTACGACCATTCTGGAAATCTCAACCTCGTAGCCCTGAATCTCGGCACTCTCGTCCAGTTTCGACATCGGAGAGCCCTGATCATACATGCAGGCCACCATTTCCTTTTCTCCCTCTATGATTCGATAGAGGGTGCCTCCCTCAGTAGGGGTTGGCCAATCGCCCATTACACTGGAGAAATCAGAGCCCTTCAGTTCGGTCTCTCCGTGGAACCACGCCATGTATGCTTGCTGGCCGGTGCTTGAGGAGAATACCTCCCCCAGAGCGGCGGAGATAGCATTGAGGAGTTCGGTGTTACCTCTATCGTCCTGACTGTCGGTACGCACCACCGGAACATACGATTCGGTCTCCTCTATCATCCCGATGATGTAGAGACCGGGCATATTGGCGGTGTTAGCCGGATTGGCAGCTATGAGGTGGGAAGTCAGCATGAAGTCTTCTTCTCCAGCCATCAAGGCACGCATGGCGAACTGATAATCCTCATGGCCGTTTTCGACTAGGTGCGGGTGAGAGTCGATTAAGTGCGATACTGGTGTCTCTTGGGAAGAGGCGACATTGTACTGCACCCCACCTGCTGCAACGACAGGGTGTGCAGACAGAACCAATGCACTGAGGAAGAGTGCGAGGTTCGCGCTCCTCATGGCCGCGAGGGCCCGAGGTGCCGACTTAGCATTGGCGGTCCGCCGAGACTATATCCGAAGAAGCACGTCAGGAGTCGGGGTTCGCGTTGTCCGAAGCTGTCTCAAGAGTGCTCAGCCCTCTGGGGAAGAAGAGCAATCGCCTAGTCGCAATCCTATCGTCCCTGATTCTCATCACTCTGATTACCCCTGCGCAGGCGGTCGATTACAACAGCGGGTGGGATGTCGCCGACAGTGGTACCGAAGCGGACCTCTTCACCTCGACCTACGACGGTGAATCGGTCTTTGCTTTCGGTGCTGGAGGGACGATTCTCCAAAGCGCCGACAAGGGCGCAACATGGGTGCAATTGGAGTCACCTTCTACGACCGACCTGCATGCGTCTGACTCAGTCGAAGGCGCAATTGCGGTAGTCGGATTGGGAGGGGCTGCTTTTCTGCGTGCTGATAGTAGCGATACATGGCTGGACATCTCCCTGAACCCTCCTGTCGACTTCAGGGGAATGGCGATGACCAGTGCTACTTCACTGGTGGCCGTGGGGCCTGAGGGGGCCATCTGGCAATACTCTAGCGATGTTTGGATGGAGAGGGACTCCGGAGTGGTCACAGATCTCAACGATGTGTCCTTCCTTGATACTACCCTAGGAATGATAGTGGGCGACAGCGGCACCATCCTTGCTACCGATGATGGAGGTGAAAACTGGGAATACAGGGAGGCCCCGGAAGGGTTGGTTGCCGACATAGTAGCGCTCGACTATTACAGTGAAATCAGGATATATGCAGTAACGGACGAGGGGAATATCGTAAAATCGGTTGGAATGACTTCTGGCACCTCGGCAGGTTATGTCTGGGAGCTGGTTGAGATCGAATCGGCGGGAAGAGCCACCAGCCTAGGACTCGAGTTGGGTTCCATCGATGTATCGTCTGTGAACAAGTTCCTCGTCTCAGGCCCCTCAGGCTATGCTGCCCTGTCTCTAGATGGAGGTAACATAATCACCTCTCAGATGAACCCATTACCTAGCGCCAAGGACTTCAATCACATATTGTTTCTCAATCTGTTCGATGCAGTGATTGTGGGTGCTGATGGAGTTATATTGTTTTCAGAAAATGCCGGAGAGGACGAGGCGGTTGGATTCCAAGTAATCGACTACGGCGACTTCGGGCAGTTCGTCGAATACTCGAAGGGTATGTTGCTTGATGGGCTATTCGCGACAATCAGAATTGTTCTATTCGGAATCGTCCTTGGTTTCTTCCTCGGCGTCGTGCTCTCGATGATGAAGACTGCCCCTACTACCCTGAAGGATATTGCACAACTCGATAGATACTCTATAATTAGAATAATTCTAATCCCATTTTGCATCATCGAGGCTGCCATTCCTTTCGTTCGATTAAATGAGAAATCGTGGTCTGCAACTCGGGCAGTGGGGAGGTTGCGTACTCTGTCCGCCACTTCTACGAGACCCCTCAATACCCTAGCCCTAAGGACGCTGGGATTAGGGATGCTGTATTGTGGGATTAAGTTCATTTCCGCATTAGTTCCGATAGTTAGGGCCCTAAATCTGGAAGGTTTGGAGTACATCTACGCACCTATAGGCCTCATATCTCCGGATGGCATCAATGGAGAGTTATATTTCGGGAATTTTTTCCAAGCCCTACTTGGGATTGCGCTGATCCTGTTGGGCCTGCTGTTTCTAACCTCGAGAGAATTCTTCGTCAAGAGAGAACTGCGCCTTTCGCACATTTGGCACTGGAATGTGAATTTCTGGGGGGTTAGACCGCTGAACGCTGTCGCAACCGTATACACAGACCTCTTTCGCAATACTCCACTGATTGTTCAGTTCATGTTCATCCACTTCGGGGTGCAGTTTGGCAAGTTGTTGGGAGATCCGGCTGCGGCGTTCCTCGAGGGTGAAACAAATTTCTTCCTAGTATACATCAGAGACACGATTCTATCAGACAGGGCATGTGTTAGCGCCATCTTCGCTCTCGGCCTGAATTCCGGAGCATACCAATGCGAGACAATACGTGGTGCTATCGCGGCGATTCCCTCTGGCCAGATGGAGGCGGGCAGGAGCATTGGACTGAACTACATGCAGACGATGGGGCTGGTCATCATGCCTCAGGCAATCAGAATCTGCATACCTCCTATGGGTAATGAAATGGTCAACCTCGTGCTCAACTCATCACTCGCAATGGTCATCGGCTATGCTGAACTAACTAGAAAGGGACGGCTGATCAACGCCGTTACCTTCCAACTCTTCTGGGGTTACGGCATGGTACTGGTATCCTACTTCGTTGTAACTTGGACGCTGGCTCTGCTCTTGAGGCATCTCGAAAACAAGTCGAGGATACCTGGACTTGGAATTTCAGGGGGTGCATGAATGCCGGAGAATGTGTTGAGTGTAACTGACATGCACAAAATCTACCCCGGAGGTGTCCATGCCGTCCGAGGCATCTCATTCGAGGTGAACGAAGGGGAGTCGGTGGCGATTATAGGATCCTCGGGAAGCGGTAAGTCGACCGTGCTGCGATGCATCAACCGACTGATTGAGCCCACCGAAGGAGTCGTGCGACTGCGCGGCGAGCACATCAACACGCCCGGGGCCGACATCAACGATGTCAGGTCGAGAATCGGGATGGTTTTCCAGTCATTCGAACTGTTCGCGCACCTGAAGGTCATCGACAATGTCACACTCGGTCTGAGACATGTCAGGAAGATGAGCAAGGTCGAGGCCGAGGAGATAGCGATGTCCGTCCTAGAGCGCGTTGACCTGCTGGACCGGGTAGATGCCTACCCTGGGAACCTCTCTGGCGGGCAGAAGCAAAGGGTAGCCATCGCCCGGGCTCTAGCGATGCGTCCCGAGGTTATGCTGTTCGACGAGCCGACCAGCGCCTTGGACCCCGAACTGATAGGCTCGGTTCTGGCGACCATAAGGGGACTGGCTGACGAGGGCATGACGATGGTGATCGTGACCCATGAGATCGGTTTCGCAAGGGATGTTGCTGACCGCATCATATACCTAGACGAGGGGGTCGTGGCCGAGGATGGGCCCTCATCAATCATAGAGAACCCTCGGACTGAACGGCTCAGGAGGTTCCTGTCCTCGATACACGAAGATGAGTCGCCAGAGCAGATTGAAACTGACGTCTCCTCCTGAAGCATCAGGACGGCGCAGGTGACCGGGGCCGGTCCTATACCATTCCTTGGGCCTGCATGGCCTCGGCGACCTTGAGGAAACCGGCGATGTTCGCACCAGCGACGTAGTTGCCGGGCATGCCGTATTTCTCAGCGGTCTCAAATGCGTTCTTGTGGATGTTGACCATGATGCCCTCGAGCTTCTGATCTACCTCCTCGCGAGTCCAGCTCATCCTGAGGCTGTTCTGACTCATCTCGAGTCCTGAGGTTGCCACTCCGCCTGCATTCGATGCCTTTCCGGGTGCGAACAGCACCCCATTGGCCTGGAAGCACTCTACGGCTTCGGGCGTGCAGGGCATGTTGGCGCCCTCTGCGACTGCGATAACTGCGTTGCCTACTAGCATCTGCGCCTCCTCGCCGTTAATCTCGTTCTGAGTCGCGCATGGCAACGCGATGTCGACATTGGTGTCCCAGAGTCCGTTCAGGTTGGGCTCTGGCTTAGAGGCTGTGAATTCGACTCCGTCGAAGTGGTCGGCGTACTCCTTGATACGGCCACGGCGGTTGTTCTTGAGGTCCATAATCCAAGCGAGTTTCTCTCTGTCTATACCGACCGGGTCGTGGATGAATCCGCTGCTATCGGACATCGTCACCGGCTTGCCGCCGAGATCGAGAACCTTCTCGCATGCGAACTGGGCGACATTGCCGGAGCCGCTGATAGCAACCGAGGCTCCCTCGAAGGACTTGCCCTTGGTCGCGAGCATCTCGCGGGCGAAGTAGACCAACCCGTAGCCGGTCGCTTCGGGGCGGATCAGGGAGCCCCCATACGAGCGGCCCTTTCCAGTCAGTACTCCGGTGAACTCGTTGGCGAGCTTCTTGTACATCCCGAACAGGTAGCCTATCTCTCGGCCGCCCACCCCGATGTCGCCCGCGGGGACGTCAAGGTCTGCACCAATGTGGCGCCAAAGTTCCATCATGAAGGACTGACAGAAGCGCATGACCTCGGCATCTGACTTGCCCTTGGGATTGAAGTCGGAACCGCCCTTTCCGCCTCCCATTGGAAGGCCCGTTAGGCTGTTCTTGAAGAGCTGTTCAAAGGCGAGGAACTTCAGAATGGACTGGTTGACGCTAGGGTGGAACCTCAAGCCGCCCTTGTAGGGGCCGATAGCACTGTTGAACTGGATTCGGAATCCGCGATTGATGTGGAGGTTTCCATCGTCGTCGTACCAAGGCACGCGAAACTGGATTATCCTCTCTGCCTCGACGATGGCCTCGACCACTGGGAGGTACTCCGGATGAGCCTTTACCACGGGCACTAGGCTGTCCAGTACCTCCTCTACCGCCTGATGGAACTCAGGCTGGTTCGGGTCTCTTGCAATTACACTGTCGTACACTGATTTCATTGTGTTATCCATGGATGTCACCAAGGTGAAAAACGATTCCTGTTTGAGGTACCGGGCGCTTGCGCGACCGAGGAGGTGCTTTTGAATGGTGTCCTCGCGCGTTGTGCCCGTGGTACGGCCCCGTAGGGGCCGATAATTCTCACCCAAACAGATGCCTTTCAGCCAACTGCGCCACAGTGGACTCATGACCAGGCAGAGTGATCACATAGACTGCTGACTGGCTCACTTGGCGTGTTCTCAGGGCCTCTGCGATGGGTGTGTGTTCGCGGAACCATCGAGTGCGGCCGTCGTCGCCCATGATTCGAACATCGACCTGCGACATCCGAGGTTCGGCCAGAAGGAGTTTTGCGTCCGGGAAGTCGACGGCAACATATCCTGGAGGCACCCCTGCTCGGTGTGCCATGTCGTCCTCGAATTGCCTGCGTGAATCCGCGTTGGTCGCGAGCTCGAAGAGTTGTTTGACCTGTGCCTCGGATAGTTCCTCCCTGCGACGGCTGGCGCAGACCTTCAGCAACTGCCGGTATTTCAGCCTGCGAATCATGTCTCGTGCGTAGTCACTAGAGTTCCCGAGAGCTTCCCAGATTTCTGCATCGACCCGGCGTTGCAAGTCGACTGAGTCGGGCATCTGGTCAGAGCTGCGCTCGACGGCTCTGGAAAGCATGACCTCGGTGACTCGAGTGACCCGGTGGAAGTATACGGCGCTGTACATCAGTGCACGAGCCATCATCATCCCCTCGAGGGCAGGCAGACCGCCTTCCTCTACGGCGATGTCACCGCTGTGGCGCTCGAGGCACATAATCAGGCGGCGGTAGTCGACGATTCCGTGCTTGACGCCAGTGAAGTGCGAGTCGCGCAGGAGGTAGTCAATCTGGTCGCAGTCGACGGGGCCGTGGACAAGGTGAGCGAGCGTGAGATCTCGGTCAACGAAATCTTCACGGCCCTCTGTCCATGTCATCAGGGATCGTTCGGTGCCACCGGCACCAGGGCCACGAATGAGTCCTGCTACCTCCTTTGGATCCAGGTCATGATGTTCGAGAATATCAGGAATCCTCTTTCGGCCGGGTACTGACGATTCCTCGCCCTCTCGGAGAACATCGTAGTCTCCGAGGATGATCCCCTCGGTGATTGACATGTGGTCCATGCCTCCGCGCTCGTGCAGGATGTGTTCCAGCGTGTGCGAGTATGGCCCGTGGCCTACATCGTGGAGCATGGCGGCAGCCTGCACTGTCGCTGTCTCGTGCTCGTCTAGACCCAGTGAGTCCGCCATCATACCGGCCACATGCGAGACGCCTAGGGAGTGCTCGAACCTCGTGTGGTGGGCGCCGGGGAAAATCAGATGTGCGAGGCCAAGTTGCTTGATGTGACTGAGCTTGTTCATCTCAGGGGTTCCGAGTAAATCCGCCCGGATTCCATCCAGTCTGAACTGTCCGTGGATTGCGTCGTTGATGACCTTCATGCCCGACCCTGCGGGGCTTCGATATGCCGTCCCCCCTTGAAACGCACTATCGGCTGGATATCAGACCGATGCGGATTACAGCACATTAGACCGCATGGTCACACTCGTTGCATTTCAATTGTCTTTCAATTGCAATACATTCAAGTGCCTCTGCCTCTCTGCGAGGCTCAGGAGGAACCCGAAGTGGCCGGCATCAGTCCCATGGTCTCACTCAGAATCCCCGAAGATCACCTGCTGGAGATTGACCTGCGGGTGGGTCTTGACGGACTGCGGAACCGCTCCGATGTGATTCGTGAAGCGGTGCGCAGATACCTCTCCTCCCCCTTGCCTACAGTAGGAGAGAGNATCGAGGTCGACTTGGGACCGGACTTGACTGTGCGCCTGCGAGAGTTCTGCAAGGTGCACGGCGAGTCTGCTGACACGGTTCTGCGCCAAGCAGCCAGGGGACACATCCGCAAGACGACCGTGGAAGACGCCACTGTAGACAAGTTCCTCACAATGCGCATGGACGAGCTCCGCGCGCATTTCGACGACGATTCGAATGCTCTATGAGGTGAGAGATTGAGCGATGATGGGATGCACAGAAACGCGGGGGGGCG
>JGI24815J26687_1000123_pt1 | contig 16250 bp, 16 predicted proteins | sample METZYME_3_150m_FD_26687 | JGI IMG/M metagenome (IMG submission 26687) | reverse complement strand
GCGGTCTCGATCACCGAACACCATCTGATCAATCTTCTGATGATGCCGGCACCGCTGCAGTTTGCAGTCAAGATTGCGGGCGTTACTGACCGGGTGAAGATCATTTTGGGGGTCGCGGTACTGCCACTGCACGACATGCGGGTGTACGCCGGTGAATTGGTTTGTGCCGACATATTTACCGATCATCGGCTGCTGGTCGGCCTGGGCCGAGGGGCATTCCCGTTTGAGACTGCCCGCATGGGGATTCCGATAGACAAAACCCTGGAGAAGTTCGATGAATCGGTCGCTGTGCTGCAGGCGCTGTTGACCGAAGAAGAAGTGTCGTGGTGCGGCAAGTACTACCAGTTTGAACCACTGACCGTGATGCCACGCCCTGACCGTGAGATCCCGTTATTGATGAGCGCCGTCAAACCAGAGGCGATTTATCACTCGACCCGACGGGGATTCCATATTATGACCACACCGCTTGCTGGAGATCACCAGTACATGCTGGACCAGGTGGATGCCTTCAATCGGGGGAAATCCGAACTTGGGCCGGCCGGTGAAGGGTTGACGCTGTCGCTGTCACGTGTCTCTTTTTTGGTTAAAGATGAGGCTGACCGGCGGGCCAAGAATAATATTGCGCACCACTACTATGGCAGGTTCGACAACATCCGTGGAGCCGGTGTGATGCATCACGGTGTAATCTCGCCACTGCCAAGAACAGTGCCGATTGAAGAAACCGCAGAGAATCTCCTGGTTTGTACACCATCCGAGATGATTGACAAGCTCAAGGTGTACGAGTCCATCGGGGTCGACCGCTTTATCCTCAATATCAATTTCGGTAACTCGCAGGCGGAGATGCTTGAGTGTATTGAAAACTTTGCAACCCAGGTGATGCCGCACTTTGTAGCCGTTCCGGTCAGACAGGTGATCTGATGGCGGCGGTAGCAGTGGATTACCGTGTTCAGGGCGAAGGACCACCACTCTATATGGTGCATGGTATCGGCTCGCGTAAGATCACCTGGGACGGGTTGATGCCACACATCGCACCTTATTTCACCTGCGTCAGTTACGACTTGCGTGGTCACGGTCACAGCCCGGTTCCCGCGCCACCCTACAGCCTGGATGATCTTATTGAGGATCTCGAGGCCTTGCGCGTTAAACTCGGACACGAGCGGATACACGTTGTTGGGCACTCACTCGGTGGAATGGTCGGTCCTGCCTATGCCAGAGCGTATCCGGATCGAGTTTGTTCGCTCGGATTACTCAGTACCGCTGCCGGGCGCAGTGACGACGAGCGGGAAAAATTGGTTGCACTCATTGGCCAAATGGAGCGAGAGGGTGTGGCGCCGGTGCTGGATACCCTGCTTGATCGTTGGTACACCGACGAATTTCTACGTGCACGGCCAGATGTGGTCGAGCAACGTAAACAACAGGTGATCGATACACCAACTAATGTTTTTATGAGTGTCTTTAGTATTTACGCCACCACTGAGATGGGTCCGTGGCTCCATGAGATTCAAACACCTTGCCTGGTTTTGACAGGCGAACTGGACGGTGGTTGCAGCCCGCGGCTTAATCGCTTCATTGCCGNTGAACTGGGGCAGTCGGAACTTGTTGTCCTCGATGGGTTGAAACACTCGATCCTGATGGAGGCACCCGACCGGGTGGCNTTACCGCTCAAGACGTTTCTACTTAAGCACCGTTGATTCGCTGGTNNTNGCTGAAAGANCNGCGTGGGATCGTTTTATGGTGTCGATTTTTCAAAGGTTTATGCTGTGAGAAAACGGCTGAACTGAGCGGTTTTATCCGTATTGTTAGCCTAATCCGGATGCAAAGTTCAATTGTGAACACTCCGGAGCATCGGATAATCCACAATAGACGTGGTTGAACCTGTTGGTGTCGCGGAGTACAGTGCGCCGTTCCCTCTGCGGTTTGTTTGCGCAATCCCGTTGTTAGCTATCTACGAAGCGTATCTATGAGCGAAGATCAAGCCGCCAGCCTAAACCGGCCACGGCACATTGTGCTCAATTCACACCCGACCGGTGATCAGTCACCGATCGAGCTGAACTGGGGTGCGGTTAATGCTGCTGATCGTGGGCCCGTTGTGACGAACCTTACCGGCGATGGCCGCCATAATGCCATCGGTACGCATTCCGGGTCGTACAGCATTTACCGCGCGCTGGCTGTAGCAGCAGGAGCACTAGACCCTTCACATCGGCCGGATCTTACGAATACTGCACCTGTCGCCCGTATTGGACCGCACCCGCAATGGTCTGATGCCAGTCGTATTGTTTCGATGGACCCATACGGACATCTTGTAGCGCAGTGTTTTCAGGACCAGATAGACGACGGGACAGACGTTCGCCCCAGCATTGCTGTAACGCGTGCCAGGTTATCGCTGCCGGAAGTGGTTCACGGCAGGCAACAGAACCTCCAGATGGATGGGCAGGTACTGCTTGAAAGCGGTGAGATCAATGTCACCAAGATTGCCGTTGAGCCAGTCTGGTATCTGCCCGGTGTCGCAGAACGATTTAGAATCAAGGAGCCGGAACTGCGGCGAATCCTGTTTGAGCAAACAGGCGGTATGTTCTCTGATCTTGTTACCCGCAGCGACCTCAAAATCTTCCTGCCACCAATCGGTGGTGCGACGCTGTACATTTTTGGCAACCCGGAATACCTGACCGATAGTAGCCGTAGGTTGACCTGCCGAGTACATGACGAATGTAACGGATCAGATGTTTTTGGTTCAGATATCTGTACCTGCCGACCGTACCTTGTTCACGGTATAGAGGAATGCGTGCGCGAGGCACAAAATGACGGTGTGGGCCTGGTTGTCTATAACCGCAAGGAAGGACGTGCCCTGGGTGAGGTCACGAAATTCTTGGTCTACAACGCACGAAAACGACAGGACGGCGGTGATCGTGCTGATGCGTATTTTGAGCGTACAGAATGTGTCGCCGGCGTCCAGGACGTACGATTTCAGGAGCTGATGCCCGACGTTCTGAACTGGCTTGGTATCAGTCGAATCGATCGTTTTATTTCCATGAGCAATATGAAATACGATGCTGTCACCGCGCAGGGTATTGATGTCGGGCAGCGTGTGTCCCTACCGGACGATCTGATTCCCGAAGATGCCCAGGTCGAGATGGAGGCCAAAAAAGCCGCAGGCTATTACACACCAGATGAGGTACCCGAAATCGATGACCTCGCAAAGACGCGTGGCCGTCACATCGAAGGCTACTGACAGCGAGTCTCTGGCCGCACTGCTCAGTGCTGCTGCCGTACGACAGCGCTGTCGCTGGTTTCTTGAAGCTGCNCGGGCTGGCACACTCAAGCACTTNGTTTATGATGATTCCATGCTCGATGACTGTGTGCAGNTCGTGGCACAGGAAACCCGTACCAACTATCCNGACCTGGTNGTCCCTTACCACAGCCGCTGGCGACACTTTGAAACCCCAACGGGCGATCTGAGCAATGTGTTGCTGAAGTATGTTGGTGCCTCGGATCACGATCGTTGCCGCGCTGAGCTGGATCTGGTATTTGTCAGCGTGCTGCTGGATGCCGGCGCGGGTGGCCGCTGGCAGTATCGCGATGACGATACTGGCATGGTCTACCGTCGCTCCGAGGGGCTTGCCGTCGCCAGCATCAGAATGTTTGTCGCGGGATTGTTTTCATCGGATCCGGCATCGCCCTGCCAAGTTGATTCAGACGCCTTGATCGCACTCGATGTAGATGGCCTAGAAAGTGGTTTTAAGACCGATGACGACAACTCCCTGCCTGGTCTGGCGGAGCGGACGTTACTGCTTAATCGTCTTGGTGGGGTACTCGCCGAGTCATCGGCCACCGGCTTGTGCCGACCTTCTGACTGGATACTGGACAATTTGGGTGAACGAGCTGTGACGGCGGAGCATTTACTGGCAGTGGTTCTGGNTCATCTCAATCCTATCTGGCCACAGGGACGCATAGAAGAAGGCGTTGCGCTGGGTGATGTTGGGTATCATCCCTTGGCTTGCTCGGCTGAAGAGTTTCCTGGGTTGGTGCCATTTCACAAGCTCAGCCAGTGGTTGACCTACTCCCTGATTGAGCCGCTGGCCCGGGGAGGGATAGAGGTGTGCGAGCTCAATGGTCTGACTGGGCTGGCCGAGTATCGCAATGGTGGATTGTTCGTGGATTGTGGGGTTATTCAGCCAGACAAGGCTATATTGACTCATCAGCCGCTGGATGTTGCATCAGAAATCGTGGTTGAGTGGCGCGCGCTGACCGTTGCTTTGCTGGATGAAATGGTAGTGCGTGTTCGGCGGCAACTAGCGGTGAACGAAGATGACTTCCCACTGGCCTGCCTGCTTCAGGGGGGCAGTTGGTCAGCCGGCCGCCGCCTGGCTCAGCAGCTTCGCCCAGATGGCTCGCCGCCACTGCGACTGCACATGACGGGCACCGTGTTCTAGAATCAGTCAGGATACAACTGCGAGGCACGATGCATGGACAGCCAAATTACGATAGTCGACCATCCGCTGGTACAGCACAAACTCACCCTCATGCGGGACAAAGAACAGCCTACGGCTTATTTTCGGCAGCTGTTACGGGAAACTGCGCTGCTACTTGCGTACGAGGTGACCCGCGACCTGCCGTTGGAGACCAAACGGGTTGAGACGCCGATCGAGGTTATGGATGCCCCGGTCCTGGCNGGGAAGAAACTGTGTTTTGTCTCGGTATTGCGTGCAGGTAACGGGCTGCTGGAGGGGATGTTGGACCTGTTGCCATCTGCCCGGGTGGGACACGTTGGACTTTATCGTGACCCCGAAACACTCGAAGCCGTGGAATACTATTACAAGGTCCCGCAGGACATCGGCGAACGTCTGGTTATTGTTGTTGATCCCATGCTGGCGACGGCAAATTCCGGAATTGCCGCAGTGGATCGCCTCAAGCAGGGCGGCGCCCGGCAACTCAAATTTGTCTGTCTGCTGGCGGCACCGGAGGGTGTAGCAGCCTTTACTGCGGCACATCCGGATGTGCCACTTTATACGGCTGCGCTTGATCGAGAGTTGAACGATCACGGCTATATCCTGCCCGGTCTGGGCGATGCCGGTGACCGTATTTACGGAACGCGCTGACCAGACGTCCGTTATCTGTTGTCTGTGTTAATGGCCCGCTGTACTGCCGCCGTCGATCGGCAGTGCTGAACCGGTAATAAAAGCTGCGTCGTCGCTGGCAAGATAGGCGATGGCTTTTGCAATTTCGCCCGGTGTACTCATTCTTTTAAGCGGTGCATAACCGATGATTGCCTGTTCCGCTGACTTCGGGTCATCCGCCNGGTCAATGACATCGCGCCGGACCATATCTGTGTCGACATAACCCGGGCATACACAGTTGACGCGAACTGACGGTGCCAGTTCCAGTGCCATGGCACGAGTCAGGTTTACGACACCACCCTTGGATGCACAGTAGACTGTCAATCCNTTCTCACCGATAAGTCCCGCGTCCGAGGCCAGGTTGACGATATTGCCTTCTGAGTCACGCAAGTAAGGCAGTGCAGCACGCATACAGAAAAATGTGCCCTTAAGGTTGGTGTCGATCGTGGCGTTCCATATCGCCTCGTCAGATGCCTCTACGGGTAGAAAGTAGGCAACCCCGGCCGAGTTGACCAGAATATCGAGACCACCGAGACCTTTTGCAGCAGCTTCCACAACTGACACACAACCTGCAGCCGTCCCGACGTCACCGCTGGCAGCGATAAGTTGGTCGCCGCCGCCCAGTTGTTCAATTCCCTGGGCCGTCGAGGCGACCGTGCGGCCATTGATGGCCACTCGTGCACCGGTACTGAGGAAGTGCGCTGCTGTTGCATAGCCGATACCGCGCGACGAGCCGGTCACCAAGATTCGTTTGCCTGAGAACGCCATAGTGTGTTCCTGTTTGTCTGGTTAGAAGGTGATGTACACGGGCTGACCGTGATCACAGTGCCAATGGCCATGGATACAGTCGTTGATAAATAGAGGTACAATTTTCAGGCGGATGGCATGAGAAGGGAAGGGGTCGAAGCCCCCGACATCACTTTAAAGGCGCTATTGGCGCGAACGGCGCTAGAGGATTCGTTCAATGAGTTATGACCCGCTGCACTCCATCAGTCCTGGCGAAGGACTGGATCATGTTGATTCCTATTGGGCTGCCACAGCCGGTCCGTCACCCGGAGATGACGGGCGCCTTCAATCACCGATAGAGACCGATGTTGCCATCATTGGTGGCGGTTATACCGGTTTGAGTTGTGCGTTTCATCTGGCCAAGCGCTATGGCGTTCGCCCTGTGGTGCTGGAGGCCAATCGACCTGTCTGGGGTTGCAGCGGGCGAAATGGCAGTTTTGCCGGACCGGCATTGGGCCGCGTCTCACTCAGCGAGTGGGCGGCTCGTTGGGGGGAGGTTGGCGCACGCTCACTCTGGGCTGAGGCGGTGAGCGCAGTAGAGACAGTTCGTTCGCTGATCAAGGAGGGAAATATCGATTGTGATGTTCAGCCTGATGGGCGTATGCGTGTGGCTCACGCCCGCTCTACGGTCAAGAAACTGGAGGAAGATGCCAGTGTTCTGCGCAGTTTTGGTGCTGAATTTGAGATGCTCACCCCGTCAGAGATTGGTGAAAAACACTTCAAGGGGAAAGAAGCTCATGCTGCACTGCGCACGACTTACGGTTTTGTGCTTCACCCGTTGAAACTGGGTTACGGCATTTTACACATGGCGCGTGAAGCGGGTGCCACAGTACATTCGGCTTCTCCGGTACTGCACTGGAGCAAGCATGGGCAGACACACTGCCTCGACACACCCGATGGCAAGGTATACGCAAAGCGAATCGTGTTTGCGACCAATGGCTATACCAACGAACGGTTACATCCCACACTGGATTCCAGGTTGTTACCGGTGTTGTCGAACATCGTGGTCACGCGGCCAATGACTGAAGCCGAGATCGGGGAGAGTAATTTTGTGACCACCGATTCGATCAGTGACACCCGAAAGTTTCTCAATTATTTTCGTCGGCTGCCCGACGGCCGTGTAATGCTCGGTAGTCGAGGCCCGATTCGGGAAAGTGGCAGTGCGCCTCATCGTGACCGACTGTTGCAGATCATCCGACGAAAATTCCCAGCGTTGCATTCGATTAGTGCCGACTACTTCTGGGGGGGCTGGGTTGCGCTGACGCCCGATTACATGCCCCATGTCGGGCACGCCGAGGATGATCCGACGGCGTTTTATGCCATGGGCTATTGCGGAAGTGGCGTGTCAGCGGCCAATCAGGCAGGACGCCGATTGGCGGAATATTTGGGAGAAAGCAAACCAGTTCCGGTCCAGCTCAATGCGCAGCCGCCACGCTATCCTTTGGCCCGGTTCAGACGGGTGGGCCAGGTCGCAGCCTTTCAGTGGTACAGCTTGAGTGATGCGCTGACCTGACAGCTTAGATACAAAAGTACATCGTTTTGCCGGGCAATAACGCCGTGACTTACCGATATGGACTACAACAATTCAGGGGTCGAAATGTGATTCCGAAGCGCCGTGGGTAACCGGAATATCGGCGAGCGCAAAAGGATTTACGCCGTCGACGCAACCGATGTTTACCCCATACTGGGTAGGGTCTGACCGTCGCTGATGATGGGTATAAACACCACAGGTTTGGCAGAAATAGTGTTTGGCGGTATTGGTGTGCCATTGGTACAAGGCCAGGTTGTCAACGCCTGTGATGAGCTTAAACTTGTCAAGTGGTATGCCACCCATAACCGTACCCCGCCGCCGGCAGAGCGAGCAGTCGCACCGGTTCAATGCCAGAAACCCTTGACCAAGATCGATCTCAAACTGGACTTTTCCGCAATGACAGCTTCCGGTCTTTATTTCACCCATGATGTATTCACCAGATCAGATTGAGAAAATGCGATGATAATCCTTTGCCCATTCACATGTGCTGACGGCGACACACTATTAACCCGTACAGGTCGGGTCCAGCCGCAGGCTACTATCGGCGCAATTCACGAATTAGCAGGTAAAGTTTGCGCACAATAAGCGGAAAACTGGGGTACAGCGGGTTGTTGCTGGTGTTGTCCACGCTGCTGTGTGTGGGAGGTTGTGCAGGCACGGCGTGTCGCTGTGAGGATCAACAGCTCATCACAAAAGAAAAAAAGGAAAGTGATGGCACACCGCGCGTGCGTATCGTGTTGCCCTCTTCCGGCTAATCCACACAATACCCATGGCCGCGAAGAAAAAACCCAGTGCCCGAACGCGCAATCCAGTGGCGCGACACGCACCAAAATTCAACAAACCCGCCCGCCATCGTTTACGAACTCGATACCAGCGGAAGCCCCGTGACAATGATCCACTTGAAACATGAATCAAAAAAACAAGATTGTCTTTATATCGTTAGAATTTACGGCTCACTACCACGCAACGATTGACCGATACGAGAATCTCACATGACCGAATTACTTTGGCAACTCAGTGCCTGCGACATCGTACGGGGTATTCACAACAAGACATTTTCCTGTGAAGAGGTGATGCAATCCGTCGTGCAGCGGATCGCAGAGCGCAACGGTTCAATCAACGCCATCGTCTACGACTATTCAGATGAAGCCGTGGTACAGGCCCAAGAGGCTGACCGGGCACTGTCATCTGGATCTGTAGTGGGGCCCCTGCACGGTGTACCGGTCACCATAAAATCCAACATCGACGTGAAGGGTCAACCNACACCGAACGGAGTACCGACCTATAAGAATGTCATTGCCACCGACGATTCACCCGTTGTTCGAAACCTGAAAGACGCGGGTGCGATTATTGTCGGGCGAACCAACACCCCGGAATTCTCCATGCGGCTCACTACCGATAATCCGCTTAATGGCCGGACGTACAATCCATGGCACGACGATGCCTGCCCTGGCGGCTCATCGGGTGGTGCCAGCGCCGCAGCTGCCGCTGGTTTTGGGCCGATACATCATGGCAACGATATCGGTGGGTCATTGCGTTACCCCGCGTCTTTCTGTGGCCTCGCAACCGTAAAGCCGAGTTTTGGACGGATCGCGAACTTTGTGCCGTCAGCCATGCCGCCGGAGCGGGGAATACTGGCCCAGCTGATCGCTGTACAGGGCGCAATCTGCCGGCAGGTGTGTGATGTGCGCCTGGCAACTCGGATTATGGCTGCCCCCGACGCACGTGATCCGTTCTGGGTGCCGGTGCCGTTTGACAACTGGCCCGACGAGGGACCGATCAAGGTTGCTGTGACTCGAGAATCATATGGTTATCCGATCCACCCTGACCTGATTGCTGGTATTGATCGTGCTGCGGGTTACCTGAGTGATGCGGGCTATCAGGTAGAAGAGGTGACCACACCGTCTATCGAAGACGCAGCCCAGGGCTGGTTTGACCTTCTTGGCAGTGAGCTCGAAGCTTTTATGATGCCACTGGCAAGAGAATATGGCAGTCCGACGATCCAGCAGATTTTTGAATGGTATTTCGAGATGGGCGAGGTCGCCGATGCAGAGCGCTATCGCGTGGGCATCAAAGAACGCACCACCATGACACGCGAATGGAATATTTTTCTGGATGAGTATCCGTTGGTCTTAACGCCTTTCTTTATGCAGCCGACTCCCACCTGGGACTGTGATGCAAAATCTTTCGAACAAACAAAGGATGTATTCCGGGCTGCGATGTACAGTACCGGCACCAACTTTCTCAGCCTGCCCACGGGCGTCGTGCCGATAGGCTTGGTTGAATCGTTACCGACGGGCATCCAGGTCGTTGGCCGTCGCTATCGGGAGGATCTCATCCTCGATGCGATTGAGGCCATCGAAAACCGTGTGGGTATACTCACCCACCAGCTCTGGGCCCAAGAAGAATGAGATTCCACTGAGAGACTGTTCAGCCAGCTCGCGGATAAGGTCGCGGTATTACTCAACAGCCTCTAGCACCTGAGTCTCAAACTTTGCCGGAGACGTAAATTCGATCAACTCGAGGTCTTCTGAGCAATCAATTTCATCGTGTACTATGCCAGGTGGTTGCAGACAACTATCGCCAGCTTCAAACAGGTGTTCGCCATGGTCTTTATACACGAATTTGATCCAGCCTTTGAGTACAAAGAACATCTGAAAATTGAGGTCGTGGGCGTGTGGGCCGGTGTGGGGAAATTGTTCAACCGGTTTTTTTACACGGATGACGTGGGCGTTGAACTGACCATGGGTTGCATCACCTATTCCGAGGTCGCGGTATTCGAAAAACGTCCGAAGACCGGTTGCCCAGGTCGAGTTCTTAGCATGACTGGTACAGAATTTCTGTGATTGCTGGGACATGGTCGACTCCTTATGTTTGTGTGAATCTTTGGTTAGATGCGCTGGTACACCGATCTGCAAGTAAAGCATATTTCCGGGTCGTTGGGGCGGGTTCGTATAGCCACGATCTGGTGATCGGAACAGCCTTGAAAAAACGGTCCATGGACCGCATTTTAAAAAGAGACAGAATGTGGAAGCAGACCTATGAATGCAGAAAAAAGACCTGATACAGCGAACAGATCGGCGCTACTGGTCCGCGAGGCAGTTATGACAGCATACAGCCTGACAGGGAACCTTTCATCGGCTACTGAATTGTGCGGAGAACTGGCGGATGAAGATTTGCCGGAGGACATTCAGGCGATGGCCGTGTTGACCAAGTTACACAACATCGCGATGCGACGACCTAAACATTAGGTACGCGGGTCAATCAATGTTTTTGATTGACCAAATGGCGACAATGGCACCCACAGCAGCTATGTATAACGCAGGGTTGTAACTCCCGGTAATATCTTGGGTCATACCAGCAAAGCGAGAATCAGAATGAGCGATAGATTCGTATTTCATAACTTTAAAGCAGCTCCGACGCACGTTGCGCCATTCAGTCATGCCGTTGAGTGTGATGGTTGGATTCAACTCACGGGGCAGATGCCCACGGATCCGAACGATGACAATGCAGCTTTGCCAGAAGGCGTGGCTGCACAGACTCGTCGGGTGATAAACAACCTGGTGATTGTTCTGGAAAACCTGGGTCTTGGTCTGGGTCATGTGATGTCGTGCCGCATTTACCTGACAGAGTTCGAACGTGATTACGAAACCATGAACGAAGTCTATCGAGATTACTTTACTGAGGGTCGACTACCAGCGCGGACCTGCATTGGAGTGACGGCGCTCGCACGTGAGGCGCTGGTCGAAATCGATATGGTCGCCCGGCGGTAATAATTACCGCGCCCTAAGGCCTGTTCTTGCCCATGGATGACTTACGGTAGGAAGAACTTACCCTCTATCGTTTTGGTAGCCAGTCCCCCGACACGCACTTCGACTACTTGCCCATTGCGTGTTGAAAGTTCGCTCATGACTACACTGGGGCGTCCCATTTCATGGCCTTGCTCGCTGCGCAGTGTCAGTCTGCCGTTTTGCAGATCGCCAAGCTGGCCCGCCAGGTACAGATAGCAGCTTATCGCGCGGTTGGTGGTACCCGATGCAGCTGCCTCGGGCGTGCCAACGGCGGGGCAGAATTCCCGGCAACGGATCACAGGGCCGGTATTTTCTGCGATGGGGGTAAACAGGGCAATCGTATCAATCGATTCACGATGGCACAAAGCTGTGATTGCGGCAAAGTCGGGGGTCACCGTCTCCAGATCGACCACACTGCGAATGGGAACCAGTAATGATCTGAAATCGGTAATGGTCACTTTCATGTCGAGATCGTCCCTAAATTCTTCCTGGCTTATTCCCAACATCCCTGCAAGCTCGTCGGTGCGCAACACAGTGGGTTCGAATACCGCGGGGGCTAGCGAGAGCAGCACCTCGGGTCGACCATCTTCACGGATGCGGATTTCGACGTCTGAAGCCACCGTCGGTGTACGCAGCGTTGTTGTTACGGTGGTTCCGTTATCAGGCACGAACCAGCCATGTTCGACCAACCAGGTCATAAGACCCATGGTGCCGTGACCACACATCGGATATTCGGTTAAGGTTGAGAAAAATCGGACATCAACACCATGTTCATCAATAGCGGTGATGAACCCGGTGGCTGGCGCTCCAATCTCCTGTGCGATCTGCAGCATCTGACCGGCGGGTAGATTCTCGGCCTGGGCAATTATGCCAGCCATGCTTCCACCGAATACTGTCTCAGAAAAAGCGCGATAGAACGCAACCGGGTACTCAGCCATATTATTCTTTTATCTTGTCGGCACCGTTATTTTGTGTCGTCAACAACAGCCTAGCATTCGATCAGTAAATTCAGCTTGGCCCATAGTCCCGGACGACCTCTGCCACACGAATCCGATAGTTAAGAAACAGCTTGCGCGTTTTTGCTTCATTCTGCGCTTGAGAGTGATCGAGTTGTTCACGCCAGCGATTAACAGCCGCCATGTCCTGCCAAGTCGAAAGTGAGACATAGTAACCTGGGTTACTGATGCTCTCGAATCGTTCTACCGATATAAATCCGTCGATCTTTTCGACTTCTTTACGAAGGATAGCAGCAAGTTCAAAGTACCGATCCTTAAGACTGTCGTCGGGCTCGAATTCAAATACAACAATCACCATGTTGTTTTCTCCTGGGCGTGCCACTGTGGCAGTAATCCTAGGATTAGGATGTAGTTTGATTTTCATTGTAACGGCAATCGAACCGCAGATTTGAGAGGGCGTCGGTCTGTTATGCTTGCGACTCTATCCCCGACAGAAGAGGCAGATTCAGTAGCGGGTGACTACACCGCGTAAAACCAACGTGTTCCGGCCTGTTTATCGGCTGGGCTGGCTTGTGATCTGGAGCAGTTGGCTTGCATTTGTGCTCCTGGTGGTGCCTGCTTTGGTTTCACGCCACGATGTCTTTCACCGGTTGGTACTGTATGCTCTGGCCAGTGTGGTCGCTTACTTCTTTCATCGGTTGTGGGAGTACGTCATTACCGGGCGGTCGCTGCCTCGTTGGCGGCGGCAAGGTTGATCCGGCAGAATTTATATAATCGTCCTGTAATTTGAGGCATGAGACATGGCAGAGCGGTCCTTTAAGCAGGAAGTGGAAAAGCTGAGACTGGGTCCAGGCGAAGAATTTCGTGGAGAAGGGATTCTGGCAGTGACCAAAGCATTGTTGCAGTGTGGCGTAGGTTACGTGGGGGGTTATCAAGGGGCACCGATTTCACATTTGATGGACGTGCTGGTGGATGCGCAGGATGTTCTCGAGGAGCTGGATGTGCGTTTCGAGGCCAATGCGTCCGAAGCGGCTGCTTGCGCCATGCTGGCAGCGTCGGTTCACTATCCGATTCGTGGTGCGGTGACCTTTAAGTCGCCGGTCGGTATCAATGTGGCCTCCGACGCCCTGGCAAACCTGTCGTCAGGTGGCGTAACCGGTGGCGCCCTCGTTGTGGTGGGTGAAGACTATGGTGAAGGCTCATCGATTATGCAGGAGCGCAGTCATGCGTATGCGACCAAGTCGCAGATCTGGCTGCTTGATCCCAGGCCGAATTTGCCCTCGATTGTGAAGGCTGTCGAAGACGGTTTCGAGTTGTCGGAAGCATCAAATACCCCGGTGATGCTTGAACTTCGCATACGGGCTTGCCATGTCTACGGGTCCTTTATGACTAAGGCCAATCGGCGCCCGACACTCAGCGTCACCCAGGCCTTAAATGAACCGAAACGCCAGACAGATCGAATCGTGTTGCCACCCGCATCATATGCCCACGAGCAGGAGAAGATCAGCCAGCGCTGGCCAGCTGCGGTGGAATTTATTCGAAGCCGGCAATTGAATGAAGTTTTGGAGCTGCGAGTGGCAAGATCGGAGTTGTGATGCAGGGCGGAATGTATAACGGTGTGATCCGTGCCCTACAGCGTTTGGAGCTTGCCGATCTGTACGGGGAAACACGCATACCACTGTATGTTCTGAATGTAACCTACCCGTTGGTCGAGGATGAGTTTCTAGCCTTCTGTGAAGGCAAATCGGCAGTTCTGGTGGTTGAGGAAGGTCAACCGGCTTACATTGAGGATGCTATGGCAGCGATTCTCTACCGGGCCCGCAGTAACGTCCAGCTGTCCGGAAAGGATGTCCTACCAATGGCAGGGGAGTATATCGGTCCGCATATTCTGGAGGGGGTCACCGCGTTTCTCGCGAGGTATGCCCCGGAGGAACTGCCCGTAGGGACAGAGCAGTCACAGAATAAACGTATCGTTGAACAAGTGCCCGATCTATCCGAGACCGTGCCGGTGCGCCCGCCAAGTTTCTGCACTGGCTGTCCCGAGCGGCCACTGTTTGCTGCCATGAAAATGGTGCAACAGGAGAGAGGATCGTTGCAAGTGGCCGGCGATATAGGTTGTCACCTATTTGGCAGTCTTGCTCCTTTTGAAATCGGTGGGACTACCATGGGGTATGGATTGGGGCCTGCCTCAAATGCTGCCTTCGACGGTGGTGGTAGTCAGCGACCAGTCTCAATCATTGGTGACGGCGGCTTCTGGCATAACGGTCTGACATCGAGTGTGGGCAATGCCGTGTTCAATAAGTCAGACGGTGTGATCCTGGTGGTCGATAACTTTTATTCTGCGGCGACCGGTGGCCAGGATGTCCCATCGTCTCGCGCAGAGAATCGCTCAAAATCAACGGGTCACCCGATCAGCGCGGCGGTAAAGGGAATCGGTGCCGAGTGGGTACGCGAGGTCAACGATACATACGATGTCGCCACAATGCGTGACACGTTGAAAGCTGCGCTGGATACGGATCACGAAGGGCCTAAGGTGATTGTTGCCTCGTCTGAATGCATGCTCAACCGACAGCGGCGAGAACGACCGGTAGTCAATCAGACAATTGCTGCCGGTGAGCGTGTGGTCAAGCCGCGTTTCGGCGTAGATGATGACGTCTGTACGGGAGATCATGCCTGTATACGCTTGTCAGGGTGTCCCTCTTTGTCCCTCAAGACTCTGGACGATCCTCTGCGCGACGACCCAGTCGCACATATTGATCAGTCGTGCGTCGGCTGCGGCAATTGTGGTGAGGTAGCTGATGCAGCGGTTCTGTGTCCTTCTTTTTATCGGGCGGATGTGGTGCACAACCCGGGCTGGTTCGAACGATTGCGTCACCGACTGACACTCGGTCTGATCGGAATCCTCCAGCGCCGCCGGTCCCGTCGAGTCTTGGGATTTGAGCCGGTATGATGAAGAGATGAACGCTACACCCGATATCATCAAGTTGGCGGTCTTTGCAGTGGGTGGTCAAGGTGGTGGAGTATTGTGCAACTGGATTGTCAACGCTGCGGAACGTAATGGGTACCGTGCCCAGGCAACGTCTATCGCTGGTGTTGCACAGCGTACCGGTGCCACGAGTTATTACGTTGAAATGGTTCCCGATCATGGTCGCCTACCCGTATTTGCCCTGGCGCCATCGGCCGGAGATGTCGACATCCTTGTCGCCGCCGAAATGATGGAATCCGGTCGGGCCTTGATGCGCGGGTTGGTGACTCCAGATCGTACAACAATGATTACATCTACACACCGCATGCTCGCAATGTCCGAAAAGACTGTGCCCGGCAACGGGGTGACTGATTCGCGGCCGGTGATCGAGCAGGGACAAGCCCAATCAAAACGCTATATCGCGTTTGACATGGAGCAGATTGCCGTGGATTCGGGCAGTGTGATCTCGGCCAGTTTATTTGGCGCATTGGCGGGCTCCGCTGTGTTGCCTTTTGCGCGAGATAGTTTTGAGGAAACCATAAGGGCTACCGGTCGTGGTGTAGAGACAAGCCTCAAAGCCTTTGACGTTGCGTTTTCCGCCGCGCGCCAAGCACAGCCTGAGCTTGAGGACACCACCGAAAAGGTACAGATTCCCCAATACGCTGTCCGAGGCCCTGAGTTGCAACAGCGAAACTGGCAGCAGCTTATAGCAAGGTGTGCCGAGCTGCCACAGGTCGTTCAAACGATGGCGCTTGCGGGGTGTCACAATGTTGCTGATTTTCAGGACGTTGACTATGTGACTGAATATCTTGAGCGCCTTGAGTCGGTTGTCCAAGATGACGTTGTACACGGAGGCGCAGACCAAGGATACAGACTGTCGGTCGCTGCGGCGAAATATATTGCCAACGCTATGGTTTATGACGATGTTATCCGGGTGGCTGATCTGAAAACTCGAGCCGTACGGTTCTCCCGTATCCGCACCGAAATCGGTGTGAGCGATGACGAAGTTTTGTATCTGACCGAATATTTTCACCCCCGGGCACAGGAAGTCTGTGCCATGTTTCCCGCCCGATGGGGTCGCCTGGTCGAGTCCAGTCCGCGACTTTT
>JGI24815J26687_1000122_pt1 | contig 16290 bp, 19 predicted proteins | sample METZYME_3_150m_FD_26687 | JGI IMG/M metagenome (IMG submission 26687) | reverse complement strand
TATCTACTCGTGGGAAACCCTGTACGAACTGGGGCAGAACTACGATGAATTCTGGCAGGCATACTTAAACCGACTGAACCAGGCCGGCCTGCACCGCCGTCCGACAAACAGCGGTATCACAGTAACCGTGACGCCACCGACACCTAAAATACCGAGTACCTGACCGGCTATGCCGGATGTCGATTCTGAGAAACAAGCGCTCCTGTACCGATTCGGGAAGGCACTGAACACTAACGACGTGGCGGCCGGCAGCACCGCCGCCACCGACGACTTTGTTTGGATCTATTATGAGGGCCCCGATCACCCGGAAGGTCGGATCATTCGCGGCTTCAAGGCAGCCTGTGAGGCGGTGGTCGAGCGCGCCAACCGCCTTAAAACTCCTATCGTTTTTAGTGAATCGACCGAATTCCCCAGCGGCGACAAAATTTTTGTCACTTATAGGGTCAGCGGGGAATTTATCGACACCGGCCCCTTCGACGTCCGGGCCATCGATATCTATTCGTTTCGCGGCGACAGGATATGTTCCAAAGATACCTACTGGAAGATCATCACTGCTTGATTATTTGTGCCCTCTGCTCGACAGAATCAGTGGTCCAGCAAACAGAATAGGCAGCCCCAGCCAGTGCCAATTCAGGTATTGTTGAATTCCACTGCCAAACGAGATCTGCTCTCCCACAATATCAGTCGGCAGGAACAATGTGCTGAAGTAAAGCCAAAACGGCAGCCACAGGATGTACCAAAGAAACGTCCACGCCGTCACACTGATGCTCTCCGTATCGAATCCAGAATCAGCCTATTGAACAACAAAGCCTTGACCACATCAACAGTGGTCGTATTTTCACCCAAACCACTGACTGTTCAGCACGGCGGCATCCGTATTATCTTTTACGGCGATTCAGCGGGAAGGTCAGACACCCAACCGGGCACCGGCCCATTCATGAAATACAACCGTGGCACGGTCCATTAAAGGCGACAGCACCCCCCCATCAAATCCAGGCGAAGCCCTGCCTTTTTGCATACCCATCACCGCACTCAAATCCTCCTGGAACACCCGCGTCCAGAATGCATGCTGATCTTGCCGCATAGCCCGGTATCGTTCCGTCAATGATTCATCGCCGACACAGTACAGACGGATCTCTTCGCGGGTGCGGCCATATTCCAGCGGAATGACCACCACCACAAACAGATGGTCTGCCTGCAGGCCGAGTAGTGTGTTTGGAAATAGAGCGGGGTAATCCGCGTCCTGGAGAAGTTTAGATGGCCAGTCCGGGAAAATCGGCAGGTGATCTTGGCTGCCAGCACCCAGTTGATAGCAGTGGGATACCTGACCGGCAAATTGCTCCGAGATATGGATCTCATGATCCTGCAGCGGCGAGACGCGGTTTAATTCTGGGTGTACGGTGGGCAGGTGATAGGCTTCAAGATAGTTCTCCACAGCGAGCTTCCAGTTGGTCTCAAGGTCAAATGCGATCGAACCGTAGTCTTCTGGTACCCGCAGATGGTCCGCACCGGTTTTGCCCCAGAGTTTTGACCAACGTTTTTCCAGTGGTGCAATAAATTCATCGAACGGACCAGCTGACCCATCCAGGTTGATAAATACGAGGTCATGCCATACCGCACAGCGGACCTGTACCAGCCCCAAACCCGTGAGATCAAAACCTTCAACTTGGTGTACGCCCGCACCACCAATATTCGGCGTTCGAATCAGCGACCCATCCAGTGCGTAGGTCCACGAGTGATACGGGCAGCGTAGAGAATGGCCCAGCTGGCAAGGTTCGGCAACCAGTAGATGGCCCCGGTGGCGACAGACGTTATGAAAAACCCGCACTCGGTGATCGTGATCGCGCACCAGCAGCAGCGGCAGTTCCATGAATTCAAGCGGAAATACATCGCCAGGGCCGGGAACATCATTGGCGAATCCGGTGCAAACCCACATGGGTGAGAAAATTTTTGCCCGCTCGACCAGAAAGTCGTCCCGGTTGTCATAGTACCGGTTGGGTAGACCCCGCTTTACATCGTGATTCATCAGCAACTCCGGCTGGTGGCTGTCTTAGCCAGACGACACCGTCAAGGTGTCAGAATGACCTTGCCGACCGCCCGACGCCCTGATACCTCGCCGAAGGCATCGAGAAACTGATCCAGCGAATACGTGCTCGAGACATGCGGCTGAATCGCACCTTCAGTGAACAACTCAAACAGTTCAGCCATGTTCTGTTTGTGTGCTTCGGGCTCACGCTTGGTCCAGGCTCCCCAGAACACACCCACGGCAGCAGCACCTTTTAACAGCGGCAGATTCAATGGCAGCTTAGGAATGGTACCGCAAGCAAATCCAATCACCAGGTGTCGACCTTCCCAGGCGATACCCCGGAATGCAGCTTCTGCCAACTCCCCGCCGACCGGATCGTAGATCACGTTCGCACCGGCCCCTTCGGTGATCTCCTTGATCCGATTTTTGAGATCTTCCGTTGCGTAATTAATGCCGGCTTGTGCACCGTGCTCAGCGGCGACGGCCAGCTTTTCGTCGCTACTGGCCGCGGCGATCACCCGGGCACCCATCGCGGTACCCAGNTCGACAGCGGACANCCCCACGCCGCCCGCTGCCCCCAGAACCAGCAGCGTATCACCGGACTGAAGACCCGCACGCTGCTTGAGCGCGTAATAGGAGGTGCTGTACACGACGGTCAATCCTGCNGCCTGCTCAAAAGGCATACTGTCGGGGATCTGTGTAACAGCAGATGCCGAGATCGCGATCTCCTCGGCAAACGCACCGCTCAACCCGTTAAAACAGACACGATCGTCGACCGACACACCAGACACATCCGCGCCCAGTGCCGTCACAACACCCGCACCTTCGCTGCCCGGTACAAACGGCAGCGGCGGCTTGAACTGGTATTCCCCGCGTACACACAGAAGATCGGGGAAATTAAGACCCGCTGCCTCTACCGACACCAGAACTTCACCAGCAGCCGGGACAGGCGTGTCTATCTCTTCAACAGTAAGGTCGGTCTCAGGCCCGAATGCCCGGCAATACAGTGCTTTCACGACAGCACCTCAAACAAGCCTGCGGCACCCATACCACCGCCGATACACATGGTGCAGACCACATACTTGGCGCCGCGGCGCCGGCCTTCAATCAGGGCATGACCGACCATGCGCGCCCCTGACATGCCGTAGGGGTGCCCGATCGAGATCGAACCCCCGTTGACGTTGAGACNCTCATTTGGAATGCCCAGCTGATCCCTGCAGTAAATGACCTGTACGGCAAAGGCTTCATTCAACTCCCAGAGATCAATATCATCCATGCCCAGACCGTTTGCTTTGAGTAGCTTAGGTACCGCGTAAACAGGCCCGATGCCCATTTCATCGGGTTCAAGTCCGGCAACCGCCATACCCCGGTATACCCCCAGCGGCGTCAGGCCTCGTTTTTCAGCTTGCCTGGCATCCATCAGCACCGCTGCCGAGGCACCGTCCGAAAGCTGAGACGCATTGCCCGCGGTAATAAAGCGACCCTCTTCGACTTTCATTCCATCTGCAAACACCGGCTTCAACGTAGAGAGGGTCTCGAGCGTCGTACCGGGCCGGTTACCTTCATCCTTTTCAAGCGTCACCTCGACATCGGTCACTGTACCTGTTTCCCGGTCAACCGATTTCATGATCGAAGTGAGGGGGACGATCTCGTTATCAAACCGGCCTTCGGTCTGTGCCTGGTGAGTACGATCCTGCGACTGCACGGCGTATTCGTCCTGTGTGTGCCGGCTGATGTTGTAGCGTGCAGATACGATCTCGGCCGTTTCAAGCATCGACATATACAAGGCAGGCTGGTTGGTTTTGATCCAGTCATCACGGGCCCGATGACGGTTCATGTTGTCATTCTGAACCAGCGATATGCTCTCCAGACCACCCCCCACCGTGATCGTCATACCGTCGGCGACAATCTGTTTGGCTGCGGTCGCGATGGCCATCATGCCGGAGGCACACTGCCGATCGACCGACATCCCTGATACGGTTACCGGCAATCCAGCACGCATCAGCGACTGGCGGGCAATGTTCTGACCCGTGGTGCCCTGCTGCATCGCGGCCCCCATCACCACATCGTCGACTTCCCCGGGATCAATACCCGCACGAGCAACAGCATGTTTGATGCAATGGCCACCCAGGTCAGGACCCGAGGTGTCGTTAAATGCCCCGCGGTACGCTCTACCGATCGGGGTTCTAGCGGTCGATACAATGACTGCTTCGCGCATGATGCTGCCTCCAGTTATTGGGCTGTCCGGTACCAGACGATCTGCTGGGTCGTCACCAGCAATCGACCATCCCGACTCCATATTGTCGCATGCTGATCATAAAATCCTCGCCCACCACGGGCACCCCGCGTGTCCACCAGCAGATAATCGTCACCCACCGCAGCATAGTCTGCGGATGTCGCATGCAGGTACACGGTCATAGAAACCGTCGCTACGGACTCTTGCCGCCCGATCACCTGAAACAGACGTGGCATGGGCGTGTCCGCCAGTGCAACCAGCGCAACGCTGTCGAGTGCTCGCCCTGGTGTAAAACGGACCCAGCTCGAAAAATGGGTGGCCACATCCATGGACATTGGAAAATCCATCGTCGGCTTGATTTCGATAACCCGATTCCAGGCCATAGGCAAATCGATGGTATGGCAGTCTTCTGGTGGCGGGACGTCAGGGGAGCTGCCTTCAGTCCATTCGAGGGTGTCCCGGCGGCGCGCAAGAATGGCGATTGCCCGGTTGGCGGGGCTCGTGTCGGCTCGACCGGTGAGAACGGCGCGCCAGAACTCGGTTCTGCGGCCCGACCGGTCGCAGTCCACATCGATCTGCAGCCGACCTCCGGATGGAACGGACAGGTAATCCGTTGTCAACGAAACCAATTCCAGTTCAGGATCACAGGTATCAAGAATTGCCCTGGCCAATACCGCAGCGCTCCAACCCCCATAGGGATCATTGATGTTCTTGAACGAAGGATGCACCTGTCCTTCATAAACAGCCCGATGATCTGTGGTTTTGACCCGCGCAAGGGCGAGCGCCTGATCAAACAAGTGAGCGCCCGACTTCTGAGCCGAATCGGCTTCAGATCGGTCAGCGGAATCAGTGTGGTCCCGGATAGGCTGGGTCACGCTAGAGGGGTCGTCCACGTTCACTCATCATCTTGCGGCGGAACTTGCGCATTCCACCCAGCCAGCGATCACGCTGACCCGTGCGCATGGTTTCGTAGTCGGCCACATTGGGATGCGGCAGGGCAAGAAATGTTTTTTCTTCGATCGCGGCAAGCGTAACGTCGGCTACGGCTGATGGTTCAACAATACCATCGACGCCGGCGATACCACCGTCGTCACTGTCACCCAGCATCGCTGTACGCACACCCTGTGGACAGACACAGACTACCTGCAGGCCATCATCCCCATGGGCAATTGAAAGACTCTCGGCAAACGCAACCNCTGCATGTTTTGTGGCTGTATAGGGAGCGGCACCGATCTGTGCCAGCAACCCGGCGGCCGAGGCAACGATCACAAAGATACCGCCNCCGCGTTCACGCATCCCCGGCCAGACATGGCGTGCTCCCCGGACCGCACCCATCAGGTTGACCTCGAACGCCAGTTGCCAGTTGGCATCTGTCGCACCGGCCGCATCCCAGCTGGGTTCATCGGTCATCAGCACACCGGCGTTTGACACGTAGGCATCTATAGGGCCCAGCACAGCCTCGGTTTTCTGAACGAACTCAGCGACCTGACTGTCGACGGCAACATCTACTGTCATTCCCAGGCCACCGAAGGCTTCAGCCGCAGTCTCTGCCCCATCCAGATCCGCCAGTGCGATTCGTGCACCGCGAGTATGAAACGCCTGGGCCATTGCCAATCCAATTCCCCGTGCACCGCCGGTAATCGCAACCACCTTGTTCGCGTAATCCATGGTTCCTCCTAATAATTTCGTATGCGGGCAAACTTATCGGCATGAAAATTCGCATCACCATACAACGCTTCAGCGACGCGTACGCGCTTTAAGAAAAACCCGATATTGAATTCATCGGTCATGCCGATACCACCGTGCATTTGTATCGCTTCCTGGGTCGCCAGCTGTGCAACCCGCCCGACCTTGGACTTGGCGACGGACACGATGAGCTGCCTGTCTTCCGATACTGCATCGAGTGCCTGCAGCGCCCGCATTACGGCTGACCTGCCGATTTCAATTTCTGCATAAAGATGCGCCGCGCGATGCTGCAATGCCTGAAACGNGCCGATGGGCCGGTCAAACTGGCGACGGGTAGAGAGATANTCGATCGTTTGGGCCAGACATTCCTCGGCCGAACCCAACATCTCTGCGGCAAGGCAGGCACGTCCGGCATCGAGCACATGTTCAAGCGCCGCGTAGCCCGCACCTGCTTCACCGACAAGCGCATCGGCATCAACCTCGACCCTGTCAAACTGCACTGTGGCGGAATTTCGACTGTCCACCATCGTCTGTCGCTCGATCGTAAGGCCTGCGCAGTCACGGGGTACAAGAAACAACGAGATCCCGTTCTCGTCTTGAGCACCGCCTGAACTTCTGGCGGACACCAGGATCTGATCAGCCACATGACCATCTGCAACAAATGACTTGCTGCCGGAAATCCTGAAACCCCGATCACTGGGCTGTACTGTGGTGGACACCAACGCCGGCGAGTGGCTGCGGTTTTCGTCTATGGCCACGGCCACGTTCACCGTGCCATCTGCAATTTTGGAAAGCCATTGCTCACGCTGACCTGTCGAACCATAGCTGGTGACCGCGATAGCTCCCATTACGGCTGTCGAAAGAAAAGGGGATGCCGTCAACGTTCGACCCATTTCTTCAGCAATCACCCCAGCCGCAACATGTCCCATTGCCACGCCGCCGTGATCTTCCGGGATAAGTACCCCCGCCCAACCCATTTCGGTCATCGCCTTCCAGGTATCGCGGTCATACCCGTCACTGCTGGCTTCATCGCGCAACCGGCGCAGTTGATCAATGGGTGCAGACGCCTGCAAGAACCCGCGCGCAGCATCACGCAGCATGTTCTGTTCGTCGGTCAGCAGCATCACCATGAGTATCGTCCTTGACGCTCAGTTCAAACCGATGGCAGGCCAAGAATGCGCTTCGCAACGATGTTGAGCTGAACTTCGGAAGTGCCGCCTTCGATCGAGTTTCCCTTAGTTCGTAACCAGTCTCGCGCGAGATGATCTTCGCGATCAAGTGTCAGCGCATCGTGTCCCGCGCTGTACATCATCAATTCATAACGCCGCTTGTTCAACTCGGTGCCATAGTATTTCAGCATCGCCGACATGGCCCCGATACCTTGTCCTGCTTTTGCTTCGTCTGCGACGCGTTCGGTTGTCCACAGAAACGACAATGCATCGATTTCAGTTCTGGCCACATCAGTCCGCAACACCGAGTCCGAAAGAACGCCCAACTCGTTTAGCCCGACCTGTTGTGTCACGAACTCACTGAGCGGCCGCATCGCCGCACGACCGATCGCCGAGCCACCGATCATCTCACGCTCATGGGTCAACAGATACTTGGCCACCGTCCAGCCCTGGTTAAGTTCCCCGACAACGTTATCAAGCTCGCAGCGTGCGTCATCGAAAAAGGTCTCACAGAAATGTGACGCGCCTGAAAGCAGCTTGATCGGCCGGGTGGTCACACCGGCTTGCGCCATATCGACCAGCACCAGGCTGATTCCATCGTGTTTCGCAGCCTCAAAATCCGTCCGTACCAGGACAAAGATCCAGTCTCCCTTGTGGCCAAAGGATGTCCAGATTTTCTGCCCGTTGATCAGGTAGTGATCGCCGTTGTGTTCACAGCGTGTCGACAGCGATGCCAGGTCCGACCCGGAGTTGGGTTCCGAGTAACCCTGCGCCCAGCGAATCTCACCACGTGTGATCGGCGGCAGATGTGTTTTCTTTTGTGCTTCAGTACCGTATTTCAGCAGTGCCGGGCCCAGCATCCAGATCCCGAAGGACATCAGGGGCGGCCGGGCAGATATCGCTTTCATCTCCTCACGCAGAATCTTACCTTCGGCTTTTGACAGTCCACCACCGCCGCAGTCCACTGGCCACTCGGGCGCCGTCCAGCGTTTGTCGACCATCCGTTCAAGCCAGACTTTCTGCTCGTCATTCTTGAACGTCGGCTGTCGACCACCCCAGACGGAATCATCTTCGTCCCGGAGCGGCTGGCGCATCGCGGATGGACAGTTACTCTCGAGCCACGCCCGGGTCTCGCGCCGGAATGTATTCAGGTCAGCCATTATCGTTTCGGAATGTATTCGACCAGCAGTTCAACAGAGCATCAGGATCCTGCTGCAAAGTCTACCACCCATGCAGGTCTGGTCGAACGGGCGATTCTCATCTACTCCTCACCGGGTGATCAACCGCAGCAATCGCGATCGTTACTCCATCCCGCTATTTGTCAATCCCAGCGCCGACGTTGGCATCAGATCACTGATCGATTTCGACCGCAATCACTCGACCACATTCAACTATGGGATCTATCAGCGTGATCTCTGGCGCCAGACATTTCCGGTTGCGAAAATCCCTGCTTAACCCGATACACCCGGGCACAAGCAAAGCGTGGTTTATAATTCACCTATCCATCCGGCAAACACTCTGTCGTCAATGATGGCGCTGCAGGCGTTCTGATAACGCCTGCATCTCAGCCGGAAAACTGACCCCTGTATTTGATCACACCTGCTCTATGACTGACCCCACGCCCGGCTCGATCGTTCTGTATAACAGTCTGACTCGCCGCAAGGAGCAACTGGAAACACTGCATCCGGACCGTGTCGGGATGTACGTGTGTGGGCCAACGGTGTACAACCTTGCGCACATTGGTAACGCGCGACCTGCTGTAATTTTTGACGTACTCGCACGGCTGCTGCGTCTGTTCTATTCTGACGTGACCTATGTACGCAACATCACCGACGTTGACGACAAGATCAATGCGGCATCCATCGAAACGGGCGAGAAGATAGGCGTAATCACTGAACGTTTCACAACTGCTTACCATCAGGATATGGCAGCGCTGAACATCGCCCAACCCGACGCCGAGCCTCGGGTCACTGATCATATTGAACAGATCGTTAACATGATCGAATCCCTCGTAGAACGCGAACATGCCTACCTGGCTGAAGGGCATGTTCTGTTCGATATCAAATCATTTCCTGAGTACGGTGAACTGTCGGGCCGCAGCACCGACGACATGATTGCCGGTGCCCGGGTTGAGATCGCACCCTACAAACGCGATCCCATGGATTTTGTGCTGTGGAAACCGTCAACGCCTGAACTGCCCGGCTGGGAAAGTCCCTGGGGACGCGGCAGGCCAGGCTGGCACATCGAATGCTCTGCAATGAGCGAATCCCATCTGGGTGAGACCATCGATATTCACGGCGGCGGCCGTGATCTGATCTTCCCGCACCACGAAAATGAAATCGCACAAAGCATCTGCGCCCACGGTGGGTCCCCCTACTGCCGGATGTGGGTACACAACGGGTTCGTCACTGTTGAAGGACAGAAAATGTCGAAATCTCTGGGCAACGTACTGCTGGTCCGCGACCTGCTGGACGAGGCCCCCGCTGAAGCGATTCGATTAGCGCTGCTGTCGACCCATTACCGCGCTGCCCTGGACTGGACAACGGTGCGGCTCGACGAAGCCAAACGGACGCTAGTTAAGTGGTACCGGGCCCTTGAACTTTGTAGCACGGATTCCTTATCAGACGAGGCCGTACCAGACAGCGAAGTCGTCTGTGCATTGTGCGATGACCTCAACACATCCGTCGTCTTTGCCCGAATCCACCAACTCGTCGGTGACCTGGGACAATCGTCTGATCCGGTGGAACAAGCAAAGCTCAAACACACTATTGTGGCCTCCGCTGATGTACTCGGCCTGTTACAGCAGGATCCGACCACCGCGCTGGCCGCATTGACGGCATCTTCACTTAAACGCAATGACATCGACGCTGTCTGGATCGAACAGCGCATCGAAGACCGGCGCTTGGCCCGGCTAAATAAGGATTTCGAGCAGGCGGATAATATTCGTGACGAGTTGTCTGCGGCCGGTATCCGAATTGAAGACAGTGCCGATGGCACGACCTGGCATCCGCTTTAGATCATGACACTGTCCTCGGAAGACCGAGAAGCCTGGCTCTCCCGCTGGCGAGAAGGCCGCACACGCTTTCACCTCGACCAGGTCCACCCCGCCCTGATGCGTTACATCGACCAGGTGCCATCAGGCGCACGCATTTTGGTTCCCTTGTGCGGCAAGAGCCTTGATCTGGGCTGGCTGAAAGAACAGGGCTACAACGTGGTCGGCGTTGAACTCGCCGAACAGGCCGTGTCCGAGCTTTTCGAACAACTTAAAGTTGAGCCGATCCGAACGCCGGATGGTCCATTTGAAATCTGGGAATCACCCGGCCTTTCAGTGTACGTCGGGGATATTTTTGAACTCACTGCGCACATTACCGGTACCTTCGATGTTATCTGGGACCGCGCCGCGCTGATTGCGCTGAATCCGACCGACCGGGCCCGTTATGCACCGCACGTTTCCAGTTTCCTCAAAAAAGATAGTTCAATTCTGCTGAGTGTTCTGCTCTACGATCAGCAGAAAATGAGCGGTCCGCCGTTCAGCGTCACCGATGATGAAATCTACCGACTGTATGCCGCCTGTCAGTCGCTGGAGAAGCTGCAAAGCAAGAACGTAACCTCGCGTAACCCGATGTTTATTGAAGCGGGCCTTGATACCGTGACAGAAAATTTATGGCTCATCAAATAGTCGANCNCACCTCGGTTTTCTTGTTTTCCACAANCCGAAATTCGGACCTGTAACATGACCAACANCTCAGGGATGGACCCGGCACGGATTCGACGCCTGAATGATCCCACCCGGCTTGAGCGTGTAGACCCCAACCACATCTGGCAGGTGCTTGAACCATTCTCCGGCCACACCATTGCCGATATCGGCACCGGTACCGGTTACGTCGCGCTGCCTTTTGCCGCCCGCTTTCCGGCTGCAACCGTCTATGCCTGCGATATTCTGCCCGGCATGCTGGCACTGGTGCGGGAAGCGGCCGGAGTGCAGTCACTGGACAACATCACCTGTGTGGAAATGACTGAGTCATATACCGCGCTGCCCGAATCGAGTATCGACCTGGTCACGATGCTGCAGGTTCATCATGAACTTACTGACGCCGAAGGTTTAATGACCGAGTGTTTCCGTATTCTCAAGACGGACGGCACGCTGGTGATCATCGACTGGAAACACGAAGAGGACGGAGGCCCACCTTCAACCGGGCGCCGTGCGAGCAGTCGCCAAATCCAGACGCACCTCGACGGTGCCGGTTTCAGTGACATTCGCACCCATGCCGCCTACGAGCTGCACAACCTCATCACCGCCAGACGCTGACTGTTCGCCGACTGTAAAGATTCGGTGCTCGCCCCGCGTTTACTGCGCACCCATGCCGTACTAGACTGTGGCCACACCCCGCCTTTTACAACCGCACTGAAGAATGTGAAGAACGCTCCATTCACCACGTCATCGATCACATCCAGAACACGGTCAGTAGCGCACTTGCGATGGACGATTCGCTGGATTCCTGATCAGAAAACCCTGCCATAGCGATGCAAATTGACCGTGTTGAGATTCAGGTCATCGGACCTGAAACCGAACATCACACCTGGTCGGACGACCTGCCAGGACAATACCAGAGCAACACATTGATCCGCATCTACACCGATGCGGGACTAGAAGGCATCGCCGGAGTCTGGAACGCGACCTCTTTCGGCTACGATCACTACACCGCCGAGTCGCTACGCCACCTGGTGCCGATCCTGATCGGCCGGAACCCCTGCGAGCGCGAGTCAATTCTCCACGACCTGCGGCCTAGGGTCTTTCCACAACCACCTGGCGCGCTGGCGGTTATCGACATCGCACTGTGGGACATCATGGGAAAAATCCAGGACAAGCCGATTTATCAATTACTTGGTGGTGCGATGGAGCGTATCCCGGCTTACGCCAGCACCCCGATGTATGCCGACATAGACACCTACATGACTGTGGTTGCTGAACTCGTTGACCAGGGATTTCAGGCCGTCAAGTTTCATACCTGGTGTATTCCGGACCGGGACCTGGCACTCGCACGTGAGGCCCGCCGTCAGTTCCCGGACCTTGCGCTGATGCTGGATGCGGAAAACAACTACGACCTAGACAGTGCCATTGAAGTTGCGAAAGTTCTCGACGCGCTTGCATTCACCTGGTTTGAAGCACCTTTACCCGACTGGGATCTGGCGGGCTACCGCACACTCACGCGAACAGTAGACATTCCCGTTATACCCTCTGGCAACTGGATTCAGGATCTGTCCTTGTTTGAAGAAGCTCTGAAAACAGGTGCATGGAATACCACACGTACCGATGCCACCATACTCGGGGGGATAACCCCAGTGCAAAAAGCTGTGTCCCTCTCCGCTGAAGCGGGCATGAAGTGCGAGCTGATGTCCTGGGGATATACCCTGCCATCCGCCGCGAACCTCCATCTGATGCTGGGCTGTGGTCACTGCAGCTATTACGAACAACCCCTGCCCTACAAAACCTTTGAATACGGCATGCACGATGTGCTCCGTACCGCCAGTGATGGTTATGTCTATGCGCCAACCGGTCCGGGTCTTGGCCTTGCCGTAGACTGGCCAGCCATGGAAGCTGCCACCGTGCACCGAATCATCTGCGACCGTAATTCAACCCGCTAGGTTGAACTGGCCCATCGACACACCGATACCACAACTGGGCATCACTGGATCTGCCGGGCAACCTCCAATAGCGTGATGTAACGCGTGGCAGTCGCCATGGTCTGCTCGTTCTCCCAGGCGGTTCTGGCCACCACAAGCTCATCAGCCAGAGGTTCTTTGGGTGGCTTGGTGTTGCCGGGATGTTTCGGTGGCTGAAGCAGATTCTTTATCCGATTCCACATGGCGCACAATAATCCAATTTATTTGCTGAGACAGCTGCTAGTTTAAACGGCTTTGATGCCAGGATCAGGTTCTCCCGCACAGAGTGTCCTTACGGTAGACTTTTGACCATAAGGAGGAACGATGATCAGCGTCACTATTGAGTATTTCATCAAACCCGGGCAAGAAGCCCAATATGAAACATTGGCCGATAGGATTCACCCCGAAGTGTACAGCGTGGATGGCTTCATCTCGGTGGAGGGCTATGAAAGCCGTTCTGAACCCGGCAAGCGGCTGTCATTGTCTTTATGGCGTGATGAAGATGCCGTCCGAGCCTGGCGCCAACATCCTGAACATGCCCGAATCATGCAGCTGGCAAGGAAAGAGATTTTCTCGTCCTACCGCATCATTGTATCGTCGTGTATCCGAGACTACCGTTTTCCCTAAGAAACGCAGACCAGAGATTCGTAGATAATGCGTAAAGCGCACTGTTCGATCAGGCTTGCCGTTATCGGCTCCGTGGTTTGTTGATACTGGCGTGAAGCCCACCCCCTGATGTACACATTGAATCCTATCGGAGCGTTCGCCAAAGAAGTTGAAGGGCTTTCATTGTGGGAAACGCAGGACGAACTGACAATCGCCCGATTGGCCGATATCTGGTCCCGTCACGGCGTGCTGGTGTTCCGGCGCCAGGTACTCTCCGAGACCGAACTGGTGGACTTCAGCAACAACTTTGGCGACCCGGATGTGATCGTGCGGGAGGACTGGAGTTCAAGCCATACCCCGGAGGTGATCCAGATCAGCAACATGAAGAACTACCATGGTCAGTCGATTGGCGGCCTTGGTGCGGGTGAACTCGACTGGCACACGGACCAGAGCTATATGATCGCGCCGGCGACCGGCAGCATACTGTACATGGTGGAAATGCCGCCGCAGGCTCCGCAGACCTACTGGGCGAACCTGCAACTCGCCTATGCCGCACTGCCGGAACACAGAAAAGACGAGATTAACGACCTCCACGTTGTGTACGACTATTCAGTCCGACAGTCCACTTACGATGACGAACCGGAAATGCCGACTGAAATCCGTCGCAAAACACCGCCTGTCACGCACCCCCTTGTCAATCACCATCCACAAACCGGCCACCCGGCGCTGTATCTTGACCCCACGACCGCCGCAGGTATCAAAGGGTGGAGCAATACGCAAAGCAAAGCACTGCTTGATGAACTGGTTACCCACGCGACGCAAACCGACTTTATTTATACCCACGAGTGGCAGATTGGTGATGTGGTGATGTGGGACAACGGGTTCCTGATGCATCGGCGCGACGCCTTCGATGCAGCACACAACCGTCTGCTCAAACGCACCACGCTGAAGCTGCCACCGGATCGCCATATCGTACCGCCAGGTAACCCAGCAACCTAAATCATCAACGTTTTAATCCTATCCGCGTCTTCAGGCCGACCCACGCGTGCGTAGCGTTGGAAAACGCTCACCCGCGATCGGCATACCGTCCTGTATACCGTCGTCACGATAGGTTCCAAGGGATGGCATATCGTGGAATACCGCACCGTCGCCCGTCCAGTTAACCGAAAACGCCGCACGCCGATTTGAACTCGTATTGCCGGGTGCCGAATGAAAGGTGTGGGAATCCCAAACCAGCATGTCCCCGGGATTCATGTCGATGGCCAGAATTTCAGCAGTTGTATCTGCATCAATATCAGGCGGTGGGGGACGGTCGGTCCGCAGATGCTGATAGTCACTCTCGCCCGAGAACTCAACGGCCTGGTAAATCAGCTTCTGGGCATGAGAGCCCCGCCAGAAACGCAGTGCGGTTTCCAACGGAATCCGATCAAGCGCAGTCCAGCAGTTGATCACATCGCTGCCGCGCAAGGGATAGTACGCGTGGTCCTGATGCCACGGCGTTGCGGCTCGGGCGGCCCCCGGTTCTTTAATGAGCAGAAAATCATAGTAAAGCGTGAGCGAGTTGGACTTCAGGAACGGCCAACTCAGATCGGCCACGCGTGACTCAAAGATAAACCGTCTGAAAGGTGCTACCTGCTGCCAGGCCTGGCTCGAATAGGAAAACCGCCCACTGTCCCCTGCTTTGTCAACAATATCGAGATCTTCGCTGCCACCGGCAAGCGCCGCATCGATCCCCTGTTCGATCACCGTCAGCCACGCGGCACTGTGCGCATTGCGCAAACAGACCACACCGTCTCTCGCGTAGGCCGCCACTGCGTGTTCATCCGGGAGGCAAGCGGTAACATCAAACGTCACCACAGAATCAGTGACATCAGAAACAGCGTTTGAGGATTTGTTCAGCACCATAATACCTGACCCAGTATAGTAGTCTATGAATGAGCCACAGATCTCGCTCGCCTTTATCGCTCACTGAACAGACCGAGATTGTAAATCAAGACAGTGGGATCATACGGTGTAATTAAATGGCCAAGGCTGACGATCTTCGGCAACGCATTCCAGTACGGGTTGGCCCCCAATCGACATCGCTGGCTGGACTCGCGGAACTCGAAAACCTGACGACGTTCAGGCTTTGTCTTAGGCCGGTCAAGACGGCTGATTATCCAGCCATCGCCTCCCTGAATGCCGATCCTGCAGTCCAGCGTTTTCTATGTTTGAGCAAGGCCCCTCCCACCTATGAGGAGGCGTTGGCCGATCTACCGTGTTTGTTGAGCACACCCGCACCAACCGGTGGCGGCCTCTGGTGCATCCGCAGCCGGGCGACCACCGACTTTCTAGGCCTGGTGCTGCTCCTATACACAGACGATCACACCGAGGTTGAGTTCGGTTACCGCCTGCTCCCGAAATTCTGGGGCCGGGGCTACGCCACCGAAGCTGGGCGTGCGGTCGTGAATCACGCCTTTGGCGACTTAGGCCTCACGGCACTCTGCGCCATCATCCATCCGAACAACACGGCATCGGGAGCAGTCGCCGAGAAACTGGGATTCTTACGAACGGGCTGCACAACTCGACTTGGATTTAATCTCGATCACTACACGCTTATGCGTGACTCGCTGATCAATAGTGACGACCAGGAGACCACTGCCACCAACTGACGAATGACAACCACCACGGAAAGGAGACCTGACATGAAACCTTTACTGGCTGCACTGCTGTTTGTGTTCTCGACCTCAGTAATAGCCCAACCCCCCGCTGTTGGCGGAGATGGCTACCAGGCCTGGGTTGTGATCAAGGACGAGATCTACTGGTGTCACTGGAACCACGCCTATGATGCTTTACGGGGACGCGATCGACCGGAGTTTCCTTTTTGCAAAAAGGCAAAGATACTCGAACACCCCGGCGACTGA
>JGI24815J26687_1000113_pt1 | contig 16480 bp, 14 predicted proteins | sample METZYME_3_150m_FD_26687 | JGI IMG/M metagenome (IMG submission 26687) | reverse complement strand
TCTATTTTCAAAATCACGATTTGGGGGACAGAATTGCATGCCTTTCGCCTTGCCCGGGACTAACTCAATCTCCCCACCAAATCCTCTGCTCTTAAATGGGTATAACGCTTGAGCAAACGGGGCATACAAGATGTATGCCCGGCGCACTCTCACGCTTCTGGATGCTTCTGCGGCTCTGGCATGGCCTTCCAGTTCTTCCAGTCGAACCAAAGTTGTGGTATGTCGTATCACATCATTTAGCTGATAGGGCTCAACATCCAAATATGCCTTCCTAAACAGGTCGGTAGAGAGTGTCCCGCAGAAAAGCTAGCACCCCCGCTAGTGAAAATGATTGGGCCCGATCCCATATCTTCGAAAGGCCTCAGCTGTACCACATCCTAGAAGATGATTGAGGTTAGTAAGAATGTTAGCTGGGTAGATTACCCGCCTAACATCGGTCCGATCGATGAGTTTTGGATGTATGTAACTTAAAGAATTTGCAACTTCTTGACGCAGGTCAGAGCGGGACAAATTCGATGACTTTATTCTTAGATTCTACTTAACCAATTTACGTGAATTCACATAGCGAGGCAGCTTTATTAATCGTTTGATTCCCAATTAACTCAAAAAGCCGAGGTTTTCCCATGCCCACACTATTTCACGAAAAAACTAGATTACTAGCGATCGGTTTATGTCTTGTGGTGTTAGTTCCTTCAACCTCTTTTGCAAAGGGTAATGGCGAGGGTGGCCTTGATGGCTTTAAGGTCGGCACACAATCGTCGCTTGCAGACTTACCCAGAGTGACCCAGATACTGGTCGCACCACCCTTTTTACCTGAGCACACGCAAATTGCTGACGGCGGCCCCAAAGTTGTTCAGATAGAAATGGTAATCATCGAAAAGGAAATCGAGATCAAGCCTCGTGTTTTTGTTCAGGCCATGACTTTCAATGGCACCAACCCTGGCCCGATGATGGTGGTTCATGAAGGTGACTATCTGGAGTTAACGCTTAAAAACCCAGCAACAAACACGCTACTGCATAACATCGATTTTCATGCTTCTACAGGCGCATTGGGCGGCGGNGCTTTGACAGAAATTGCACCCGGTCAACAGGTAACACTACGATTTAAGGCTGACCGCCCTGGTGTATATGTTTATCATTGTGCGCCAGGTGGCCTTATGATTCCTTATCATGTCGTTTCAGGCATGTACGGCGCATTGATGATTTTACCGCGAGATGGTTTGAAAGACGCACAAGGTAAATCTGTGACTTATGACAAGGCTTTCTATATTGGTGAACAAGGTTGGTATATTCCTCAAGCAACAAGTGGCCGATATTTACGTTATAACAGCCCAGTAGAGGCGATGAGCGATGTACTCGAAGTAATGAAGGGNTTAACGCCAACCCACATTACTTTTAACGGTAAGGTAGGCGCGCTGACTGGCGACAATGCTATGAAGGCTAACGTTGGTGAAACCGTTTTATTCCTACACTCACAAGCAAACGAGGACACGCGTATTCATTTGATTGGCGGACATGGCGATTTAGTCTGGCCAGGTGGTTCATTTAGAAATACGCCAAATACAGATCTTGAGACATGGTCTGTTAACGGCGGCGAATCAGGGGCGGCAATGTATACCTTTAAGCAACCTGGACTATATGCATATGTTAACCATAACTTGATCGAAGCCATTATGCTCGGCGCAGCTGCACATGTTGTGGTTGAGGGCGAATGGAACAACGACTATATGGAGCAAGTTTCTCCGCCTAGACCTATACAATAATATTTGGCATTCACCAATCAGACTTGAGTCGTTAGTGTGAACAGGATCGATGTCTGTCTATGAGTTTGGGACAATCGCCTTTATTTGGGACATCCTACTTTTTGCAAGGTGACTTGAATGGGAGGATAAAGGAGTAACTACAGTAGGCTTTGATCTGTAGTACTTAGCAATAGTTGAAGTGTCAGCATAGCCTAGTCTTTAAATAATTCTCCTAATTCATCTGGCAACGAGAATTCCATAACATGGATCAATGGTTACGCGCCTCTACAGACACACAATTAAACTGGCACCATTGATTCACTCAAACAAAAGTTAACCAGCGACCCATTTGATAACGGTTAAGGTCAAACTTGTAATCGCGACAACTGCGATTGAAGCCGAAATACACCATATTATTTTGTGTCCAGCCGAATTGATGGTCATCTTAATCTCCCGTTTCAGTTTGGGCTCTGTCTACGAACGTTCTGAGACAAAAAGAGTTATGCCCGAGTAGTGACTTCGGAGAATTGACCTAGATCAAGATAGCTGGCTTTTGAACGACGGTGTTGTTTGGGCAATGATCAGGAATGCCTACGCACTTTGCCTACCCTACAAATTATTACCATGTANAATATATGGTATATTTATACCAATGCGTAGACGATAAATGTCCTTNAATTCTTCGGTTACCCCAAAAATTGGCCAGGCACTAACCTGCCAAGAATGCTCGCTTGCAGACCTATGTTTGGCACGCACCTTGAGTCCAGATGATCTGCAGCAATTTGAATTGATGGTTCGAGGGTCACCAGCTTTAGGAAGAGGTGAAACCCTGTACCGTGACGGTGATGATTTCAAAAAACTCTACGTAGTGAAATCTGGATCGTATAAAACGGTCGTGTCAGCATCTGACGGTATAACTCAAATAACTGGGTTCTATCTGCCAGGCGAATTGTTTGGCTTCGATGGTTTTAGGGACAAACATTCTTGTTCTGCAGTTGCGCTTGAATATAGCCGCGTCTGCGAGCTATCGCTATCATCAATTGATAAGTTAGTTACAAAACTTCCGACTCTTAGATGGGAACTCGATAGACAGATAGCACGAGAGATCACTAGTGATCAGTCAATGTTGTTGCTACTGGCTCGTCGTACAGCGGAAGAACGTATCGCATCCTTCCTTTTGTCGATATCGTTGAGATTTAGTCAGCGAGGGTTTTCTGGCATTGAATTTCGTCTAAGTATGTCTCGACACGAAATAGCGAATTACCTTGGCTTGGCAGCAGAAACTGTCAGCCGCATATTCAGACGGTTTAAAGAATATGGAATTGCATTGTCAAATGGACGAATGATTACGATACAAAACTACGCGGTTTTAGAGGATTGGGCAAACATCAAATAGGCTGGCTCTCGACCCTTTATGTGCGTGTATCGATCTCGATTATTGGCCTTAAGGGGATATGGATCGTTCCATTAAAAAGCCGGATCAATCTTCAAACCCGCCTGGGACCCCTGCTGAAATTCCAGAGAAGGATTATCTTGGCCAGGTTAGTTCTATCCGGTGAGAAGACTCAGAATATCTGTCAATGAGGGTGGTAATGGCACTGTGCCCAGAATGTGCCCTAAATGTGTCCACTCCAGTCCATTCCAGTTACATGCACGCGAGATCGGTGTGCGTATGTGGTTGATTTAACGTTATACCCGGTAGAGAGTAGTGTCGTCGCGGTGTGGGGCCGGAGGTTCAAACCCTCTAACCCCAACCATTTACTTAAGTAACACAGATAATAGACTTTTGTGAGTCCCCATCTGGGCCAACAACACCATACGGATTAATATAAGGAGGCGACCGTAATGCGGGGGATCATAGACCTGGAGCGTTATCCACTTGACCGACTCGAGAGCGCCGAAGGTCAAACTCTGGTGAGTCGTTGCCGAGAGGAACTGGCGCTGAGCGGAATGTTTAATCTGGTGGGACTGATCCGAGCCGAAATCATGGAGCAGGTGGTTCACGAGGTAACGCCCGTCATNCAATCCAATGCCTTTACCCACCGGAGACAACACAATATCTATTTCCTGCCCGAGATCGNAGGGCTCGACCCTGCACACCCAGCTCTGCAACAATTCGAAACCGTAAACCACACGATCTGCGCCGACCAGATACCCCACTCTGCTCTGGTGGACCTTTATAACTGGCCGCCCCTTGCTGGATTTCTTGCGGAGGTAATGGAAAAACCCGCGTTATATCCCATGGATGATCCGCTGGCGTGTTTAAACGTCATGGCATATCGCGATGGTGAACTGCTGGGCTGGCATTTCGATCGGTCGGAATTTACTACTACGCTATTGCTACAGGCTCCTGAGCAAGGTGGTGAATTCGAGTACCGTACCGGCCTGCGTGACGAAAACAATCCAAACTACGCGGGCGTCGGCGCTTTTCTGCAAAGCAGCAATGCGAGCACGAGCAAACTCATACTTCATCCAGGTACGCTTAATGTTTTTCGTGGCAGGAATACTTTGCACCGGGTCACGCCAATTCAGGGTGCACGCGAGCGTATCATCGCGGTTTTTTCCTATTTCGAACATCCGGCCGTACGCCTTACCGACGAAGACAATCTTGGATTTTACGGGCGCACCCCTGTCTCATCTAAATAATACTGCACGGTTGTGTCTCTTATTGGTACATACAGGCGATAGAAACAGAAATACATATTTCGGAAAATATAAAGTGACTTATCGTAGATAATATACAACAGTGAAACAATCGCAAATAAGGAACATCGATGGAACGTGAGTTCCCACGCACCTTAAAAGACTTTAACCGCTATGGTGAAGGATTCCTGTTTGAACATCTTGGAATGGTATTTACTCGAGTCGAAGCGACGGAGGTGATTGCGCACATCGAACTTCAACAACATCATTCTGGATGGCATGATTATCTTCACGCTGGAACATTGTTTGCTCTGGCTGATTCATGTGCCGGTTATGGTTGTGTTAAGTCGCTACCCGAATCTGCAGCAGGCTTCACGACGGTCGAGGCAAAGATAAACTTCCTCACAACAGTTCGCGAGGGTCTGATTGAATGTACTGCCCAACCATTGCACACGGGGCGCAGGACACAGGTATGGGATGCCGAGGTCGTTGCTAAATCAAGCAGTAAAGTACTGTGTTCATATCGTTGCACCCAGATTATCTTATGACCATCGAGTACTTGAGCGCACACAAACCAGAATCTTTGGCGACTCGATTGGGTTGAATGTGTATGAGATCGATATTCGAATTCGTTCTTTTATGTAGATGCGGTGGGTACCCCCAAGTTGGCGTGCTGAGACTGATTGCGATTCTGTCCATAACCTCTAAATTGGTCTATCCCCTTTCAACATTACGCGGTACAGATATCTGAGTTGTGACATATCGTAGTCGCCATTTGCCTTATGCAGTAAACACCGGTTATCCCACATTACCAAGTCGCCCAATCTCCATTGGTGACGGTACTGATACTTCTCGTTTGTTGCGTGCTCCATTAGCTCATCCATTAAGAACAACATCTCAGGTTCAGACAAACCTTCTATCGAGTCAATACGGATCGGATTGATATACAGAGCTTTCCGGCCTGTCTCGGGGTGGGTTCTTACTAGAGGATGAGCAACGGCATTGGGTACGTTCTTCGCACTATCATCCGATAGCGCCATCAATTTACGTGTACTGTGGCGGCTCTGATAGACATGCTCAGCTTTCAGATTAGCAATTCGCAACTTCATAGTATCGGGTAGATCTGCATAGGCAGAATACATATTGACAAACTGTGTGTCGCCACCTGTTTTCGGTAAATTTTTTGCAAACAGCACGGTCGCCTTAGGTGGCTGTAGTGCATTGGAATGATCGGTGTGATACCCCGCGCCGGGAATATAACGATTCCCATCTGGATAATGATCCTCATTAGACAAATAATGAATCTGTGGACAATCGGGTATAGAAAATAGCTTATTGTGTTGATTGAACACCTCACCGAATATTCCCACGGCGCCGAGCATTTGTCGTGGGTCAAGACTCTGGTTACGAATTACCAAAACTAAATGGCGATGAAATGCATCGATCAGCTCTGACTTAACTTCATCATTCAAGGAGGTCGTTAAGTCAACACCGATCACCTCAACACCCGTATGATCCGACAACAAACGAGTAATCATTCAGTCAAAACCTACCATCTCTAAAATCCAGGCAAACGAGCGACGCCCATCGATAAAAGATACCGTGCAGGTTCACACCTGCGTCTCGATAAGCGCAGTTCAACAACGTATTAAAGCAGCAATACCCTCTCGAATACAGTTAATGATGGTTGATGTGACTGCTAGATTGAAGGTTGGTTTCGGAATGCGCAGGTCGGAAGTGGATTCGAGTTGGAACATCACTAATTGTGAGACTNTCAGCAGAATCTAATGATTCAGAGGTCACGACCGATTTTGAGTCCTTCATAAACTGCTTCTTCGGCTGTTCGTGGTGCCAGGCAATCACCGATCACCTGTAATTCGCCGGCATAGCTCTTGAGCGCTGTTTCCAGCTGGGTGTCTGATTGATGGCCCATCGCCAGTACCAAGGTGTCGACTTTCTCCAGCAAGATCGGATCATCGCTTGCAGTGTGTTGGAAGTACACGGTGTCCGGGTCCACACCCACTAGCCGCGCGTAAGGTGTAACCTCGACCCCCAGGTGGTGAATACGAGCGACCAATGCGTCGCGTACGTATTGCTGCAGGGTCTCGCCAGCGTGTGTACCATTCACACACAGTCGCACATGGCTCCCGGCAGCCGCGAGCTGCTCTGCCACCCCGAGTCCAATCCAGTCCGAACGCCAGTCTGCAATCACCACCGAGGCACCAACATTTACCGTGCCAGACAACACCTGCCAGGCGGTTACCACATGGGCTTCGTCAGCGCCGGGTAGGTCNGGCACATACGGGGTGGCCCCAGTGGCAATAACAAGCGCATCCGGGCGTTCGGCAGCGACCAGCTCCGGGGTGACTTCAGTCCCGGTCACGATCTCGACACCCGCCTGCAGGCATTCGCGCTGCAAGTTGTCGATCAGACCGCCAAACTCGAGACGTGATGGCAGGAGCTGAGCAAGTAGCACCTGACCACCGAGTCGCCTCGTCTTTTCATAAAGGGTGACAGCGTGGCCACGTTCGGCAGCAATGGCGCCGGCTTTCAGCCCCGCCGGACCCCCTCCNACAATGACGACACGGCGAGGGTTCTCGGTTCGGGTCTTAACACCAAGCGTCCGTTCCCGCCCGCTCTCTGGATATTGAATACAAGAAATGGGNAACCCCAACAAGCCATGCCCCGTGCACGCCTGGTTGCAGGCGATNCACACGCGTATTTTGTCTGATGCACCGGCAATAGCTTTAGCAGGCATATCNGGATCCGCGATCAGCGCGCGAGTCATACCGCAAAGATCGGCCTCCTTGGCGCAAAGAATGCGTTCCGCAGTTTGCGGCTGATTGATACGGCCTGTGACAATGACGGGAAGCGAAAGTGCCGAGGTGAGTTTTGTAATTGCCGGCATGGCGTAATCGGCCGGCATCTCCATGGGAGGAACGATATGCGTAGAGCCACCAAGAGTGCTCGCCGAGCCNAGCACGAAGCTGAAGTAGGTCANATCTCCNTCTGATTCGAGCTGCTGGCATACCTCAAGCATCTCCTCACCNGTCGCCCCGTCAGGCACCATCGCCTCGGCCGACAGACGGATACCAAGGACTCGGTCACCAATGTGAGATCGAATACAGGTGATAATCTCGCGGATNATCCTCAACCGNTTCTGCAGCGTTCCCCCGTACTCATCGACACGTTGATTGATACGTGGACTCAAGAACTGAGACAACAGATAGCCGTGACTCGCCAGAATCTCGACACCATCGAGCCCCGCCGCCGTCAACCGGGCAGCGGCAGTACCGTACCCTTCGACGACCTCCTTGATCAANCTGCCGGACATTGCGCGTGGCATAACATGATGACGCTCTCCCGGCAGCGCNGAGGGTGCCCANGCGACGGGCGTAACCCCATCCACCTTTCCCCGGGTTTCGCGCCCCGGATGATAAAGCTGTCCCAACACCGGGCAGCCGTGGTGATGGCAAGCCTGCGCTATTCGCCGATAGCCAGGGACACACTCATCACTATCGGCCTGAATAAAATCAGAGCTGAACCTTGCTGAGCTGTGCACACCGGCGACCTCGACCACGATGAGTCCAGCGCCACCGGCTGCTCTGGATTCGTAGTACGCGACTAGATCGTCACTGGGAACATCACCTGACAGATGGGTGTGGTGCGCAGTAAACACGACCCGATTCGACACCTCGATCCCGCCGAGTCGAAACGGCGAAAAAAGAGTTGGAAATCGGTCCATTCCTACCCAGGCTAACTCTGCCCGTATAGCGCTTCGAGCACCAGGTTCTTCAAGTGGGAAACGGCGTGTTCACTCCACTCAGCATTTTCAGGAGCAATCATGACGTAGCTCCGATCAAAACTCTTAGAGCGCAAACCCCGCTGGATTCCTTCCGCAACGCTCACATCTTCGACGTTGACGACATCGGCGGCAAAGCGAATCTGCCTCCATTGCGCTTCGGTCGGTTCTGCGTAAGGCAAATAGAAGTCATAAGTCTCCCGGGTACGCTCCGGTCCATCCGGCATGATGTGTAGGACCCGGAATCCCCCTCCCGGTATGGACATAGGGCACAGATTCGGCCACAGCCACCACGTGAGAAGCTGCGGAAAGCTTGCGCCCTCGACCTGAAACCCCCCTTCAATTCCAGGGCTGGCATCGCCCACGTGACTCAGATACTTACCCTTGGGCTCGATGCGGTAGCTTTCGTCCAGAATACTGCCCAGCACTGGGTGGACNACCGGCGTGTGATAGTTCTCATTGTAATTGTCGACCACATTCTTCCAATTGGAATCGATGACGAACTCCCTACGNTGCACGAAATGCAATTCATCCAGTCGTGGCTCGTAGGCGCGCAACTCTTCTGCAAGGCCGGGTACCTGCTCTGCCAACGCTGAGGCATCCGGATCCAGGTTGACGAACACGAAACCACAGAACACCTCTACCTGCACAGCAGTCAAACAGAATTCTGACGGGTCGAAACCGGGGACCTGCTCGCTGCTTCTGGCATAAACTAGAGAGCCGTCGGTTGCGTAACGCCACGCGTGATANGGACAGACGATTGAANCCACGTTCCCCGAGCCTTCCAACAACCAGTGCCCCCGGTGNCGACACACGTTATAGAATGCATGCAGNGCGCCACCATCATCCACCATAACGATGATGCTCTCCCTGCCGACTGTGCAGGTGATGTAGTCACCACTGGTCTTGAGCTGCGAGACATGACCGGCGAAATTCCACGNGCGATAAAAAATTCGCTCGTACTCGAGTTCGAGAATCTCCGGATCTACGTAATACCGTGACGGTAGCGAATAAGCATCATCAGCCAGGTCGGCCTGGAGACCAAGTGTATCGGCCACTGGCACTACATTCTCAGTCATTGTGATTTCCTGGGCTAGGTATATATATCCACTGGGCTGTTTCTAAGTTATGTGCGTGATTGCGTGACTAGTCGGCAGCCTCTTCGCTCCCTACGAATACGATATTTTTTGGAGTTTCTCCTTCCGTAGCGCGACATATATTTTCTGCAACAAACTTCCAGCGCCGTTCAACTTGTTCTGGCGCCGACGCACTCTCATGCGCACTGAGAATTACATTATCTAATTGTTCAAAAGGGAGATTAGATGGTGATACATTTTCTCGATCGTTACCAATGTAGTTGTACCAAACATCTAATACAGCGCCGCTAATTTTCTTGTTCTTAAGCGCGTTATAGAGCGCTTCCTCGGCAATAATTCGCCCACGGGCTACATTGATAATTATGCTGCTAGGTTTCATTTTGGCTATTTGTGGTGCGCCAATCATCCCGATTGTATCTTCATTCATATCACAAGCGACAACAACAAAATCGCTTTCACTGAGTAGCTTGTCCAGTTGATCGGCTGTTCCAATCCAGTCCAAGGGTGCCACGGCATCTTGTTGTGAACGCCGTATTGCGATTATTCTCATATCGAATGCAGCAGCCCGCTTAGCGATCTCCTTGCCGATATGGCCATATCCGATTATCCCTACAGTGCGTTTTCGAATTTCTTCGTGATATAGAGATGTACCGGGCTGTCGCCCTCCCCAGCCTTCGGTTCTGAATCGTTTGTCCATTTCACGCAGGCCAATCTTTATCTCTAGCATTGCACAAAGGACGTACTCGGCAATGGTTGATTCGTGTTCAAAACAATTAGATACCGGGATACCCAGTGGCATTGAATCTGGAGAACAGAAGTCATAACCCGTCCAAGGTATTTGAAACAGTTTCAGTTTTGGTGTCTTCGGCCACGCTTCAGTCGGGATCTTTCCACCAATAATTGCATCTGCTTCATAAGCCATGGCTGGAAATTCCTCTGGACTGTGTTTCTCGGGATTCCAACACAGCACTTTCCAATCTTCGCTCAACTCCTTGCGTAGAAGATGTTCGAATTGAACTGCAATCCGTCCCTGAATTAGCGCCGTTGGCAAAGGTAGTTTCCGGTAATTGTTTTAGGTATCAAACTGCTTTATGGGCTGGTTATCGTGAGGTGGCTGCGTGTCATTCCGAACATCCCACTGGAATCGTACACCCCTTTGCAGGAACAGAAATGTGAGTGTGAGTGACCTCATTTATCCAAGAAGAAGTTTATCGTCTATTGGTTTAAAACATGTTGCCTGTGCAATCAGGGAAGAAGCTGTTCGACCAGGGACACCATATATTTCGCTGTCAGTATTAAATTTGACCTTGATTGTCTCTATTAATAAATCGAAATCGCCATCGCCGGATGCCAAAACAATAACGTCTGATTCTTGCGCAAATTCCATAACATCAATCGTAATGCCTACATCCCAGTCCCCTTTAGAAGAACCATCGCTTCTCATAATAAATGGTTTCAGTCTGACGTCGAAACCGATTGCGCGGAGAATGTTTTGAAATTCTGTTTGTTTCTTGTCTCCACGGGAGGTGGCATAGGCTCTAGCGGTTACGATTTGCCTATCCTGAGTTGCCTGGCTCCAAAACTTGTTGTAATCAAAACTACGTTGGTACACTGACTTCGTCGTGTAATAAATGTTCTGCACATCGACAAACAGGGATACCTTTTCCATAATTTCTGTTGGATCGCTGAATCAATCTAAACGTCTTAGGGCTCAGTCTAGTTCTACCGATACTCTTCCGAGTGTCCTATTCTCAACTTCCAGTAGAACCACAAACCTTTCTGTCACTGTTTTGCCTCAAGCATTCTGACATCTGCACATGCCTGTGTTAGGACGCCGGTGATTACAATCAGTTGGCCCGCACGGTTTGTCAAATCGAGCAACCTTTCTACCGTATACGCTCCCCAGCGGCTATGCGCCAAATCATGGCGCGCACCCATGACCAATGTGTGCACGCCGCTGGCCAAGATTGCACCACAACACATAGGGCATGGTTCAAAGGTCGTATAGAGTGTCAATTTTGAAAAGTCCGTATGACCGAGCTGCTCGCCCGCATGACGCAATGCCACTGTTTCCGCATGAGCGGTCGGATCGGAGGTGGAATTCACGAGATTGCGGCCGCGCGCCACCACCCTTTCCGCTCTGACCAGAATCGAGCCCACAGCGGCATTCCCTTCGGCTGCTCCCCGCTCGGCCTCCTCCAATGCGATGTGCATGTAATGTTCGTGATCAATCATACGCCACCAGCTCCGTTAACCAGTAAGTAGAAATAGGCAGAAAATTGTGTGGATGTTTACTGTGTATACCCTGCTCAAGACCTATCGGCGCAATCACTTTCAATCACACACGCCAGTCAGTCCTTCACCTCGACAATCAGTTCGGTCACCCCGCCTTCTGAATTGATTAACCAGTCAGGTATCGCCAAATCAAACGGGCACGACGAAACGACACAGATCAGGTCCATGAGTGCCTCCAGTTCCACATAGGCCCCGGGAGGCACCGGGTTGGGCGGTGAACTCAGTGCCGACTCCGCATCTATGAAGGTATTGGTAAAGAAATTGATGGGCTGCGGCACCACGTCAATTTCATAGCCCTCACGACGCATGGCGCTATGCAGGTTCTCAGCGCAACTGGGGTGGTGTCCTTCGTGACCGTACTGCTCGTAGCGGAACTGATCGCAAGCAGCGAGCATCATGTCATGCACACCACCAGCGCCGTCCTCGGTGAACGTCAACATCGGTCGTCGAAACCGACTGATCAGGGACTGTCCCTCGCGAGGTTTGACGCTGCGATTCAATACCCACGTGTGCATGGGTGACAGCCACTCGCTGGTGGTTTCAGCGTTATAGGCAAAAAAATCGGCCGCCTGCGCCCCTTTCGGTGTCGTAATACGAAAACGCGCTCCTTTGGGAACCCGGTGAGCGCGACCCTCACTGGCAGGTATGACGCTTCTCTCCATAACCTCTCTCCTCCTTGTCGTAGAATCAATCAATTTGCAGTAAAAAGATTTCTAAATCAAGAACCTGGATTGAAGAAGATGACCTAGAGGCTGAACTAAAGCGAAAGACCCANCTATCGCTAAACACCAAGCCGTCGTCCCGCATTATGCCGCCTCCGGTAACGCCACCTGGACGGTCATTGCTGCCAGATGTCCCGGGGCGTCAGAGCGCATTACCGTCCACCGCTGGCTTGGTGCCCACTGCACAGTGCAGGCCTGAAGCGAATAGGAAGCTACCATCGTCGATCGCGGCCGATTTAGCCGCTATCCAGGCCCGCGTCTCACTCTCGTTGAACTGGGCGAGGAAATAAGACTCTCGATACGCCCACGCAGCACCATAGGGGTCTCGCAGGGTCAGGTAGTGGGGAAAGAAACGTAGATCCTCTAAGCCATTGGACAGGAATCGACGGTACAGACTGGCATCCGCGCACCCGTACTCGGTGACCGATTGATAAGGCGTCAGCACCCGTTCCAAAATAGACGCATCCACTGGAATCGTGCACACATTGCCCATATCGATGGCCCGAACGACAACAGCGACCCGACCACCGGGATTAACTACCCGAACCATCTCCTTGAGCATGCGGTCGGCATCACACTCCTCCATCACCGTGGAGGCAAACGCAATGTCGAACTCGCCGTCAGCGAACGGCAGCCGCTCCGCATCTGCCTTCTGAAAAACCAGCTCGCCGAGCCCTTCCCGATCCGCCAGCACACGAGCTTCAGCGAGAAAGTACTGATTCAGATCGGTGGCAGTTATCGGATTGCGTCGCTGAGTCCGGCGGGCGATCCAACGCGTCAGCACCCCGGTTCCACAGCCAATTTCCAGGATACTCTGCCCAGAATCCAGATTTAGTTCGTCAAACACGGCCCCCACGGCCCGCTGATAGCCGGGCTCGGAACCGCGGGACTCAAGCATCGCAACCATACCCAGGTGAGCACCGCCGAGAACGATCACCCGAAACGTCCTGGCGAGGGTGTCGATAGCGGATCGCCACTGTGTGGGGGAAAGGAGCAAAGGGAGTAACACCAACGCTTCACCAGACCCGTAAGCATGGAACGAGACCCCTTCTATCTCTGAGACTACTTCACCTTGAGCTGGCAGAATCGTGACTCCGCCGTCGCCCTCACGCCTTACCAGCGCGTCGACTACAGCATCTGTGTTTTCCTGAACCACATCGGTCCATGTGGTGGTATGGTAGTCATCGAAACGCAGCAGTCGGGCATCGGGCAGCGATGGTGCACCCTGCCGGACTACCTTCGATGGCAGGCCGTCACTGCCGGTGATGAGAGTCAGCCGATTCCCCAACTCGGCCAACGAACTGCTTTCCAACCGATTTGGATTGACCAGGGTAAGACTGGCAACTCGCTGCTCTGTTATATCCATCAGCGGCAAGATTTCACTGGCAAGCCCAGCCGCAAAATGGGCGCGCGTGATACCCAGGTGATCTAGAACAGCCGCTATCCGACGGTGCGGCGGCATCAGTTCCCCTCGACGGTTAAGCGCTTGAGAGAGTCTATTTCTGCGTCTTCTGTTTGAGCGACTGCGTCAAAACGCTCTGCCGCAATATCGACACAGGTCTCGACATCTTCCTCTAAAAGATACTTTTGCGAGACCAATTTCCGGGCGGCCTCTGTGAGGCTATTCAGATAGGCTTCACGTCCTAGGTAGCGTTCGCACACCGCTTTCCGGGGGTCTTTGTGAGCCGACACTGCGAATGGAAACGGGATGCTGGAGCCCAGGTACTCGAGAATCTGGCCCGCGCCACCTGAATCGGAGCGCCTTGGATTGAACCCAGTATGCGTCGCAATCGGGACAGTCACATCGGGCATTGGAATCCCGCCGATCTCGTTGCCCTCACTATCGACTGCAGAGACGAGACAAGGATAAGGCTCACCCACGCGTTGAGCGGGGAAATCCCCAATGCCATGGGCCGAACGCGGCCCCAGATCGAGTGGAAACAGCACCGGCAGCCGCGCCTGGTCCGGCTGTCCAATTGGAATGGATCGGAGTGACCGCAGAACTTCGGCACGGTCTGTACCGGTCTGGTCGCGCAGTCGGGGGAAGGCGCTAGCGGGAGGCTCCACACCGGTCATGACCCAGGACTTGAGATGGGTGAGCAGAGCCCGGAACAGCGGCCGGTAATCAATGACATTAAACCAATTCGTCCCATAGCTCCCGAACATGCTCTGGTTGGTAAAGGGCAAGTCACCCGGTCCGTGCTGTGTGCTTGAAAACAGGTAACGTCGCACCTCGTCAGGGGGCTCGACATCCTGGCCAGACACGACGCTTAGGTGTGTCAAGGACGCATCACCCCGCCAATATTCGGACGATGTATCGGTGTACATAATCTTAGGCAGGACCTTGCGTTCGCGCAGATTATCCAGTAACCCAGCAGTCTGACCAGTCTGTTGATCGGTCTGCGGTTCGTCTGCAAACGGGAACAAATGTCCGAAGCCAGGAGTGGGCTGTACTGATGGTTGTCCGTAACGATGGTTGAACTCACCGCATCGCGCGCCCGCGACGTGAGGCAACACGCCATCAAAAACCTGTCGATCCGCCTCATCGATATTCAAACCAAGGTGCATCAACGTACGCAGGAACCGACCGCACTGTGACACACCGTGCGCAATCGTGTGTGTCACTACACCATGAGTCGGTGAATTGGCATCATACCGGGCGAACGAGCCAAAATCGCGAAATGCCAGCAAGCCCGACCCGACGACAGGGCACTGGCTGGGCGTGTAGAACAGGTCATAGATGCGGCCGGCCTCAAATCCACCTTCCAAGTTGACCTGAGTTGCCGGACTGCTGTCGTCAGCTGCCAGGAAACACCATCGGGATCTTTCGATAGGCTCGGGTTCGTCCCAGAGATAGTCCCGAACCATCAAGCGGGCGGACAGATCGTCTGACTGGAACGGGGGGATTGGGGTGTGATTGCCGACAGCCCCCACGTGCTGGTCGGTCAGTTCAAACACGTCAGTCGGCACGTCGGGTTGGATTCGAAGCTGCATCTCGCTGGGCGCATCCAGTCTGGACGGTGAAACCATAGGGGCTCGGAGTCCCAGACGATGGGAACATCTGGGTACATCCCATTGCCAGCCAACAAAAGCGATAGACCAGCCATGGCGCATCAGAAAACCATCTCCAGGCTCGATCACATCTGAGGGTATCTGATCAAAAGGTGCTCGATTAAAAGAACGCAGTGCGAGTGGGTGACCACGATTCGGTGCTTCAAGCAGCAATGCCCCGTTAGCCTTGGCCTTGTTCACAGGCAGCAGCAGGGTCACGTCCCCATCGAAACAGACCTGGCCATTTTCATTGGTCTGAGCAAGATCCAGGTCCGTAATGCCGAAGTTGGCGGGGTGACTGGGGTCAACGGCATAGCGCGCGACAGCGTCGATACGCTGGTAGGCACCAGTCTCGCCGAATGCCACGCCGGCCAAATACGGCTCACTTCGCACCAAGTCAAACCCAATCACCGGCATGGTCAGTCCTTTATCTCACCATCTGCGCCAGTCACTGAATAGCGTCGACAGTCTATTGCGCTCCAGCAATCGATCGAGTTAACAGGGTAGTTCAAGTTGCCGCAAGACGGCAAGTACGGTTCGTACGATTCAAGAGGGTATCCAAGAAAGCAGGAGAGATGTGTGATTTTCTATGTCGCTTATCCACACGACTGGAAACAGCAGGCCGGTATCACTTTTGTTCCAGGGATCGACCCGGAGGATATGCCGACGCCAACCTGACCCCGCGCCACCGAAGAACATCGCCACAACACTGCTCACAATCCGGATAAACGGTAGATTAGTCAGTCGGATGTTGCGAGCGTACCCCACAGCTTGACTCGGTGGGGCTGGATCAGGAAAAGTGCTCGCGATTCGGGTACCGAACGTCCATTCCAGCGTTTCTCCATGTGGACACCGTACTTATCGATGAACCGGGCGCCAACCCGACTACGGTCGGATTCGTTGGAAAGAAACGCCGCGCTCCCCTGCACGATGATGCACGCGATACTGCCGCCACTTCCCGTCTCAACGACAAAACCGACGCGCGGATCTCGACGCATGTTCCTGACCTTCATGTCATCCGCTTGACTCACCAGGGCAAGCCCATCGCTGTCATGGATAAACCACATGGGCATAGCGAGTGGACTGCCGTCCGGGTTGGACGTGGCCAACACACCGATTTCTTTCCCG
>JGI24815J26687_1000108_pt1 | contig 16719 bp, 17 predicted proteins | sample METZYME_3_150m_FD_26687 | JGI IMG/M metagenome (IMG submission 26687) | reverse complement strand
GTTAGCACAAAAATACTTCGATATTGGAGTTTTTTTGAGTTGAGTAATTGTGATAAATACCATGCCAGTGCTAAAAAGCTGAATATTGAGGCTGTTTGATAGTGATAGAGAAAAAGGCAGCGCTCAACAAAAGACCAAGGTAGAAAGTTGGCTAAGTATCCAAAACAAATAAACCCCTTCAGCATTAATTCTTTTTGATTTTGAATACTGTTTATTAATGGGTTAATAGCAAATTGTATCATCATGAGAATAATAGAAAGGCTTGAGAACCAGTAAATAAAAGGGTTAGGGAGCAAATGGATGGCTTTAAAATAACTAGCCGTATTGACATTATTGATAGGGGTGCTCTCAAAGAAATAACCAATTGGTCTATACATAGTTGGCCAGGTGTACCATTTTGAACAATAGGGGTGCTCATTCCCAGTTACCATGGTTTGGTGATAACTCAAGATTTGTTGATGCTTTTCAAAAAAACCAAAATTTGGATTCAAATAAGTATCAGGTAGAAATATAGCTACATAGGTTATTAAAATAATCAAACTATAATAAATGCAATTACTTAGTGTGAGTTTTTTATAACCTGTTTCTTTGTTGTTAATTGTTAAAAGAGCAAAACAAACAGCAGCTAGCAGGAACCCTAAACCGCTCCATTTCACAGACACAGCCATAGCCATAAAAACCCCTGAAGCTATTAAACTATTCCAACCGCCTTGATTAGCGTAAAAACGAAGTAAAAAATATAAACCAGTAAAGCCGAAAGTAAGAAGAAAGGTATTAGCCAATGCAATTCTTGAATCTACAATTAAAGACCCCTCTATTGCCACCAAGATCGAGGCTAGAATTGCAAACACTCTGTTTTTTGTAAGTAGAAAGCATATACCGTAGATAATTAAACAGAGGAGCGAACCCAACAAAGCATTAATCCATCGGTAACTTAAAGGCTCTATACTTGAAAGACTAATGGTTTGGTATGATTCAATATTAACCCAAGGCAGAAGGGAATATGCCCAGATAGCAAAAGCGTATAGATAATTTGCTAATGGCGGGTGAGCATAAAAAAAGTCCTCACCCTGAAGGTATAAAAGCCCATATTGTGGATAGAACACCTCATCAAACACTGGGCCATTAATTTGATTAAGACCTATGAACCTTAGCCCAATAGAGATAAGGAGAATAACAGCCACCCAACGCTTACTAGAAGCTAACGTCATAAGAGTTATTAGGCGCCTGAAATCTTAAAATGGCAAAAAATATTTGCGTATTCTTTGCCTTGAAGCGGCTTAGGTCTGCCGTGTTGCAGCCTGGCCCCTTCATAAAATATTACTTCGCCTGGGCTTAAATTAATATGGTGTTTTCTATAGTGATGATCTTCAATCACTAGTGGCCAATCAACATCAACATTTTGATCAACATTGATAATGGCACTGACTATATGGGTTGTTTCTCTGTCTCTATGTTCTTCTAGGATTGCATCTTCTCCATAAACACGGATGCCATATACATAGGTTGACTCAAGTTCTGTTGAAGACCACTTTTCCAATAAAGGCTTTAAATGTGAATGTATCTCATTTTTTAATTGTGCATCTAACTCAACTAAAGTACTTACAGGTTCATCGTCCTCGCTATTATGAATAAACCCTTCTACCACTTCTATTTCAGCTTTGTCTTGATGCTCACTATAGAACTGTTGAATTTTTGTAAATAAACCTTGGTCTAAGACTTCTTTTTTAAATCCTTTATTAGTGAGGCTAGGCAGTAATTCACTCTCAGTTTTTGTATGCATTTGTCCTTCACCCTTAGATCTGAACCATTTAGTGATAATGGATTTATGTCCGGAAATAACAGGATGAGCATGATGCATAGTATTTGGATTGATAGATCCATCAGGATTGAGATTATTCCAAACCACAGCCATCCCTTGTTGCGGTTGGATTTTTTTATCAATCTTCACAAAATCTGTCTCACCCCCCTCATCAACGTCATTTAGGTAAACCATAAAAGTATAGGTTCTTTGGCCCTCATCACTTGCAAACTCTGCAAACGCGTCTCCTTCGAAGTAGTCTGTGTGAGATTTAAACTCTTGATTTTCAATATAATATTGACCTTGTATGATTTCAGAGTATGAGGCATTAATACCTAATGTTTTACAGATTCTGTGATCAATTTCTTCAATAAAAATGTCATCAATGATTCCAAGATCACAGGTGCTGCTGGTACGAAATTTTTCATCGGGCTCATCTTTGTTCGCTATGGTCGAAGGCCTGAGTTTACTTTTTATGGTTTTTGTAANTTTCTCACATTCAGTTCTTGTTAAAAAATTAGGTAAAAGATACATTTCAACGAGTTCTGAATTGACTCTTTCAGCATTTGGAATAAAAATTTGTGTTGAGGGCAGTACTCCTGCAAAGGGAATCTCTTTTTTCTTTGCTGAAAAAAGATTTACAAGCCATTGCATAAAGCTTTCAGATTGTTTTTTTTGTTTGNTCTGAGAGTTATTTGTTAATGGATTAACAATTGCATTGATATTAATATCGGGGCTATATTTCATTTGTTTTTCAATTTCAGTGGGGTCAAAGCCCTCATCAATTAGAATCTTGTAAATNCCGTTTTTGTCACAACCACGAGCAATATTTAAATTTATCCAATCTCTCCATTCTTTATTGAATTGTTTATACATAAAAAATTAAGCCTCGGATGTTCCGTTCTCTATAGGCTTACAAATAAACACAGGAATGTTTCTTTGAGTTCTTTGTTGATAGACTTGGTAATCTGAGTAAAAACTACAAATAGTTGGCCAAAGTCTCTCCTTTTCTTTTTCACTAGCTCTTATGGCTTGATAATTTTTCTTATCTGGCCCTATTTGAACTTCTATATTTGGATTATCTCGAACATTAAAAAACCAACTCGGATGAATGGGGGCACCCCCCATGGAGGCAACTAAAATCGGTTGATTGTTATCCATCACTTTAATTAGGGGAATATGCCTTATCTTCTTGGTTTTTCTACCCACAGTGGATAACACCATAATTGGATATTTACCAGACCATTTAGACCATAGGCGCCCATTAGAAGCTCTATAGATAAAGGCATTCAATGATGAAACCAACCCTAATACTTTCTTTATTCTTTTGGCNTGTTCTTTGCTGAAAGCCTCTTTGGTCATGATCACTCTCCAGTTAAAAGATAGTTTGTTATCCTTCTATAGAGTACCCTCATTTTTTGCTCATCAAAACCTATTATTTTCTCCTTAAGAATGCCTTGCTCTATTAAATAATCTGGAATCAACTCTGGTGATATTCCTTTATCTAATGCCATTTGGACAGCATCAATGACCAATTGATAAAACAGTCTTTGTTCTTTAATAACTCGTGTTGATCCAATCGTGCCACCAACTAAATTCATAGGCTCTTTGCTAAAACTCATATGGGAGCCTATTACACCTTTAGCTCGTTTTTTTCTGGCTAACAATTCACTNCTTTTAAAAAAAGGAATTAAGTTGAAAATATAGGTGTCAGCCAATCCTGCACCGTAAATCATGTTCATACCATTTGGAGGGTTAGCATCGTCTGCAATGAAAATAAAACGATCTGGTTGNGTTAAAAAAACAACTCGACAATTATCATGCGAGGGCCCATAGAAATACATCTCTAAGGAAGCATTGCCGACATCTATTTTAAAATCATCTTTAAAAACCTTGTCTGGTTTTACCACTTCTGGAGAAGGGTTATCCAGCCAATTATTAAGGCATTGTTCATGGGCTATAAACTCAGCTCCCTGATCTTTGAAAACTTGACCACCTGAAACATGGTCCCAATGAGAGTGAGAATAGGCCACGTATTTGATGGGTTTTTTGCTTATTTTCTTTATTTCTTCATTGAGGATGCTCGCGGCTTCTGGAGTCAAAGGGTCAGTAAGGATAATACCGTCATCACCAATCAGGATAATGTTGCGATAAAAAGTGTAACGAAACGCATAAAGGTTGTTGGATATTTTTTCTATTTCCCATAATTTCATTTTGCCAAAAAGAGGTGCATCAGACTCTGCAACTTTTGTTAGCTCAGGGGATGTTCCACATCCAATCAACACGGTGATCATCAATAAGCTAATTATATTTTTCATTCTCATTAATTAACGACCCATGTTTAAAAAAGAGGTGTAACGCCTCAGAATATTTACAAGATCAGCCTTATTAAAATTGTCGTATTCACTGAATTGCTCTAGATCCAGCTTTTCAACATCAATGAAGTTATTGAGATCAACTAAGCCGTCCTCTTCTGCTTCTTTTGCTGTTATGAGAATCAGTTGCCAAAATTGTTTTTGCTCGCTGATAATTTTAACCGAGCCATAGGTTTCATCATCACCATAACCACTAATAAAGGATTGTATTTTTTTTTCTTCAACCAATTCCTCAAGACGAGTAAAAAAATTCTCCAATGTTGCAGGCCTTAAAAAAGGCAATGTTGGATCTTTTGGAAAACTAGCTCCACGGGTGCTAATCAGCTCAGGGACAAAAAGAATCTTAGCTCTCACCATTTCAATAATCACCATGCATTCACCATGGCTAGGCCCAAAGTAATGTAGAACAATCTCTTCTTCCTCAAGACTAATGGTGTGTTGTTTTTTGAAATAGAAATTAGGCTTAGTGATATCGGTATTATTGTTTCTAGTAAAATATAATTCACAGGCAGATTGAGAAATAATTTTATGCTTTTTTGTATCAAAGAGGGTTGAGCCAAGCAATCTGTCCCAATGAGAGTGCGAATAAATGATATTGGTTATGCTTGGTTTGTTGTTTTCTCTCAAATAATTTTTAATTTCCTCAGTATTACTCTTATTGATGGGGTCGATAAGCACTGATTCCGAGTTACCGCTGATGACTAAGCTTTGTACCTTACCATTGTTAAACAATGTAATTTGATCGTTGAGGCTAGTAAAAGTAAGATCACCAGCTTGTGTACCACCCATCTGAAAGAAGAGGCTTACGAAGATCAATGTTTTAAGTGTTCTCATTCTTTTTTAAGTCATTATTTATTAATAATAGATAAAGCAATTTTACCCAAAATAGGTACCGCCGCACCCAATTCATTAGCATTTTTTGCAGAGGCGTTGCCTTGTAATGACCGCTTGTAAACCCCTTGAGCAATGCCTGCCAATCTGAAAAACCCAAACGCTAGATAAAATGACCAGTTTGGAATAGAGTCAATATTCATTCTTTTACAATAACTTTCCACATACTCATCTTCAGAGGGAATACCCAATTCTTCTAGATTCATACCTGCTAGCCCAGGCGTAATACCAATTTGAGGGATATACCAACTCATGCATTGATAAGCAAGATCCGCATACGGATGCCCTAATGTTGAGAGTTCCCAATCAAGAACCGCAAGAATGGCTTCACTCTTATGATCAAAAATCATGTTATATAACCTATAATCACCATGAACAATAGAAACCAAGCCATCGTCCTCAGGCATTGCTTCTTCTAGCCATATAATTAGAGCCTCCACTTCAGGATATTTTTCCGTTTCAGCAGCACGATATTGGGTTACCCAGCGGTTAACTTGGCGCTCAAAGTAATTACCCGGCTTACCAAAATCTAAAAGGTTAGCCTGCTCTATATCAATATTATGCAGCGCTGTCATTACTCTCACAGTTTCTTTATAAACAGCTTTTCTTTGTTCTTTATTAATCTCAGGCAATGATGGGTCCCAAAAAATTCTTCCGTCAACAAATTCCATTAAATAAAAAATGGTTCCAATCACGCTTTCATCTTCGCAGAGCAGCATGGTTTTAGGCACAGGGACTGCTGTTTTCTCTAGGGCTTTTATAATTCTATACTCTCTATCAACAGCGTGAGCAGAGGGTAGGAGCTTTCCTGGGGGTTTTTTTCTTAACACATATTTTTTTTCAGGGGTATCAATTAAATAGGTTGGATTAGATTGACCGGTGCCAAATTTTTTCGATGTGTTTATACCACTAAAATTGGGCAATTGACGCCCTAGATATTCTGATAGTTTGTTTAAATCTAAGTTGTGGACAGCATCATTCACTCCATTACCTAGACTCTTCCAGCATCAATCATCTCTTTTTGTTTTAAGATTTTTTTAGCCAGCGATGCTAAATGAACTTCATCAGGTCCATCAGCTAACCTAAGGGTTCTCGCTCCAGCATAAGCTCCAGCAAGAAAGTCATTGTTTACACCTGCAGCCCCATGGATTTGTATTGCTCTGTCTATGACTTGGCAGGCCATTCTGGGCCCAACAACTTTAATCATGCTAATTAAGTCACTGGCTACTTTATTTCCGTATCGATCCATTTTATCTGCGGTCATCAGTGTGAGTAATCTTGTCTGTTCAATCTCACTTGCAGATAAAGCAATGCTTTCTCTTACAGAACCTTGTGCACTAAGCGGCCTTCCAAATGCAATTCTATTTTCAGCTCTCTCACACATCATTTCAAGTGACCGTTTTGCTAGCCCAATTAGCCGCATACAATGATGAATTCTTCCAGGCCCAAGCCGCCCTTGTGCTATTTCAAACCCTCTGCCTTCACCCAGAATTAAATTGTCTTTTGGCACCCTCACATTTTCAAAACTGATTTCAGCGTGTCCAAAAGGCTCATCCACATAACCAAAGACTGACAAAGGCCTGATGACTTTAATCCCTTCTGTGTCCATGGGTATTAGTATCATGGATTGTTGTTGGTGACGATTAGGATTGTTTGGGTCAGTTTTACCCATAAAAATAATGATTTTACAGGCTTCATTCATAGCGCCTGAGCTCCACCATTTGGTGCCATTAATCACATATTCATCTCCTTCTAATACAATTGGAGACTCTATATTAGTGGCATCTGAAGAAGCCACCTTGGGTTCAGTCATAGAAAAACAGGACCTAATCTCACCATTTAATAAGGGCTTAAGCCATTGTTCTTTTTGTTCTTCTGATCCATAACGATCCAATACTTCCATATTTCCCGTGTCCGGAGCATTACAATTAAACACTTCAGAGGCCCAAAAGACTCTACCCATGATTTCTGCTAAAGGAGCATATTCTAGGTTGCTTAAGCCCGCTCCGCGCTCTGATTCTGGAAGAAATAAGTTCCATAAACCAGCGTCTTTGGCTTTGTTTTTTAGTTCTTGCATCAAGGGAGGCGAAACCCATTTATTGTCAGTGCTTTTAAAGTGTTCAGTATAGGCTTCCTCATTTGGATAAACATGTTCGTCCATGAAGGCATTGAGTTGATCCATTAAATCAAGAACCTTGTCTGTGTGATTAAAATCCATTGTTTATTTCCTTATCTCTTTTTCAATTAAATTATAATAATTTCTCGTGGCTTTAAGAATATTAGCATTAATATTTGGCTTCTTTTCTTCTGCTTCCAGTGACTGCCAAGCGTTAGCCAGTGTTCTCCAAGGTACTTCATCCTGAGTTAAAAGTCTTTTTGATTCAAATTCTTGAAAGTTCATCCTCATTTTAGGGTCACAATCAGAGTGTTCTGTTGCAATGATTCTTTTGCCAAAGTCTATTAAACGGGGGTCATTAATTTGGTTTAAAATCTCAACTCTTTTATCAATATTCTCTGTGCTTAAAAAAGCCTCACTAAGCAATCGATCATGATTATCAATAAATTGATCATAAATTTGAGATTCAGGGTAGACAGATCTTGGCCACTCAGCTCTTTTTCTACTGTTAATATCACAAGCTAATAAAACATTTTCCTTGAAGCCCAAATTATTTTGAATGGTTTCGGCACGTTCTGTGGCTTCCTCTTTAGACAGGTTATTTTTTGTACAAAATTCTGCGGGCAGTATGACTGGACTGCGGTTTGCTTTGATTGTAAAAAATGGTGAGCCTTTTCGATTGATCTTGTTAGCAATTTCTTCTGCTGTAAAGTAAATATAATCGAGCGGATCATAGGAGAGATCAAAGTGCACCAGATTATTTGAATAACTTGGGTCTTGACAAATGAAGGTTGGAGTTCTTTTTACAGCCAACCTCTCCTTGTATTTCACATCACCATAGTTAAAAAACAGTTGTTTGGTCATTAAGTCCATGGCTCGCTTCTTGTTACCACAGGCTATGGCAGAAAAAAAGATGTTTGGGGTGTTCGTTTCAAAAAGCTTTGCAAGTTTTAATAAAACCTTGACATCATCCATTGCAGCATGAGCATCACCAGGATCAATGCCATTGGCAACCGCAAGCAGCTCTTGCTTCAGAACAAGCTTGCCTGTTACATCTTTATGAAATGAAATTTTTTCTGGCTCAAAACAATAAATCGCTTGAGCAATATTATAAAGATCAACATGAATTCTATCCTCAGAGGCATTAGAAAGTAGGTAAGGGTTATATAAAGAAGAAAAAAAAGAATGCCTTAAAATAACCAAGTCATAAGAGGCACCATTATAAGTGGCAATAATTTTTTCTGGATGGGCTTTTAAATAAAGAGCTATCTTTGAGACCAAATCAAACAAAGACAGTTTTTCATTCATTAATTCTAATGGGTTAATGTTGGTGATATTTAGGGCACCAGCGTCTGGTAATATGTGATAAGGCAATCTGCATTTATCGTTGATTATAATTCCAGGGTTATCCAAATCACTAGAGTATTCAAGGATAGCTGCTGAAGTGGGCCTTTCGTATTCAATGTTTCGATTGATACCAGTGGTTTCAAGGTCTAACCCAATCATCCCTCTTGAGCTAAGAAGTGTTTGATATTCTTGGTAGTTGAAGGTGTTCATTGATCCTCTTTATCATAACTTTCTATCAACCTAATTAGACTGTATGATTGACAAATATGCAAAGGAAGAATGTTTTTTCAAAACTACTGCTATTGGTTCTAATTATATTGATCCAAGCCTGCGGACAAACTGGTGAGCTTTATCTACCAAGTCAACAGGATAAAAACCCTGAAGAACTAAAAAACGAGCTCAAAACAAACCTAGATGAGTGAAAAAAAATTACTCTTAGTAGATGGTTCGTCCTATTTATACAGGGCTTTCCACGCACTACCTGATTTGACCTCAGCAACCGGGCAACCAACAGGCGCTATACATGGGGTACTCACCATGTTGCAAAAATTAATTAAAGCCGAGCAACCAGATTTTGTGGCCATTGTGTTCGATCTTCCCGGTAAAACCTTCAGACATGATTTGTACCCAAACTATAAGGCTAATCGAGATGCTGCTCCAGAAGATTTAGTTAGCCAAATACAACCTCTGCATACTGCCATTCAACATCTTGGCCTCCCTTTAATTACCCAATCTGGATTTGAAGCAGACGATATTATTGGCACCTTAGCAAAGCAAGCTGAGAATCAGAACATACAATCACTTATTGCCACTGGAGACAAGGACTTTGCCCAATTGGTAAGTGATCGTGTGCATTTAATTGATACCATGAAAAACACTCGCTTAGACCCTCAAGGGGTTAGTGAAAAGTTTGGAATTGCACCCGAATTAATTATTGACTATCTGACATTAGCAGGGGACGCTTCGGACAACATTCCAGGTGTTGAAAAAGTGGGTCCAAAAACAGCAATTAAGTGGTTATCTGAATATAAGAGTTTACAAGGGATTGTTGATCATGCCAGTGAGATTAAGGGCAAAGTTGGCGAGAACCTCAGGGATTCTCTAGACCAACTTAAACTATTTAAAAAATTGGTCACCATCGATTGCGAGGTGAATCTAAACCAAACTGTGATTGATTTAGTAATTGCTGAATCTAATGACGCGGCCCTTTATGAACAATTCAAGGACCTAGGGTTACACGGCTTAATTAAACAATTCCAAATTGAGCCTGAAGAAAAAAAAACAAGGCCAGACGTTGACTATCAAACTATATTTTCCAACTCACAATTGGATGAATTATTACAATCAATGTTGTCTGCTAAGGTCGTGGCAATTGACACAGAAACCACTAGTTTGAATTATATCGATGCTGAACTGGTTGGGATTTCAGTATCAATAAAACCTAATGAAGCATTTTACATTCCCTTGAAGCATGATTATGAAGAAGCGCCAGCACAAATTGATAGAGATACAGTATTGGAAAAGCTCAAGCCATGGCTTGAAAACAAGGACACTATAAAGATTGGTCATAATTTAAAATATGACAGCCATATATTCGCAAATTATGACCTCAGCCTACGAGGACAAATATTTGATACGATGCTGCTCTCATATGTTAATAACAGTGTTGCAACAAGACATAATCTTGGGGCAGTGTCTAAAAGATATCTCAACATTAATCCATCAAGCTATGAAGATGTCGCTGGCAAAGGCGCCAAACAAATTTCTTTCCAGCAAGTTGGTATAGAAGAGGCGACTTATTATGCGTCTGAAGATGCTGATATCAGCCTTCAACTCCATCACGCGTTAACTCCAGCCTTAAAGAAACAAACAGCACTGTATGATCTTTATATAAACATAGAGGAACCACTCATAGAAGTATTGGGTGCAGTGGAGCGAAACGGTGTTCTTATTGATTCCACACTGTTAAATAAGCAAAGCGAGGAGTTTGCAATTACCTTAAGAGCTATTGAGGAAAAAGTCCATAAAACAGCAGAAGAGGAATTTAATCTTGGATCTCCTAAGCAACTCCAAGAAATTTTGTTTGAAAAATTAGGACTACCTGTGTTGAAGAAAACACCAAAAGGGCAAGCTTCAACTTCAGAGAATGTGCTTCAGGAGTTAGCAATGGATTTTCCTATCGTTAAGGATATTTTAGATTTTAGAACCATTTCGAAACTAAAAACTACCTACACCGATAAATTACCTCAAATGATTAATCAAAGAACAGGCCGTGTTCACACTTCTTACCATCAAGCGGTAACAGCAACGGGTCGGTTATCATCTTCAAATCCTAATTTACAAAATATACCAATTAGAACAGCCGAGGGCAGACGAATAAGGGAAGCGTTTGTGTCACCAAAGGGCTCTAAAATTCTTGCAGCTGACTATTCTCAGATTGAGTTAAGAATAATGGCTCATATATCCAAAGATGAAGGGCTGCTAAGTGCCTTCCAGAAAGAGTTAGATATTCATACGGCCACTGCTGCTGAAATTTTTGGAATTGATTTAGAAAACGTTACTGGCGAACAAAGGAGATCAGCTAAAGCTATCAATTTTGGATTAATTTATGGGATGTCAGCATTTGGTTTATCAAAACAGTTAAAAACCAATAGACATGAGGCTCAAGATTATATTGATCTTTATTTTTCTCGCTATCCTGGGGTAAAACAATACATGGATCAAACCAAAGAAACAGCAAGAGACACAGGCTATGTAGAAACTGTCTTTGGTAGACGCCTATATCTTCCCGATATTGATGCAAGTAATTATCAACGAAGACAATACGCAGAAAGGAGTGCTATCAATGCACCAATGCAAGGAACAGCCGCGGATCTTATTAAGAAAGCAATGATCCGTTTACATCATGAAATTATTCAACAATCTTTGGATGCAAAAATTATAATGCAAGTACATGATGAGCTTGTTCTGGAGGTAACAGAGAGTGACGTGACAGAGGTTTCAAAACTGACCCAAGAAGTTATGTCAAATATTGCTAGTTTAGACCTAGATCTTAAAGTGGATATAGGAATCGGGGATAATTGGGAACAAGCCCATTAAAACAATAAGGGAGTATACGTTTGAAAATATTAGTCATGGGGCTTCCAGGAAGCGGTAAAACCTATCTTACAGAAAGGCTAGTACCACTATTACAGGCAGCATGGTATAACGCAGACAAATTAAGNGANATGTCAAATGATTGGGATTTTTCAGATGAAGGAAGAAAAAGACAGTCTCTGAGAATGAGGACCTTTGCTGATTTTGAAAAAAATAATGGNAGGCATGTTGTNTGTGACTTTGTTTGTCCCACTAAAGAAACTAGAAATAATTTTAAAGCAGACATCGTCATTTGGATGGATACNATNAAAGAAGGTAGATTTGAAGACACAAACAAGATATTTGAAAATCCNAAAAATGTAGANTTTCATATTACAGAATGGAATGATCACAATCACAAAGATGTCGCNCAGGAGATTATAAAAAATGTTTGATTGGAAAAAACCCACTGTTCAGATGTTAGGCAGATGGCAGCCTTGGCATGANGGNCATCAAGCNTTGTTTAAGCGATGTCTTGCTAAGACAGGACAAGTGATNATCCAGGTCAGAGATGTTCAAGGNTCCTCTGGAGGACAAAACCAAGAAGANAACCCATTTAATTGGGACACTGTGTGTAAAAATATTCAAGACAGCTTACAAGATGAAGGCTTTGAGAGGGGAGTTCATTATGAAATTATGTTGGTACCAAATATAGTCAATATTACTTATGGCAGAGGNGTTGGTTATGCTCTTGAAGAAGAGATTTTTGATGACACCATTGAGTCTATTAGTGCTACTAATATTAGAAGAAAAATGCGAGATGATGGGGATTTGAGTTAATTAGGNTTATTCAGCATTCTAGTAATAACCTCTCTTGCGATATGATCACCTGTTTTTTTTAAACCAGAAAATACTTGTACCGTTGCTACCGAGCCATAAGCATCTTCAACCTGAGTCAATTGTTCTAATTGATGCTGTTTGTTTAGCTTGTCAGATTTAGTAAGTAGGATGTGCAGTGTTTTATTTAGTGGTAAAAAGAAATCTAAAAACATTCTGTCCATTTCTCCTATACCCCTTCGAATATCAACAATTAGAACTACTCCGTTCAAGCTGCCTCGCGATTCTAAATAATTACTAACAAGACGTCCCCATAATTTTTGCTTTGTTTTCGACGCTTTTGCAAAACCATATCCTGGAAGATCTACTAATCGTCTATTGTCTTCAAGATTAAAAAAATTGATTAATTGAGTTCTACCAGGCGTTTTGCTTGTTTTTGCAATATTTTTTCGATTAGTAATCACATTGATAGCTGTTGATTTTCCTGCATTGGATTTACCAACGAATGCAATTTCAGAACCAAAATCATCAGGACATTGATCAAGATTAGCAACACTGGTGAGAAAATTAATTTTTTCGAAAGTCATAATGGTTTTGATTAATTACTTAAGTGTATAATTCGTGCTTTAATTCAAAAGGTATAAAAGAGATAATAACGAATTCTACTCAAGAAGTAGAATGACAATAAAATTCAAAGGAGTTTTTGTGAGGACAAAGTATTTTTATAACACAGTAACAATATTTGTTTTCTTGATTGTAAATGTTGGCATGTTATCAGCAAATCAAATTTTTGCTGAAGGTGATATTGAAGCTGGGAGAGCTAAATCGCAAGTTTGTTCCGCTTGTCATGGACAAGACGGCAATAGCACCAATCCTGAATGGCCCAGCTTGGCTGGTCAACACGAGAAATACTTTATTGCCACCCTAGAGGCCTATACCAATGGCACTAGAAATAACACAATCATGTACCCATTGGCAATGACACTCTCAGAACAAGATATGATGGATTTAGCAGCTTATTACCAGACACAAGCACCCGTTGAAAAAACTTATGATTACGAGTTAGCTAAACAAGGAGAGTCCTTATACAGAGGAGGTAATTCATCTGGTGTTGCAGCTTGCATTGCTTGCCATGGACCAACAGGAAGAGGCAATCCTGGGGCTGTATACCCATCAATAGCTGGACAGCATTCAGCCTATACAAAAACTGCTCTCAACGAATACATCAATGGTAATCGAAAACCTGGAATTAATAACATGATGCAAACCATAACCCCAAGAATGACTGCTGATGAAATTGAAGCAGTTGCAGAATACATACAGGCGCTTGGAGCAAATTAAATGAACCACCATATATTCAAAACAGTCTTATGCTTCAGCTTGTTATTTGCTGTTCCGACATTAAGTCATGCAGACGACCATTGGCAGTTTCAAAACAATAAACATTACAGAATAATATCCACAGTTGAGAACATGTCTGCTGAACAACAAAGAATAGAAGTGGTAGAAGTCTTCGCTTACTCTTGCAATCACTGTTTTAATTTTGAAACTTATTTGGATCAATTCGAAAAGAGTAAGGCTGACTATATTGATTTTAAAAAAATGCCCGTTGTGTTTAATGATGCTTATAAAACACACGCAAGAATTTACTACACAGCTGAATCACTAGGTAATTTGGATGTTATGCATAGGAAAATATTTAAAGCAATGCACTTGGATAGAAAATCTTTAACGGATGAAAATGAAATCTACCAATTGTTTGCTGAGCAAGGCATTAGCAAACAACAGTTTTTAAGTCGCTTTCGTTCGTTTACAGTAGAAAGCAAAGTGAACCGAGCACAACGTTTAACCAGTAAATATAAAATTCGTTCCACGCCAACTATGGTGATCAACGGTAAATACACAGCCAATGGCCCTGCTGTAAAGACCTTTGAAGACATGTTGGCAGTGGCTAAAGAGCTAGCAGAACGAGAGTTTTTATCTCAATAATATGTTTTGATAGCTAACCTGCACCTTGCAGCCATTCACTTTCACCTGATACATAGAGTTCTTTTTTCCAAATAGGGACTCGTGACTTTACCTCATCAATAATAAAGCGACAGGCTTTGAATGAATCATCTCGATGTTCTGCGTAAACCAAAACAATCACTGCAGTGTCCCCGATATTGAGCAAACCAATACGATGAACGCAATAAGCATAATTAATATCAAATTTATTCAATGCTTCACTGATGATAAGGTTTCCTTCTTTTACAGCTAGTTCCTCATAACATTGATATTCTAAAGAGGTGACAGATTTCCCTAAATTACTCTCCCTGACAATTCCCTCAAAGACTGATTTTGCTCCAGATTGATGGTCTGGATTTTCTGTGACCATTAAATCTGGATGAATAACTTCTTGATTGATAAAAAAATTACTCATCCTCCAGTTACCGGAGGTATGAATACCAATTTATCTTGATCCATAATTATTGTGTCATGGGAAACAAAACTGTCATTAATAGCCACTTTAAGACGGTTAATATCTGGCAGGGAGTATTTTGTAATTAAATGTTGGTAAACAGATTCTGCAGTGGTACCTTTTTTTATTGTTATTATTTCAGTATCTTTCTTTGTTGCATCCCTTAATCCTGCAAAGTAGTGGATTGATATTTGAATTGTTTGTTCCATAATCAAGTGATGATAAATATATATAACAGCCTTACAGCAACATATATTACCAGTGCCCCAGTTAATCGGCGAACGACAATTGCAGAAATAACTGAAACACCCAATCTATTCCCAATTTGTCCACCTATAAAGACAGCGATCAAAAGCCAGGCGTACTCTGTGAGGATATCTAAACCTATGAATTGAGAATGTTTTGATGCTTGCCCAATAAGACCAGCAAAAGAGTTAAAAAATATAAAAACACTTGAAAAAGCTGCAATTTGTTTTGTGGGCAGACTTCGTTGTAAATGCAAAAGAGGGGCAAAAAATATTCCTCCACCAATACCGACTAAACCGGCCAAGCCGCCCAACAAAAAGCCTATAATTAAGTTAACCATGATGCCTTTTTTTGTACTAAGCCATGCTGAGGGTTGTTGCACTTCGTTTTCCCTCATCATCATCAAGAGACCGGATAACAATAAGCTCAATCCCAGAACTAAAACAAATTGAGATTGGCTAATTACCATTCTCCCAGCAAAAAAAGCAGCTGGGATTGATACTAAAATAATGGGTAAGGCAAACTTCCATGGGATAAGTTTTTGTTTATGAAATTGTAACAGGTTCCCACTGACCACAATGAGGTTACAAACAAGTGCAATCATTGGTATAACTTGATAATCAGCACCACTGATAACCAACAAGGCGTTATATGTTGAACCTCCCCCAAAACCTACTGCGGCATAGAGGAAGGCAGTAACAAAGAATAAAACAACAAAAGGAGTGATACTAACTCCTGTCAATCCTAAGAGCTGTCATCCTAGAAACACAACATAGATTGTTATCGTTAAAATCAGTCTCTGATTTATATATTTTCACTTCCCAAACTTGTGTGCGTTGGCCAATAAAAATAGGCTTAGCTATTCCTGTAACTAGGCCTTCTGTTGCTGATCTTAGGTGGTTGGCATTGATCTCTTGACCAACAATTTTATATTTTGTGTAGTCAATACATAACCCAGCTCCTGTGCTTGCTAAGGTTTCAGCCAATCCTAATGATGCACCGCCATGAAGGATTCCATAGGGTTGGATAGTTCTTTCATTAACTGGCATCGTACCCTTCACATAATCATCACCAATTTCAGTGATAACAATACCTAGTGTTTCCATCAGTGTGCCTTTGTGAACAGTATTCATTGCCTCTAAATGATCGATGTTATTCTGATGCCAAATTTGAGTCATGGTTGTTAGCTCCACTATAAAATATAGCAACATTATTGCTTTATTTTGAGAAGGGTGCAAAATGCTGTTTCATGAAAGCATTATCAATTCAAAATCTTTCAAAGCAATACAAAAGCGGGGTTCAGGCCTTAAAAGCTATTAATTTTGAGGTGAATCAAGGGGATTTTTTTGCATTATTAGGACCAAATGGCGCCGGGAAAACAACTGCGATAGGAATTTTAACATCCCTAGTTAATAAAACATCAGGAGTTGTTAAAGTATTTGGTCACGATATAGATATTGAATTGAGTCTTGCTAAATCTTGTCTGGGTGTTGTTCCCCAAGAAGTTAATTTAAACCTGTTTGATAAATGTATAAACACTCTTATAAACCAAGCAGGCTTTTATGGTATT
>JGI24815J26687_1000103_pt1 | contig 16841 bp, 15 predicted proteins | sample METZYME_3_150m_FD_26687 | JGI IMG/M metagenome (IMG submission 26687) | reverse complement strand
TATAATTTTATTATTATAATTTATTCTTTTGGTGGATTATAATTAAATGGAATAAGTTCGCACGCTAATTTTACGAAATTTATTATTAGGAAATTTAATGGATAGACACCCTCAGCAGATAAAACGCGAACGACAAGATAAAAAGAAACATCATAGAAATATTGCTAAAACATCTGAAATGAAAACAATAATTAAAACTGTGATGGAAGAGAAAAAACTATCAAAAGCCGAAAATATATATAAAAAAGCTGTTAGCACCATTGACAAGATGGTTAGTGCTGGACAATTAAAGAAAAATACAGCAGCTCGAAGAAAATCTAAGCTTACACGTCATTTAAACTCATTAAATAAATAAACCATATTTATTAAGAATCCGAAACCTGATAATTTGGAGCTTCTTTAGTAATCTTAACTTCATGAGGATGACTTTCTTTAACGGCAGCTGAGGTAACTTCTATAAACTCAGCTTTTTTATGAAAATCATCAATATTTTCAGCACCACAATATCCCATAGATGACCTCAAACCACCCATAAGTTGGTGTATTGTAGTTTCAACACTACCTCTATAGGGTACCATTCCTTCAATGCCTTCAGGAACCAACTTGGTCGATTCAAAGTCATCTTGGAAATACCTGTCTCCACTACCTTCTTTCATTGCGCCTAGTGATCCCATCCCACGATAAGATTTATATTGCCTACCTTCATAAAGAATAAATTCTCCTGGACTCTCATCCATTCCAGCAAAAATACTACCTAGCATAACAGATTCCGCACCCGCAGCAATTGCTTTAGCTAAATCACCGCTATATCGTATTCCTCCATCCGCTATAATTGGTATATCATGTTTTTGTCCTGTATCAACACAATTCATAATACCTGATAATTGAGGTATGCCCACTCCTGCAACAACTCTAGTTGTACAACTTGCCCCAGCCCCAATACCTACTTTTATACAATCTACACCAACATCGATNAGAGCTTTTGTACCATCAGATGTTGCTACATTACCTGCAATAACTTGTAAATCTCCCACAGCTTTTTTAATATTTTTTATTGATTTTAAAACTCCAGAAGAATGGCCATGAGCAGTATCAATTACTATTATATCAACATCTGCGTCAGAAAGAGCTTTGGCGCGATCTAATGATTCCTCACTAATGCCGATTGCAGCACCAACACGTAAACGTCCATTTTGATCTTTGCACGCATTAGGAAAGTCCTCTTTTTTCTGAATATCTTTAACAGTAATTAATCCCACCAAACTACCATTATCGTTTACAACAAGCAGTTTTTCAATTCTGTGTTTCTGCAGCACTTTCTTTGCATCTTCTAAAGTTGTCCCTTCAGCAACAGTAATTAGTTTGTCAGAAGTCATCCTATCTTTAACAGAAAGGCTATTGTCTGTTTCAAATCTTATATCTCTATTTGTAATGATTCCGACCAGTTTATCTTTTTCTACAACAGGTAACCCGCTGATATGATAATTAGACATTACTTTTTTTGCATCACTAATTGTTTTGTTAGCTGAAAGCGTTACTGGATTAGATATCATACCGCTCTCAGATCTTTTTACCCTATCCACCATTAAAACTTGCTTATCAATTGAAAGATTTTTATGAATAATTCCTATTCCACCATGACGAGCAAGAGCAACAGCCATATCATTTTCAGTAACAGTATCCATAGCTGCAGATATTAATGGGATATTCATCGAGATTTCACGAGTTAATCGTGTTTGGAGATTTACATCCTTAGGAAGGACATTTGATTTTTTCGGAATAAGTAGTACATCATCAAATGTAAATGCTTTATTGAACGGTGGTCTATTTTTCATAATTTTATACCAAGTTAATTACTTTTTTTACATTCTGAATAATTTTTCCAGAAGTAATTAGTTTATTAATTAAAACTAGATCTTGAGAAAGAACATGATCATTTTTTGTTAACAATTTTTCTCTTTTAAATAATGTTATTACAGGTTTTAATCCACTTCCAGAAGAATATTTTTTATGAAATCTATAATTAATATTAGTCGCTACTAATAATTCAATGGCAAGAATCCTTCTAACATTCTTTAATATTTGAAGGCACGATATTCCTGCCCATGGCGCCATACTTACAAAATCTTCTTGTCCTGCAGAAGTTGAAAGAGAGTCAATACTCGCAGGGTGGGCTAATGTTTTATTTTCTGATGCGAGAGCTGCCGCAGTTACTTGTGCTAACATAAATCCTGATTCTATTCCTGGTTCTTTTGCTCCAAACAAGGGGACTTTACCATCTACCCCTTTCATGAGGAAATGGATTCGTCTCTCAGCAATAGCGCCTATTTCCGCCATGGCAATTGAAAGACTATCAATAGCTTGAGCTACTGGTTCTGCATGAAAATGACCTGAATTCATAACTTTTCCATTAGGAAAAATCAAAGGATTATCTGATACTGAATTCAATTCATTATCAATAATTTTTTCTACATTAGTAAAGATTTCTCGACTGGAGCCATGAACATGAGGTAGACATCTAATAGAATAAGGATCCTGTACTCTATCACAATTCTGATGTGACTTAACTATTTCACTAGATTTCAATAAGCGAAAAACATTTGTGGCTGCATTCAATTGACCTTTATGTTTTTTTAGTTTATGAATTTTTGGATCAAATGGCATCATGCTTGACAAACTTGCCTCAGTTGATAGTGCACCAGAAATATCTGCTAATGTTAACAATTTTTTTGATTCGGATAATGAACGAATAGCTAACGCAGTTGAGACATGAGTCCCATTGAGGAGGCTCAATCCTTCTTTGGGTCCTAGTACAATGGGCTTTAATCCACTTTTTCTCAGAGCATTTCTTGCAGATGTAATTCTATCTTGGAAAAATACATCTCCTTCTCCAATCATAGCACAAGCCATATGAGCCAAGGGCGCTAAATCACCTGATGCTCCAACAGAACCTTTTCTTGGAATGACGGGCAAAATATCATGATTAAGCATATCCAGCAATAATTGAGAAAGTTTTGGACTAATTCCGCTATATCCTTTCGCCCATGTCATGAGTTTTAATACCATTGCAATTCGAGTGACCCCCAACCCTAAGGGTTTACCAACACCACAAGCATGGGATTTTACTAAATTCAATTGCAACTGTTTCAAATCTTCAGTTTTAATTGAGATATTACTTAGTTTACCAAAGCCCGTGTTCACACCATAGATCTGATCACCAGTGTCAATAATATTATTTAGTAATTNATGGGAAGCTATTATTGATTTTTTCGCTTCACGGGATAAACGAAAATGGGCAGTACCATCGAAAAGGCAATCNAAAGTCCTCCAAGATAATGAACTATCTGAAATAAGTACTGTACCCATCAGACAATGTAGGCTTTTTTATGAATATCGAACAAGTGGTGTNNGGCTATTGACTGAGGGTGAAATTATCAGGTTAAATAGAAAATTGAGAATTAACCAACATTGGTTATGTCTGTGAATCTATTTAAATCAACTGGAATCACATCGCTGAATGCTTTACCATAACGTTTNTTAACTATACGATCATCCATTACTATAAAAATTCCTTCATCGTAACTAGTCCTTATTAGTCGACCAAANCCTTGACGNAAACGAATAACAGATTCTGGTAAAGCATAATCCATAAACCGATTACCTCCCTGACCNTCAATTAAATCACCAAATGCTTTTACAATGGGTTCNGTTGGAACGTCAAATGGCATTTTGACGATAATCAAAACTTCTAGCAGATCNCCTGGNAAATCAACTCCTTCCCAAAAAGCATTTGTTCCAAGCAAAATGCCATTTGAACATTGATGCATNCCTCTAATTAAACCAGAGCGAGATGTTTGTCTTTTTTGTGCAAAAATCGGCAAGTCACGCCCTCCAGAGTTTCTCAATATTAATTCATATGTCTTCTCTAATTGAGCTCTAGAAGTAAACAAAACCATCATACGTTTATTGTGCCTCTTATGACAATGATATATCAATTTAGCTAAGACTTCAGGGNTTTGACCATCTTGCCCTGCGTATTGGTAATAATTTACTTGGTCATTATAATGAAATGGACTTTCAAATACTTCCATTTTAACATCATCAAATTCTACACGATTTAAACCCGTCCTTTGTAAATAATAATCAAAACTTAAATCAGTCCTCAAGGTCGCGCTTGTTAGTAAACAATAATTTATGGGTTTAAAAATTCCTGATGCCAAATCTTCTGCGAGATCAATTGGTGACATATTTACTGATAAAATGAATTGAGTATTCCCATTATAACGCTTGAAACTACCCTCGTACCAATAAACATTATCATATTGCTGATTGGTCGTAATGATTTGAATAAGATTTAAAGTATCAGTTNCAAACCCTTCTCCTCTATCTAATAATTGATGTAATTCAAGAAAATCTTCTTTTGTTTCATCAATATCAAGTAGTGATTCACGCATTTTTCTTATATTATTTCTAACTAGATGATAACTTCCATTCAATAATTCTAATTCATTAGATAATNNTCCAAATTCATTAATTAGATCATCAATTATTAATTTNGTTGAGTATTGTGCATCAGAATTAAACTGATGGANACAATTANCCACCATTTGATCAAAAAATGATTTTAGAGCATCTCGNCATCTTGANACTGCATGTNTTAATTCTTTTGTTTGTTCTTCAATTTGTGGATGAAGTCCACCTATTGATTTTAATTGGTTACTCCACCTAATGGAATTTTTATGCTTAGGATCAACGCGATCCAATATATATAACATTGAATTTTGATCTAATGTTGAAGTCAACTGATGATAAGCAGCTTGAGTAAGATTGTGTGCTTCGTCAATAATTACAGCTTGATAATCAGGTAAAAACCCGAGATTATCATCATTAAGTAACCGAGCTTTGGATTCAGATATCAGTAAAGCGTGATTAATCACTATCAAATTAGCATGATTTACCATTTTACGTAATGGACCAAAGAAACAACCTCCATTTCTGGCGCAAATAGATGAAGTGCAAAAACCTGGTTCACTTTGAATTAATGCCATAATGCGAAAAGTAAATCCATTCGTAAAACCAGGACATTCATCCATATCACCAGTTAGTGTATGCTCTAACCATACCATCAAAGGGATTAAATACATTACTTCGTCATCATTTAAGATTTTTTCTGCGCCTGCAATAATCCAATCTAATCGAGATTTACATATATAATTTTGGCGCCCTTTCATAACTACCGCTTGTATAGACGTGTCAACCGAATTAGCCAATCGAGGTAGGTCTTTATTAAATAATTGATCTTGCAAATGTTTGGTATAACAAGAAATCACAACTGGCCCATCATCATTCTTCGCGCTGTTAAGTTTTATAGCAGGATACAAGTATGCCATGCTCTTACCCAATCCTGTGCCCGCTTCAGCAACGCCAATCCCACCTGAAGATGAAAATATATCATCTACAAATTGAGCATATTTCACCTGATTTGGACGATCCTCATATGTCTCAAAGGAACGACTTAATTTTCCTCCGGGGCCAAATATTTCATTGCTATCCGTATCTTTGATCTCGCTATTTCCTTTATGATCAAAATAATTATTATTCATTGGTTTAATTATATTTGATCTAACCAATCCATTTTTTAGATCACCAACTTTTGTCAATTGATTACCTAAATCAATAAAAAGGTCTTTATTATGAGATTTAAAAGGCTGCAATAATGAGATTATTCGTGAAATAAGATCTAATTTATAGCTAGCTACCTCCTCAATTAATTCAACAAAAATTTTTCCACAATTTTCAGTGTCATATTCTGCACGATGAGCCCCATCGGTAGAAAAACCATAATAATCAGAAATAGCACTTAGATTATGTGCTGGTTGAAAAAAAAGAAATGCTCGCGACAAAGTTAGTGTATCATAGTATTTCCCCTCATCGTAATCATGATTATGACGAGATGCTATAGATTTTAAAAAGGATAAATCAAAAGGTGTATTATGAGCAACAAGTGGATAGTCTCCAATAAACTTAAACAAATCATCTATGATATCTTTTTCCTTAGGAGAATCCACTACCATCTCATTTGTTATACCTGTGATTTGCTCAATTAATTTTGGTATTGGGATGCCAGGATTAACTAAAGTATTATACCTCTTAGAAGGTAAACCATCTACAAAAAGTATAGCGGCTACTTCTATGATTCGATCGGATTCAAAATCAAGACCCGTCGTTTCAAAATCAAGTGCTATAAATTTATCTAAATTAAGAGAACTAAGTAATTCAATTCGATCCATCGATAAGCTAAGAATCTAGCTATCTATCACGTCAGGAAGGATAACTTTGAATGAAGGCTTTACTTGTCCATGTCTGAAATAATGAAAATATCTTAGTAACCAAAACAGTAATAATAATATAATTAATAACCAGGGGAATCGAACACTCAAAAACATAGCAGGAATAAAAACAACGTACATCTGACATCGTTGTATATGACGAATAGCAGAAGGAAAGATTAATGCAACTAGTGGGAATGGGCTATAAACTGCAGCTATGGTACTAATCATTGGATCATCATTAAAATAACCAATAACAGAACTTAATAGTGTTAAGACTATGATGATCCCAAGTTTCGCTGCTATTTCATTTTTTGAAGGTACAGATTTATCCTGCACATCTATTTCTATACTCCAAACCATATACCCTACTAAGAAAAAAATGATATAGGATAAGCCATATTTAAAAAATAATAAATCAAAACCATAAGGAATTGTGCCCATAAGAAAAAATAAAGTACCGCTAGCAAAAACATATAACGCAGATTTCAGCGAATCAACTTTTTCAGGAAAAATTGAAGATCTATTCGTATATCTATCCCACCAAAGTGCAATAATTAAGATTATTACTAGAAGAAAAGACAATGTAGACCAATCCCAATACAACCATCGATTCTTAATATGGCCAGCTACATTGGCACCGGAAAGCACCATCGTCAATACCCAAAACCAACGTTCAGGCTTAAGAGATATAAAGCCATCTAATTTATTGAATAACCCGGATAATGATTCATACCGAGAGGAGCCTATGGGAAAATACTTTTCAGCCAGCAAGACTTATCCGATCAAAGCCTTTCCAGCTATAGTAAAATAGATTTCATTAAAAATGATAAATCCAACTATTGCCGCAGCAATAATTAAGAATGTCTTAACCAACTTATCTGGAACCGACATATTATTCATTCCTTCTCTTAGCTCATTCATATATTCTTTTAAACCCCATTTATGCAGAATAAATATAGCCGTAAGCATACCGCCTATTGGGAGCATATATTTTGATGACAAATAATCCATTACATCAAAGAAAGACATCCCAAGAAATCCTGTAAGATTAACGCCTCCTCCTAATGAGAAAGAACAAAAAATGCCTACAATAGTAATGATAGAACCAAACTGTATTGTTGCTTTTTTCCTAGACCATCCTTTTTGATCTATAAAATATGCTGTAACAACTTCTAGAATAGATATAGCAGAGGTTAATGCAGCCATAAAGAGCAGGATAAAGAAAAGGGTAGCCCAAATAGTACCACCCGCTAATTGTGGGAATATAGATGGTAAAATAACAAAAATTAACCCAGGGCCTTCAGCCGGGTTGGCTCCCAAAGCAAATACTGTTGTAAATATTGCTACACCTGCTAACATGGCAATGGCAGTATCCAAGAGAATAACCCAAAGGGCTGATGTCATTAAGTTCTGTTTCCTGTTAAGGTAACTTCCATAGGTTATCATTGTACCCATTCCCAAACTAACGGTAAAAAAGGAATGACCCAATGCAAGCACAATAGCCGAAGCAGTTAAATCTTCAAATCGAGGATTAAATAAAAAAGAAAGTCCCTCCATTCCTCCTTCTAAAGTCATACCTCTAATAGCTAAAACAGCCAACAAAACAATAATTATAGGCATCATTATTTTAGACCACTTTTCTATTCCGCCTTTTACACCTTGGACTATTACAAATATACATAAACCCATGAATAAGACTTGGTAGAGAACGGGACTATATGTACTTGTAATGAAACCGTTAAATACTGCACCGGCTGCTTCAGGGTTACCTGATAAATTATTGAAACCTCCTAAAATAGAATCAATAATATATTTTAATATCCAGCCTCCAACTACACCATAAAAAGAAAGAATCACAAAAGCAGAAGCAACGCCAAGAAATCCTACCCATTTCCAATTACTTCCAGGTGCCAATTTTTCAAATGCTCCAACTGGGCTTAGTTGAGTTTTTCTTCCAATAACAAATTCAGCAACTACAATAGATAGTCCAACAATGAGAATGCATGCTAAATAAACAATAGTAAAAGCTCCACCTCCATTTTGACCTGCCATAGAGGGGTATTTCCAAATATTACCAATTCCAACCGCGGATCCTGATGCTGCAAGTATAAAACCAAGCTTAGATCCCCATTGTTCGCGTTGACTACTCATTGTTCTTTACTAACCTCCACTTTAGATTTTTCTAGATCTTCATTCATAACTTTATTAAATGGATGCAAATGGGCCTCAACAATAGCATCAAGAAGACCGTAAATATAGACAAATCCTACCCACCAACCATATTTGTTTCTAAGCTTTAAGTACCGTTCTTTCTCAAAAGTATCAACACCCGTGTAACTATGGTATTTATTAGCATAATCTGCGTATAAAAAACCAGATACTACTGCGCCACCCATAAGTAAAAACCCTTTAAATTTTTGACCATTATAGAATTGACCACCACCAGGCAATAAAAGAGCCGATCTTACTGCTTTTGATGGTGATTTTTGAAGTGTAGAATCAGGAACTTGACTAAAGATTGTTCCCATCATCACCATCAAAATCAGTATTGGTCGAAACATCAATTTATTTTACTGTTGCGATACACTCGATTTCAACATCAGTATCTGCTGGCAATCCTTTTACTGCGACAAGAGACCTAGCTGGCGCATTAGCTTCATCAAGCCAAGCATTAAAGACTTCATTTACATCACTGTAATAAGACATATCAGTCAAAAAAACTGTAAACTTTACCACATTTGATAAATCTGTATCTGCACGTTCTAAAATAGCAGAAAGATTCTTAAAAACCTGGTCCACTCGATCTTTAAAACTTCCCTCAACTAATTTTCCAGTCTGGGTTAATAGCGATCTGGCCCGCAGTAAATACAAAACCATTAGAAATCACAGCTTGATTGTATGATCCAATTGGATTTGGCGCATGAGCATCGGTAATAACAGTTTTATCCATAAAATTCTCCTTANTTAAAAGCCATACAGGCTAGCCCAATATTGGGGTCAAATTCACGTTTTCCATCTGTGTTAATCTTACGCAANATAAATTCACCCACGGCAGCCACTTGGGCTTCAAATAAATGGCCTCCTTTACCTATCAAACTATGATCTGATATATTGATATGAGCATGGATAAAGGGTTCGCCATCTTTTAGTAAAACATTCCCTTGGTAAGATGTTAATTCCCATATTTCTGGATAAAGTTTTTTGATATATTCCTGTTTTTCCAAATCATAAGCACCTAGTTCAATATCTTTTATTGCTCCTATACCAGATAATTGAGCATTTATAATATTATTATCTTTACAAAATCGAGTTAATGTTTCCATAATAGGTTCATTTTGTTCAATATAGATGATATACGTATCACCATCCTGTTTGTACTGCATAATTAACTTTTTCCTTCTATAAGTTCTTTTATGATATCAAGACTTTTTCCCATTGCCTTTTTCAGTTTTACTGAATCAAGGCCCCCAGCAGTTGCCAAATGAGGTTTTCCACCTCCACCACCACCCATAAGCGCACCAATATCTTTCGCTAAATCTCCAGCCTTAATTCCTAACTTGACCAAGTCTTGCGTTACAACAATAACAACGGAAGGTTTTTCNCCCTCAGCACCAAGAATACCTACTCCACTTTTCAATACATNCAACAAAGAATCACCTATATCTTTTAATTCATCGAGTGATTTTGCATTAATTGTTTTAATAACAATCGAATGTTTCCTTACCAAATATGAATCTTTGATTAAAGTTTTTACATTAAGACCAACATCAGCTTTCTTATTGACTTTTAATTCTTTCTCTAAAGATTTTTTTTGCAAGATTAGCTGATCGATTCTTGAAGTAATATCATTTGTGGCGCAATTGAGCTGAGATTGTACTTTCTGTAAAACATTAGATTGTTCTTGAGAATATTCAACAGACTTTTGACCAGTAACTGCAACAATGCGACGAACCCCAGCAGCTAAAGAAGATTCTTCAATTATTTTAAATAATCCTATGTCACCCGTTCGATCGACATGAGTACCACCACATAATTCCTTAGAGTAATCTTCAATTGTAATTACTCGAACTTCCTCGCCATATTTTTCACCAAACATCGCAATAGCACCGTCTTTTTTTGCTTCATCAAAAGGTTTAACTGAAANATCTAAGCTATTATTTAACAATATTTGTGAGTTAACACTGCTTTCAATTGATCGAATTTGTTCATTAGTTATTTTTTCATAATGTGAGAGATCGAATCTTAGATAATCTGGATGGACTAATGAACCAGCCTGNTGCACATGCTCACCTAGNACATCCTTTAGAGCCTGATGCATTAGATGCGTAGCAGTATGATTTTTTCTAATATTTTGTCTACGTTCAAAATCAACCTCGCAAGAGACACTTCCTTTGACTTTATTATCAATACTTCCAGTGCAGTAATGAATAAACTCCTCACCATCCTTTTTTACATCATTCACAATTAAATCTATATCAGAACCTTTTATAGTGCCCGTATCGCCAATTTGTCCTCCAGATTCAGCATAGAACGGGGTCTTATCCATTACAACTAATATCTGATCTCCTTGCTGCGCATACCGTCTTATTTGGGATTTTCCAGATGTCTTTTTATAGCCAATAAAACTGAAATCATCTCCCTTAGATAAAGTAATCCAATTTAATTCTTTTGTCTCCTGAGTAAATTTAGCCGTTGATTTTGCCTTAGCTTTCTGCTTTTCCATTTCTTTATTAAACCCTTTCTCATCTACTGAGAATCCCTTCTCTCTCGCTATAAGTTCCGTCAAATCAAGTGGAAATCCAAAAGTATCATATAGACGAAAAGCTTCTGTGCCTGGAATACTATTACCACTAAGATTCTTAAGTACTTTGTCAAAATGATTTAATCCACGCCCAAGCGTATCACCAAAAGACACTTCTTCTGATTCTATCACTTTTTTGATATGAGCCTTCTTTTCCATAATCTCTGGAAAAGAATCTCCCATAATCTCACAAAGGACATCTGTAAGATTAAAAATAAACGGTTTTTCTTGACCTAAAGATCGACCAAATCGTGCTGCTCTTCTTACAATCCTACGTAAAACATAACCTCGGNCCTTCATTACTTGGCATACAACCATCCGCAATTGANAAACCTAACATTCTGATATGATCAGCTATAACTTGAAATGGNGCTGGATTATCAACAAATTTTGACCTTGTAAGCTTTTCTGTCTGTTTGATAATTGGCATAAATAGATCTGTTGTATAATTNTTGTAAGTTTTTTGTAAAACCGATGCAATCCTTTCAAATCCTGCTCCNGTATCTACATGCTTGGCAGGCAAAGATTCTAAGTCGCCATTATCTAGACGATTATTCTGAATAAAAACTAAATTCCACAATTCCCAAAATTGATCAGAAGAATTAACGCCATCGGCGCTCTGCTTATTTAAATCCTCCCCGATAAAATAATGAATTTCTGAACAAGGACCACAAGGCCCGGTCTCACCCATTTCCCAGAAATTATCTTTCTTACCGCATTTTAATACACGGGCAGGATCAATATCTGTAACCTTAGGCCATAATTTATACGCTTCTTNATCTTCGTAAAATACAGTGACCCAAAGTCGATTTTTATCCAAACCCCAGACTTCAGTAAATAATTCCCAAGCCCACTGAATAGCTTCTGCTTTGTAATAATCACCAAAAGACCAGTTGCCTAACATTTCAAAAAAAGTATGGTGAAAGTTATCTATCCCAACTTCTTCAAGATCATTATGTTTTCCACTAACACGAATACATTTTTGACTATTGACTACTCTTGGGTGCTCTACTTTTTGCTCATTAAGGAATATTGGTTTAAATTGATTCATTCCTGCATTGGTAAACAACAATGTAGGATCGTCGATTGGAACTACAGGCGAACTGCGGACAAACTTATGATCTTTACTTTTAAAAAAATCAATAAATGCGTTTCTTATATCTTGACTTTTCATAGACATTAGAAAGAGAAAGAAGTTTCAATAGAGGTTATATCAATTGTCTCATTATCTCCACTAATCTCTCCATCTCCATTTTGGTCGCGAAATGAGCGTCGAAAAGTATAACTTAGCACCATACCATTTCCCATAGAAATTCCAACTTGATAGCCTAAGATCGTACTCTCCGTATAAATGAATTTAAAGGGATTTGGCACATTTCTCTGCTGATAAAATGTATAAGCATATTTTATTCTGCTGATTGATTTTTTTAACCTCAATGAGGCAAGAAATGTTTGATTTTTCTTTTGAACATAGCTTTGATCACTTAGCGACCAAATATCACCAAGCATATCATGGTATGATGCACCTGCTTCAATCAAAGAGCCCATGTTAAGTCTTAATCTAGTGAAATATCCTTTTTGCTCTCCAAAGCGGCCCAAGCGAGATTCTTTTGTTTTTAAATTAATTTGGTTGTTACTTGTTTTTGTTAAAGAAACTCTTTCAATCTCATACAAGCGATTCCAATAATTAAATTCAAAACGACCATCAGGAATTATTCGATACTCAAAATTAAATCTAGCTGGTCCAAATGTTGATGATAATCCAAAGGGAACCAGCCCACGCCCTAAGGTCAAAATATTTTCAGAGGCTGGATCAGCAGTATTACCTATCATCTGAGCCATTTGAGCATAAATCGATAAGGAGATCTTTTCTCTCTTTAACAAAGGATAACCGATGTCAATTGCAAATGCCATAATTTTATCTTTATCCTTCGATAAATTAATAGGCTCACCCTTGCGTAAAATATCATTATCTAATATCACAGTCTCGCCTGTATACCCCGGAATTCTACTATCTAACGTATCAGTAATACCATCGCCGTCAATATCTAATTCTCCTGGATCGTTATCAGCAATACCATCGCCATCAGTATCAACCCACCATGAATCATCATTTGGAAAATCATCCACGACATTCGGGCGCCCATCTCCATCGCTATCTTTAAGGCCTAAAAATTGATTTCGATCCGATACAATTGAAAAGCCAATAGGTAACCCCAAAAGCTTCTTGGTTTTATATCTACCACCTATTAACCCAATATTTTCCTTAAAGTCATTTATGAATATCTCTATATTGCTAGATTTAGAGTTTTTTTCAAAGCTTAACCCAATCTTTCTATCCTGGGGGTAAAGCATATTATTGGCATACCCACTTACTAGAATTCCGTAACCTAAATCTACATGATCTAAAGCGCCGATCTTGGCATATGTGGGGCTACCGGGGAAGCCATAGCGTATATAATAAATTTTATCTATAAGAGTATTTTTAATTGCATTTCCCGATGAGAAGTCCCATTCATCGGAGTGAATATTTCCTTCTGCATCAAAATAAAAAACTAGGTCAAGTGCTACTCCCCATTTACCAANTGGAATAACGGGGCGCATAGCAATTTGATTCCATACTTTACCGTCGATGGTTACAGATCCTATTGCACCTTGATTCTTGATCTGAGAGAAAACCGAAGTTGTCGAGATTGAGACAAATGCAAATATGAGAAAGATGTTCCGAGGTATTCTCATTATGTTATAGAAATTACTTTGACTATCGAATGGTGTTCAATGTCTAAATCTCAATTTCACAGCTCCAATATTCCAACTAAATTCAGGTGCTCTATGAACCTTTCGGATATGAAAACTAAGGACCTTATTCACCTGTCAAATGAAGAATTAACTTCATATNTCTATGCTATACAAGAAAAACTCCAAAACAAATTGGATTCTGGTTTATCGATTGATGATATTATTGACGAAGAAGATCCTTTTGAAGAATTGGAACCAATCTTACCCCAAGAAGTTTATCCCATATTGGTTTTAAATATAATTAATAATATCCGATCGGATACTATTATGGAAGCGATTATTGAAGGTTTGCAAAAAGGGATTAAGGAATACAAAAATAAAATAAAAGAATGAAAAGAAGCATCCTAATATTATTCCTCTTCAATATAGTTTTTAGCCAAACTAAACAAATCAGCCAAATATCTATATCGTCAAAAAAAAATGGCATATCTATTAATATTTTGTCAGATATACCACTTGATAAGTCTCAAGTGACAGGATGGTACAATGACACTAACTCTTGGTATTATATGACAATCCATAATGCTACTGGCGACGTAATAGCATTAGAAAAGACCCGAATTGAGTATCCAATCTCAAATATTGAAATCGTGAATACAGGAGAATCTATACAAATAGGCTTCAAAATGAAGTTACCTGTTGAAGAGTTTGAATTTTACTTTGATGATTCTAGCAGTAGACTACTCGTGGCTTTGCGATTTCCATTATCAAATGTATTAGCTTCGATCAAAGCTGAGAGGCCTAATCGCTCTAACAAAAAGAATGTAGACNATAATAGACCTAAATCTTGGATAAAGGGACTTTATTTTACTGGCTCTAGTATCGTGGGTGTTGGATTATTGAAAAGGAATAACCAAAAAGGTTGGGAAATCCCAGTTGGGTTTAGCCTTATACTAATAGCCTATTGCTATGAACAATTCATAATATATAAAGCAAAATGAGAGAAAATCTACCCTACTTTGCTTGGTTCTATGTTGTTGGAATACTTTTTATGGCTTTATTTATTCGATTTTACCTTTATCGAAAACGACAGAANACTCAAGAGGAAGATGATCGATGAGGTCATTCATACTGATTTTCATTCTATCAATTGATTTAAGTGCACAGAATGTTAAACAGTCCATAGAAACTGTTTTCAACGCCTTCACAGACGTAAAAACTAATAATCACCACCTTACCCCCTATTTACTAGAAATAGCTAAAAATGGTCAAAATATAGATTATGATGATAAGAAAAAATTAGAGGAGGTTGGTTTTAATTTTAATAGCCAATTGGTAACGCGAGGTGGAGCAAAACGATCAGAGTCTGCTGGCTTAGATAAATTCATCGATAGTGGACATTTCAGACTGCATTATACAACTTCTGGGTTTCATGCTATTGACACTAAAGATCAAAATAATAATTTGTTGCCAGATTATATTGAATCAGTCATTGAAATTTTTGATTATGTTTCAAATATGCTTCATGATCAAATGGGCTACACTAAACCTCCTGGAGATGGATATTATTCAACATCTCGGGATAAAGGAGGATCGGACCACTATGATATCTACATCCGTTCGATACCCTCAAAATATTATGGATATGTACAACCAGAAGAATATGCGCAAGGTAAAGGAGATAACGAAAAATCAGAGTCACGAGTAGAAAAAAATGCCTTTACAAGCTATATGGCTATTAGAAATAATTATAAAAATTTTGTTTTAGAAGAACTTGAAAATATAAAAGTAACTGCAGCACACGAATACTATCATGCAATTCAATTCGGATATGATGGATGGGAAAAGCCATGGCTCCTTGAGTCTTCAGCCATTTGGATGGAAGAAGAAATTTTTGACGAAATCAATGATTGTTATCAATACATGGAAGATTGGTTTAAATATCCCCATAGATCATTGGACGAAAGTGGATTCCATTGGTACGGTTCTTTCATCTTTTTTGAATATATAGAACAGCACATGGGAGGAACGAATGCTATCCGAAAAATCGTGGAAGCCTCTACAAGATCAAATAGTAGAGAAAAGGACGGATCACATTTAGCAATCGAAGAAGCCTTGAAAACAATAGGATATTCATTTCAACAAGCCTTAAATGGCATGTCTGTGGCAAATCAAATAATGTCATCTACTGGAACTGAAGAATTTTCTTATGAAGAAGCTCAAGATTATCCAGTGAATGGGCCAACTATCTTAGAAACCATTAATTTCCAAATTGGCAATCAAGATACCGTTAAGTCAACAAGGTTATCACGTTTTGGGAGTCAATATGTTAGAATTGTTTCTCAAAAACCTGTATCAGTTAATCTATATAATAAAAGTGGCATCTTTTCTGATCTACAACTAAATGCTATCCTTAAAAAGAATGATAATTCATACAGAGTGATATCCGGTCCATCAATAAATATCGATCCAGAGAATCTTCAATCTATTCACCTTTCTATAGTAAGCCAAGATACAACTGGCGGCAATTGGGATTATTTTTTAACTGTTGAAGATGGTGAACCTGGAACTGACATAACTGTTCCCGTAGAATTTATTTTAAATGACCCTTACCCTAATCCTTTTAATGGGGTAGTGAAGTTTTCGATCTATATGCTAAGTAATTCAACAATAACAGTTAATATAATTAACTTGAATGGAAAAAGAATTAGAAGATTATTTTCTGGGAAAACAACATCGGGTAATCATAATTATATTTGGCATGGAGTTGATGAGCAGGGAAATCAGGCCGCATCAGGGATTTACTATATCAAAGTCATTGGAAAATCCACACAAGAGTGGCGACCTATAACATACTTAAAATAAATTCTTTTTATATCCAGAGATAAATAGAACATCACCATTCTTTAAATTCATTTTATTCCATAAAGGAGCAATTTCCTTAGGGATAGCTGGAGTTTTGATTAAGA
>JGI24815J26687_1000102_pt1 | contig 16845 bp, 12 predicted proteins | sample METZYME_3_150m_FD_26687 | JGI IMG/M metagenome (IMG submission 26687) | reverse complement strand
TAGGCAACAAGTGCGTCAGCCTGATGGAGCATCAGTTCTGTTACATTCGCATGTAGGTCCAAGCTACAGACTACAGGAACTTTTCGGCCTACCACCTGACGTATACGCCGCAGTAACTCCCCCTCACCATCGTCCACATGCTCTGCGACCATAGCACCATGAATGTCAAGGTACACTGCATCGGGACGTTGCTCTGAAGCCGCTTCTACTATCTTTCCAGAAATACGCTCAAAGGCGGCTTGCGTGACCTCTGCAGATGGACATGCACTGGCCCAAATCACCGGTAAAAGTTCATGAATGGTGCCTTGCATCGCATCAAGAAAACCACCCATTGGAATGTTGATACCACGAAGATTCAAAACATCACTGCCGTGCGTCATACAAGGCATACCTCCGCCTTGAACAAAGTCCTCCCAACTTGCCTTGGTGGGTGCAAAGGTATTGGTCTCATGCTGGAATCCAGCGATCAAAATTTTCATAGAAAATTTTATTGTAGAGTTTTTTCAGTGGTTATTAGAATATGCAAAAGGAGGAAGATGTTAAATAATCCAAGATTGAACAAAAATAAGTTTTTTGTCCCAAGGTGTGACAAATGTGAGGAAAGTCAAGTTCTCAGTGTAACCTTTACATCACTTCATTGTTGAAGGGACAGGGACCCAGGAACAAATAGGCCCAATTTGTTATTATTTTTCAAACTCGATTTGAATACTGCATATTGAGATTTTTTTAACATCTGTCGCTGTCTAAGTTACGGTTTACCATAAACTTTTGTCCATGTATCTCCATCTGTAGAAGTGTAGATATTTTCATCATTACCTACAGCGACAAAAACTCCGTTTCCAAAAGTCACATCATTAAAATAATACGAGTTTGCCTTTAGAATGGGGTCTTCTGACATATCATTGTCAGAAACAACGACTGAGTAATAGCCAACTGATACAAAAATGTTGTTACCGTATGCTGTAGAATATAAGCTATTTGCAAGTGGTATGGTTAAAGCAGTAAAATCGCTCCCGTTATCGCTAGAATATGATAGCCATCCAGAATAACCAACTGTTAAGAACCGATTGTTTCCAAATGTTATACCNNATAAATAATTAGTCGATGTACCTGCATCGCCGTTAGTCCAATTTTCACCGTCATTCGAAGAATGTTGTATCGCTCCATTATCTCCACTGGCTACAAATTTAGAATTACCATATGTCACATCGTAAACCGCTATACCCTGAGCTTTTTTACTCCAATTAGATCCATTGTCTACTGATTTTGTAACATATTCCCCATATATAGAAACCCCAATAAATGTATTATTACCAAATGCAACTCCTGTTACGCGATCATTCTCACTCCAAGTCCCGGTACTCCATGTTCCCCCGTTGTCTCTTGAATAGAGATGAGTCCCACTATCACCCACAGCGACAAATGTTGAGTTCCCATAGGCAATTTCATACAATGTTCTTGTTGTTCCTGATGTTCCATTATCCCAAGACGTTCCATTATCTGAGGAGGTACGTACAACTCCACTTTTTCCAACTGCAACAAATTTATTATTACCAAATGTAATTCCTTCCAGATCGTAATATGTCCTTGTAGGAGGAGTATCATCATCATCATCATCATCATCATTATTATTATTATTATTTCTAGTTACAGGTGCTGGTTTCAAAGAGGCTTCCACAGCGTCTTCGTTTCCACTGAAATCAGAACAGGCATAAAAGATAAATGCAAAGATAATTNGAAAGAGCAGTATGTTTTTCATTAGAATCCCCAACCTAATCCAAACATAAAGTTTGTACCAGAAATGACAAAGTTTTCTGCACCAGACTTTATATCACTGAATTCAAATTTAGACCAACGTAATCCCAGAAGCATTTCCCATTCTCCGATTTCCATTCCTAAGAGTCCAAACAAACTGTAACCGAATGCTTTGTCCGTCGAGAAATCACCGTATTGACTACTTATATCAAGCTGGCCTTCATATATTATTGGAATCGGGATAATGTTTGGTAACACTAATCCCATTCCTGGGATAATAACCCATTCACCAGAAGTTGATTTAATGGGTAATAAATCTGTGATAATAGAACGTAATTTGTTTAATGTATTTTTAGGACCACCTTCAATTACGTAAGTTTTGGAGAAATCAAGGGATGTAACAGATGTCTTAAAATCCGCACCAGAAGACGATTTTGATTCATAGTTTAGAAAAGATTGACCAATACCAGCATCCGAAAGTATTGATGGCCAAATCCCCCAATCCTTCATTGTAAAAAGATATGAAATGTTACTTAAATTATAATTTGATCCTTCATATTCATGGAAGAAACCTCTGATACGGAAATTAGCATCCTGTTTTCCGTAATTAGGTGAATCAACATCACATTGATCAACTAATATTTCTCCATAATCCTGACAGATTTGGTTCCTTTTTCCTTTGAGTGACCTAAAAAGTGCAATTAGCATTGCTTCTTGCAATCCATCTGCACCTTGCTGCTTAGAGTTACCATAAGCATTCAGATCAGGCCCAGAAAATGTTATTATAATAGTATCATCTTTAACTTTGGGGTATACCTTATACAAGCATTCATTGCTGGTTAATAATTGCGCAATCTTTGTATCAAACTCTTCTTTTTCCTCTGACGTAGTTGAATCATCGTCACCAAATAATTTTTCAAACTTTGGTTTTTCAAAATACATCACGTCCACCAAATACTGAGAAATCAGACTCGTAGCTATTTCGGCAACTAGTTTCCTATCTGTAACATCACTTTTATTCTCCGAATCTGTGCTGATATCAAGCCAACATTCGTTTTTTTCAATCTCAGCCTCAGCCAGAATAATGGCACATTCTTTATTCAATAGAGCACCACGGTTATCACAGATTTCTTTTCGTTTGTCCTCCAGAGACCTGAATAATGCACTCAGAATGGACTCCTTAATTCCATCGACACCCGTTTTATTGCTTTCTCCGTAGGCATTAAGGTCCTCGCCTGAAATTGTAGTGACCATGGTCTCTTCAGTATTGTTTACCTGCACGTCATAAATGCATACATCGTTCGAAAGACCTGCTGGAGGAATTTGGATAACTTCCCTAAAATAACGCGTAATGAGCGAAATAGCGATTTCAGAAGTCAATATTGGATCCAAAGGTCCCTGGTTCATTTTTTTAAGAAATTTGCCCTTTTCAAATTTATTAGGATTATTGAATATTTGCTTGTAACTATCCCAATTTCCACTTTTCTTATGAGCCTTAATCATCTTCTTAAGATTACTGAAACCAAGTTCCTTTGCAATAATATCCCAGTTTTTTTGAATATTGCTCTGGTATCGCATATCAATTTCAACTTCAACCAGTCTGTCCTCATTGGATTGTGAGACTAATTGCGGATTTTCTTTTATATAAACAGTTGCATAACAAGTTATTTCTTCTGCATGGACTTCAAGGAGTCCTGCAAATAAACAAGGTATGATTAAAATGAATAATTTTCTTAGAATTAACATAAATGTATTTCTTCAATTCTTTTTGCGATTATTCTAGCAAAGAAACGATCGGCGCTCACACTTAGTATCTCATTAAAATAAAATATTTTGTTATTTTCATGTACCTTGCTCAACGAAAGGTATGCACTTTGTTATAATTTAGAATGTTTCATTTCTTTTTTTTTCGGATTACTAACCAGGCGAAACCAAAAAAACCGACTCACACTAAAATTGAGAGCGAGCCGGTTTTAAAATTAAGTAAGAAAATATTTAACCGATGAGTCAAAATCCCCTAATTTGATAGAGAGAATTTTCAACTGCATTCCTGATACGCCCGCTTTCATGCTGACTGTAGCTTTCAAGCATTTCAATTCCAGACTTTGCTTTGAGTAGACCCAAGATCCTAATCAGTCTTTCTGTCACCAATAATTCTCCATTTTTCTTTTGCTTTTGGAGGGCGGTAATAGTTGCCTCAGCCGCATTTCTTCCAAGGTGCCTCATGGCTTCCATTACCTGATCTGCAATTTCTTCATCTGCAAGATATGGTATCATCAAAGTAGCAACTCTTGGATTTTTTACACTCTTAAGTATATCAAAAGTGTCTCGATTCTCAAAAAATGAACGACCCTTGAGTAGTTTGCTGATTGAGTCGGCAATTTCTGGACCCACAGCAATCAGCAAGTCCTTGTAGTCAGCACGATTAGAGCCTTGAGCCGGAATCATAGCGGGACACAATCAAATCCAATCCTGGCTTTCCATACCCTTTGAATGCATCTGCTAATGCGCGCACCATATCTGTATTGGATTCGGTAACCATATCAGCTAAGTCTTCCATTGCCGGTTCATACTGGAGGCTCCCTAAATTACGTACAACCTCCCTGAGAACCCGATCATCTGATTCAGCCAGTCGTGGGTGTAAAGCTGGTCCAGCTTCAGGACCTCCAATTTTACCGACCAACTTAACAGCCCGTAAGCGAACTTTTGGGCTGTCGTCTTCAAGCAAGGAAATAGCCATCTCCAAAGCTGCTTCTTTATCACCTTGGCGGTGCAGGGATTCAGCCTTTTCTATACTGGCACATCCAGTGATTACGAAAATGATCAGTATTAACCAAATCATTTTGTGTTTAATCGCAAGCATTATAACTCCTTTTTTTTAATTTATACTGTTTTGCAAACTATCAACATCCTAGAGAGCAGATAATTTATAAATAAATTACTTTTTTTAATCCTCATCTGGAATCCGCACAAAAACGAGATCTGTCAAATCTGGGGCGATAATAGGTTCATTTGTATTGATCCCTTTAGTGTCAAAAATTTCCATAATTTTATCACCAAGATCTTCCGTTTTACCTGCATGACGAACTACGATCGTAACAATCGTCGGTACTGAATTATCGAAACTGATGTAACGNAAATCATCACTTTCNACTTGTTTCAGTTTTGTCCTTAGACTCCGGACCTCTTTACTTGTAAAATCCTTGAGCACCAACTCGTAAGCTATGAGCGGATTCCCACCAACTGAGATCGTAGACATTTCTTTTATTACTTGNGGAACAAACTCTTTCTGCATTTCAGTATATGAATCCTTGACCAGACCAGCGATCATAGACGATGTAATAACGCTTGCTCCTCCACGCCGCGCTACATTGACCACGGAGTTGGCAAAGGCTCCTCCTCTTCCGGTAGAGATGTTTTTCGCCGTAACATTTAGTGAAAGTGCTATNTCACCTTTGACATTTCCGTTGACAGCAAAAATATTAACTTCAACCACAACCTTAGCCAGCTCTCTGAGTAGACTGATCCCGGTTGTGTAAAATTCTTCAGCATTTTGAATTTGAGTATTTAACAATGCTTTGTCTGCCGGGCTTCCGGAAACCATTGCCATGAACTGTTCTTTGGAAATTTTTCCGAACCGTTCCTTAAGTTTTTCATCGGTTTGTGCTGAAGTAACAGCATTTCGAAAATCCATCGCTCTCAAACCCCGCTGNTTCAAATCTGTTTGAATTTGGTTCATCATGGCGTCTTCAATATCTTTGAACGTAAATCCAGAGGCNGATAGATCAATGTCTTTCTTACTTGTGATTACCACCACGAGCGAACTTGCACTGTTGTTTATGAGTTTGAGATCTTTCTGTATGGCAACCAGAACTTTCTGACGATCAACCTTGTGGGCAGAATCTATTCCATAATAACTGCCGCCAAAGATTTTTTTCTCGTCATTGACTTCACTTTTAATAATATATTTTTGGATATTTTTTGAGAGATACTGTTCTATATCTGAAAATTTATCATTGTAATCTTCATCAGCCAATAATTCGCGCACCATTTCATCAACTGCCTGTGCACCTGCGATTTCCATTGCTTTGGCTTTTGCTGCTCTGATATCATTACGCTTTATAAAAGCTTTGGCCTTTATTCTGATTACACGCACACCAGGCGAATCCTCTTTAAGAGTCACACGTCCACTTAAATCAGCAAGAGTAAGAAAGTTTTCCGGCTTAGGCTTTACTTCTTTTGAGGCACAACCACTAAGCATGATCAGGCCAATTAAAATTGAAACATAGAGATTATTTTTTCGCATTTTAGCTCCAGATTTTTGTCGATAAATTTAAAATATTTTTTTGAACAAGCCATTGTTCTCTGACTTGTGACAGATATGAGGTCTCTTTTTCAGGGTTCAGGATTGCGCATTTTTGCAAATAATGAGACCCTAAAATCTAACATTTTTATACAATAATAGAAATAGGATAATTAATTTTGTTACGAAAGTCCATAATTATCATACTTGCAATTCTACTCTACATTAGCATACCTGCATCTGCTTATTATCCTGTTAAGTGGGATGATTTGATGTACCAAATGCAAAAGAGGATGAGCTGGCAGGTAGCAAGGATGGAAACAGTCGTTCAAATCTTTGACCCATTTATTAAAAATACCGATGGAGAACCACCAAAACGGCCAATTGAATTGCCTGCAAGGAGTTTCAAACAACTTATTCATTGGCAGGACGGTAAAGCTCTGGTGGTGGAAACGCAGGACGAACAAGGTAGGCTATTAGATTTTTATTATGAAAACAATGCTGATCAGCTCTCNATTTCGTTGAATGACAACCGCAGTTTCTCNACAGNTGATATTTTACCGCATGAATTACGTTTCCGTTCAAGATATGAGAAAAATCGGAGCAGAGCACTGCAAGAATTTGGAATTGTAAGCAAAGAGGTGGCATATCACATTCGTGATGATAATCACGTTTTTCTAAGGATAGGAAACTTGGAATCCGGACATTATGCTTTGCTCAATCCAAAAACCTATGAATTATNCTCTATGCATAACAGGATATGGCAGGAAGACGGAAGCTCGCTGGATTTAACAATTGTTTTCAAAAAATATGAGACATACCGCTGGCAGACATATGCTAAAGTTACAGAATATTATTTGAACAAACGATTATTTAAACGCATGACNGTGAGTAAAATCCGTACTCTGTCACGTTTACCTCTTAAGAAACTTAAAAAACAAGCCTTAAATTTACGCCGCACAAACACTGCAACCCTTCAGAACGACTATGCNCTTTAACAATTTCTCACGGTTACTATTAGTTTTCCTTTCCTTAGGCATTGGCTTTTTTGTAACACCCTCACATGCAGAAATGCAAGTGCTTGATCGAATCTATCTTATCGTCAACAGCCAGATGCTTACACGTACGGAAGCGCAGGATGTAGCGGCGGCGATGAAGGCACGGGATACATCCGTGGAAGAAACACAAATCGAACAGGAGAAAGAACTGCTGTCAAACCTTTTGCAGGAAATGTTACTTTTGGACCGAGCGGAAGCTTTAAAAATCACTCCTGGAGAAAAGGAAATAGCATCACGTTTGGATCGTCTGGCCGCAGACCAACCACAATTGTTAGAGGTTTATGAAGAAGAAGATTTAAAGGAACAAATTAGCCGCGAATTTAAAAAACATCACGTTATCAGTCGTGAAGTGGATTCTAAAATCAGAATCGAAGCGGCGGAAATTGAGCTTTTTTGTAAACAACAACTGCGTAAGGAACGTAAAGTTGGTTTGGCGCAAATTCTTCTGCATGGTTCNACTGACGAAGTTCAGTCCAAAGTTAAGACCATTCGCTCGGCATTCGAAAGCGGAGTTAGTTTTGAAGAACTGGCAAAGCAACATTCTGCTGATTCCAGTGCTAAAAGCTCCGGAGGTAAACTGGGAATTTTTAAACCTGCTGACTTGCTGGCTGAAATTGGTGAAGTTACTAACAATTTGGAACCTGGACAAATCAGTCAAGTTGTACAGACAAATTTAGGAAACCACCTGCTTTATATTTACAAAGAAGAATTCGCGGAAGGTCTGGACTGCAGTAATCTCAAAACAGAGCAGGAAACAAACTATTCAAATGCCTTATATGCGCAGAAACGTGGCGCACTTTTGGATATTTACATGGATGAACTTTTTGCCTGCGCAAATATTGAAATTAAAGATCCGGAAAACAGCGGACTTCCAGCCTCAAGCTCCTTACCTGTCGTGGAAAAAGAAAACATAAATTGCCAGGCCCGCCGGATGATGGTACTTCCACAAAAGAAGAAGAAGAAAAAGAAAGCGCAGAGGAAGAATTAAGCTAAAGCAGTGCATCTCGCTCTTTAAGCTAATTATTGGCGATAAACGTGAGGCAAAACCGGCAATCTGCATTACCGGTTTTTAGTGAGGAAGATAAAAATTTTAACTCAAGCTTCTGCTTTGAGGGTTTTATAAAGCTCGTAAGCTTTTTCCGGAGTTTCATTTTGATGAACTACGGCACGCACGGCCTGAATCATCGAAACAGGAGCTTCAGACTGGAAGATGTTTCTACCCATATCAACACCTGCCGCACCTTGTTGAATTGCGTTGTAGGCCATTTTCAGGGCATCCAGTTCAGGAAGTTTCTTACCACCGGCAATCACAATTGGTACTGGACAACTGGCGGTAACAGTTTCAAAATCCTTTTCAACATAATAGGTCTTAACATAATGCGCACCTAGTTCAGCACAAATCCTGGTGGCCAGTCTAAAATAACGTGCATCACGCACCATNTCTTTGCCGACNGCAGTCACGGCTAAAGTTGGAATTCCGTAACGGGTTCCNTGATCAACGAGTTTTGTCATGTTGATAATTGACTGTTTTTCGTACTCTCCGCCGATAAAAACCTGAACTGCCATCGCGGCTACGTTCATCCGGATTGAATCCTCAATGTCAACCGCGATTTCTTCATTTGAGAGTTCCTTGAGCATGCTCGTTCCACCTGACGCNCGCATCACGATAGCTTTAGTCATTGAGGGCGGAACAACACTCCGTAAAATCCCCCGTGTCAACATCAACGTGTCAGCAAACGGAGCCAACGGCATGATATTCACATCAATCCGCTCAAGCCCTGTGGTCGCTCCCTGAAAATATCCGTGGTCAAATGCCAGCATTACTGTACGCCCTGTTTCCGGATTGAAAATGCGGGCGAGACGGTTTTGCATACCCCAACCGAGTGCATTAGAACCCTTCAGGTAAAACGCCTCTGATTTTTGCGGAATGTCCAAATAATATTCTTTCGTATCTTGTACGGCATCTAAATCAGCCATTACNTTTTCCTTTCAAAATGTTTTGTTAAAATTAATAATTTGTTAATGCAAATTTTCACAGACAATTGCGAATCACAAATCCGAGTTGATCCGTAAAATCCTGGTCAAAAAATAAAAATACAAAGCAAGAGTTAAAAGTTTCTTGAATCAACCCAATGCTTTAGTAATCCCAGGTATTGAGCAATATATTCTTCATGCTCGTTTTCCGGAAAGCAACTCATCAAAGGCATTAATTTCGTTCAAAAGGAGTTTCATCAACTGACGTTTGTCAGTCGCACTGCTTTCCCGATTAATGTCCTGAATTCCCTTAAGGTTTTCTGTTTGGGTTAGCTCTTCCTCATTTTATGCAGTTGGACGTACTCTACTCGAGATATATTTTACACAACAACACACATTTTCAGATAACCCGCTCACTTCCGCCGTCTATTGGAATTTGTGCACCGGTGGTTTTCGCAAAAACTGCGCCTGACATGGCGCAAACCATCCTCGCAACTTCTTTGGCTTTGACATCTATTTTTAAAATATTCCGGCTTTTATACTGCTCAACTGTCAAACCGTAACGTTTTGCGGAACGTTCCAAAGCATCCGGAGTCCAAAGTCCTGTATCGTAAACACAATCCGGATGAAGGATGTTAACACGTATTCCGAATTTTCCCAACTCCAAAGCCGCAATTCTAGCCAACTGAGTTTGCCCTGCTTTCGGCACAGAATAAGCGGAAGCACCTGCTCCGGGAGCAGGCACATTCCTCGATGCCATAAATACAACTGCCGGATCAAGACCCTCTTTCAAAAATGGTACACAAGCCTGCAGTAATTGCTGTGGAGCAGTCAAATTAATCTCCAGACTCCTGGACCACGTTTGCTCGCCCATTTCCTCAATTGTCTGACCCGCCGGAAAAGTTCCGGCATTTAATACCAAAATGTCAATTCCTCCAAATTGCCTAACAGTTTCTGCAACAGCTTCGATGACTGCTTTTTGATCCGTCACGTCACATTGCAGTCCGAGCATTCCNGGCTCGCAAAATATTTTGGAAATTTCCGGATTCAGATCCAGACCGACAACAACAGCTCCCTGAGCGAAAAGTTCACGCGCACAGGCCAAACCAATTCCGCTTGCTGCTCCGGAGACTATTGCGATTTTACCCTGAAACTCCGATTTTGTTATTTGCTCTCCCTGATTGACATTTTCCGATTTTAGTTTTGCCTGCTGCAGTACCCAATACTCTGCTTCAAATAAATGTTTCTCCGAAACAGGTTGCCAACTTCCGGAAGAACCTTCAGAGGTCAGATTTTCCGCAAGTTGGATAGCCTTCACAGTATGTTCGGCAATGTCGCTTACAATTCCGGATTCCGTTAAATTAGCTCCGAACGAAATCGTTCCATGCCCAGGCCAAACAGCCCAGCGCGGTGCGGAATCCAAACATTTTTGTTCTCCGTTTGTGTGACGCTCAAAATACGCTTTGTATGCGGAAGAAAATTCATCTAGGCTTCTTTGCGGATTTTCCGGGTCAATAATTGCGGGAACAGATTTTGTGCGGATTAAATGATCGGAAGTTATCGGACCGCGGGTTGCGATTTCTTTAACGTTTGTAAGCTTTGCAAAAGTGCGTGCTTCGGTGCTGAAATTTAATTGGGCCAAGCTTCCGGTACCGCGTATTGCAGAAACTTTACGGCGGATACAAGCAAGTTTGAGCAATTCCGCTTTCCCCGGAACGGATTCCGTAGCTGCAGTGTTGGTTAAGGTTGAATTTTTAGCTAAAAAATCTTCGGCCAGTGAAACCAAATCAATCATGCGTGTGTAACTTTCAAGGGCAGTATCGCCAAAGCTAAAGATGCCGTGGTTAAGCAGGATCATTCCTTCAAATTGTGTCCAGTCAATTTTCTTCGTCATCTCAAAGACTTTACGGGAAAGTTTGAATCCAGGCATCACATACGGAATTAGCAGTAAACGCTCACCGTAAATTTTTCGAATCAACTCATTGCCTTTAGGAGTATTAGTGAGTGTGACAACTGCATCCGCGTGGGTGTGATCAATCCAGTCAAACGGAATTATGGCGTGCAGTAGTGCTTCCACGGAAGGGTTTGGAGCATCGGGATTGCTCTTCGCCATTTGCTGTTGACGTATCATTTCTACATCACTGATATTTTCAAGAGCAGCTAATTTCCTTAATGTCTTTAAAAGAAGCGGTGTAAAACCATCCTCGTCAATTGTGGCCAAATCGCAGCCACTGCCTTTGACGTACAATATGTCTTCTGCTTCCCCAAACAAATTTGTTTGCTGAATTTTGACCGACGTATTCCCGCCGCCGTGTAATACTAAGTCGGAATTTTGTCCGAGTAAACGTGAAGTATACACTCTCAATTGAAGGGTGTTTTCTTCAAATTGAGCCACTGCTTCAGGATCCCACAAGTTTTTCATTGAGCATGTTTTTATTCAATTATTAAAGATATTCTTTGAGTAGGTTCTCAGCAAAAGGCGCCCGAATAATTCCTTTTTCAGTTATCAATCCTGTCACAAGTTCATGCGGAGTTACGTCAAAAGCTGGGTTGCGGACTTTCATTTCTTCTGGAGCAGTTCTGCGTAAACCGAAATGTGAAACTTCTTCAGCTTCACGTTCTTCAATCACAATGTCCTTGCCTTCCACGGTATTCAAGTCAATCGTGGAATAAGGGCAAGCCACGTAAAACGGAATTCCGAAATGCTTAGCCAGAATGGCCACGCCGTGTGTTCCAATTTTATTAGCCACATCTCCGTTTGCCACCACTCGGTCAGTTCCGGTTATCACCAGATCAATTAAGCCTTGTGACATAATATGTGCAGCCATGTTGTCAGTGAGCAATGTTACGTCCAGTCCTGATTTTTTTAATTCCCAACTTGTCAGACGTGCACCCTGCAGTAACGGTCGGGTTTCGTCTGCGTAAACACGAAACTGGACACCATTCTGGTGAGCTAAATACATGGGCGAAGTCGCAGTGCCGATTCCTGTAGTGGCAAGAGCCCCAGCATTACAGTGAGTCAAAACTCCCATGCCTTCATTGATCAGCGATACACCGTTGACCCCCATCTTCAGGCACAACTGCACATCTTCTTCGTGTATGCGAATCGCTTCTTCCTCCAATTGTTTATACAATTCTCTTGAATCATTTCCTGAAAATGTTTTAGCGCTGGCCAGCATACGGTTCAGCGCCCATTTTAAATTTACCGCCGTGGGTCTGGCACTGTCCAGATATGCTGCTTTGTTTTCAACTTCCTGCAAATATTCGCTTAAATTCATTCCAGTCTGTTCACGGACACCTATCAACAGACCATATGCCGCTGCTACACCGATCGCAGGTGCACCGCGTACTTTTAATTGTTTGATCGAATGCCAAACTTGCTCTACCGATTCCTGTTTTTCTTCAACTACTTCAAGCGGCAGTTTGGTTTGATCGAGCAAATATAGTTCCCCTGCACTCCAGCGAAGGGTTTGCGGAATTCCGGAAGTCCCAGAAACGGCAGAGTCTTGTTCAGAAAGTTGATTTTTTTCCACTATGTCCTTAATTAATTCCAGTCTGTTTATTAATATTAGTATTCTGTTTACTCCAGATAGATGCAAGTACAAAAGGAACAATATGTTATTTCTTTTTTTAAGAATAATAATTGCTACTATTAATGCTTCAATTACCGTATTTCTCAAATTAAACTCAACAATAATGATAATCACATTGATTATCGATTTTCTGCTTAAGCCGACAAACTACGTGTAAAGCTTGTTGTTTCTCAGCAATAGTATATATTTTTTTAATAAACTAGACACGATAATAAGCTGTCTATTTCAGCACATAATACTATTTGTATACTTCCAACTTTATGATTTATTTTTTATTTGATGGACAACACACGTATAAAAACTAAAATAATCTGCACAATCGGACCTGAGACTGAATCATTTGATATGTTGCAGCGGATGGCCGGCGCAGGAATGAATATAGCTCGTCTCAACATGTCTCACGGTGATCACGAATGGCATCAGCGAGTTATCAAACACATCAAAACACTAAACCGCAAAATAAAGTTTCCTGTTGCGATCCTGCTTGATACACAAGGTCCGGAAATTCGTACAGGTCGCCTCGCCTCAGATCTAGATTTAAAAAAAGGTTCAGTAATATCGATTGTAGTCAGGGGGGAAAGTGATCCGGAAGAAACATCAATTCATATTGATTACGATGACTTGATCAGCACTGTGCTGGCTGGTGATAAAATTACTGTTGATAGTGGTTTGATAAACTTGGAGGTTTTAGAAAAGCATGAGCGCATGATGCGTTGTCGTGTACTTGACGGAGGCGTACTGAAGAGTAAAAGACATGTCAATCTTCCAGGAGTACGTGTTAATCTGCCGGCAATCACCAAAAAGGACCGCCGCGATATTGAGTTTGGAATTGCAAGAGACGTTGATTATATAGCGCTTTCATTTGTCAGGGAAGCTGCGGACGTTTTTCAATTAAAAGAATTGCTTGGGAATAAAGCAGGTAAAATTAAGATTGTAGCTAAAATTGAAGATGAGGAGGGTGTAAATAATGTCAATGAAATCATTGAGGAAGTTGATGGTGTAATGGTCGCCCGCGGTGATTTAGGTATTGAAATCCCAATCCATACTGTACCAACAGTGCAACGCAGAATTGTCCGTTCCTGTGCAGAACAGGGTATAAGGGTGATTGTGGCGACTCATTTACTCGAATCAATGATAACAAATCCACTTCCGACACGTGCGGAAGTAACAGATGTCGCAAATGCAGTTTATGAAGAAGTGGATGCTGTAATGCTATCAGGGGAAACTACTGTAGGGAAATACCCACTGCGCTGTATCGACCAACTTGTTAACATNGCCGAGAATGTNGAAAAACATCCNGGACTACGTTTTGTCAGCAAACTAAATACCGACAATGACAAACAAAAATTGTCGTTAGCTGCTGTAGAATTAGCAGAATCACTTGGTGCAGGGGTATAGTTGTGATCACACGACGTGGTTTGATGGCGGATCTGGTTTGTAATTGTCGCCCTGTTTATAGTGACATTTACGCCTTCACTAATGTCAGTCAGGCTAGAAGGACAATGACTTTAGGACGCGGAATTAGGCCTTTCAGAATAGCCTTCAGTCAAGATCCGGAGAAGACCTTGCAAACTGCATTTAACGTGCTCAAGGAGCGGGAAGGATTTCAATCTGAAGAAAAAGTTGTAGTAATTTCAGATGTTCTGGCAGGGTCCGGAAAAATTGACGCAATTCAAATCCGGTACCTGCCCTGAACGTTTTTAGCTGAAATTATTTTCTTTTTCAAGGACCTGCCGGATCTTGCTTAAACACGCTCAACGACAGTCGCAATTCCCTGTCCGAGCCCTATGCACATTGTCGCGACACCTAAAGTTGAATCCTGTTCGCGCATTTCATGCAGAAGAGTACCGATTATCCTCGTTCCTGAACATCCAAGCGGGTGTCCAAGAGCAATTGCTCCACCGTTTAGATTTACTTTTTCATCCATTACTTCTTCAATTTTCAAATCACGCATTACTGGTAGAGACTGTGCAGCAAAGGCTTCATTCAACTCAAATAAGTTAATATCACCTATTTCCATCTTTCCACGCTTCAACGCCTTATTGACGGCGGGGACAGGGCCGTAACCCATAATCGCNGGATCAACACCGGCCGTGGCCATTGCTTTAACTTTTGCAATCGGCTGCAGACCTAAATCTTTTGCTTTTTTAGCAGACATCATCAATACCGCGGACGCACCATCGGAAATAGCGGAAGAATTTCCAGCTGTAACTGTTCCAGAAACTGGATTAAAGACCGGGCGCAGAGCGGCAAGTCCTTCCATTGTTGCATCATGACGGATTACTTCATCTTCCTTGCAGAGCATCAATTTACCTTCTTCATCATGCCCTTCGACCGCTACAATTTCCTTTGCGAAACGTTTCGATTTTGTCGCTTGAGACGCATTTNTGTGGGAACGCAAAGCAAATGAGTCCTGCTCTTCCCGTGTCAGTTTGTACTGTATGGACAGCATTTCCGCGGTCAAACCCATCATGCCTGAAGCTTTTGCAGAATATTTACTTGTATTAGGATTAGGATCAAGCCCAAGGTCCATTGGCACGTGTCCCATGTGTTCCACTCCGCCGCATAAAAACACGTCACCCTGTCCACACATAATCGACATAGCGGCTGTTTGCACAGCAGTCATCGATGATCCGCACAAACGATTAACAGTCTGTGCAGAACAAGTATGAGGCAAGGGAGTCATCAACGAAACAAAACGTGCGATATTAAATCCTTGTTCCTTTGTCTGATTAACGCAACCCCAAATTACATCTTCGACATCCTCGGGATTCAACTCCGGGTAACGGCTTAGTAACTCATTAATTAATGCCGCTGATAAATTTTCCGCACGTACATTCCGGAACATTCCGCCTTTAGAACGTCCCATTGGAGTTCTAACAGCATCTATAAATACAGCTTCTTCCATAATTACCTCTTTCAATTTGTTAAAGTTCGGTGATGTTTTTTCTCTATATATCAAGTTTGATTGGTCTTGTATATACGTGACCATTTTCTTTACTCATTCATAATCAGCAAATAACAGGTCACACAATCGGATGAAAAAGCTTTCCATCTTTTGCCATTTTCATTATTTGTTCAGTCGGTGCATAGACTTTTCCCAGCCCTTTGTGCTTTTCGGCCCGCTGAAGCATTTCATTCAAACCAACTGTATCAGCCCAGCGAAAAATCCCTCCTCGGAAAGGTGGAAAACCAAGCCCGTAAATCAGTCCCATGTCAACTTCAGTTGGCGTTTCCACAATGTTATCTTCTAAACAGCGTGAACTTTCCATCAACATAGGAAGCATCATGCGGTCGATTATATCTGCGTCACTTACACCTTCACCGCTTCCTACACACAATTCCTTGAGAAAATCAGTAACGCCGGGATTTACCTCTTTTTTGGGTCTGCCCTTTTTATCTTTGCTGTGGATATAAAAACCATTGTCGTTTTTTTGCCCGTACCATTCATTCTCATACATTTTGGAGATGATAGTCGGTACATCCTGACTCATCCGATCCGGAAATCCTGCAGCCATTACTCCACCAGCGTGAAATGCGGTGTCAATACCAACAACGTCCAGCAAAAAGGCCGGTCCCATTGGCCAGCCAAATTTTTCCATCACTTTATCAATTTTCTTATAATCCACACCATCATTTACCAAACCNGCAAAACCGGCAAAATACGGAAACAGTACCCTATTCACTAGGAATCCGGGGCAATCATTAACCACAATCGGACTTTTCCCCATTGCGGCTGCATAAGCTACGGTAGCGGCTATTGTGGCTTCACTGCTTTTTTCTCCTCGTATTACTTCAACCAAGGGCATCCGGTGAACCGGATTAAAAAAGTGCATTCCGCAAAATTTTTCCGGACGTTTCAAGCCTTGAGCCAATTTAGTAATGGAAATTGTGGAAGTGTTAGAAGCCAAAATCGCTTTCTCACCGATCAATGACTCAGTTTCCGCCAGTACGACTTTTTTCACACTTTCCTTTTCCACTACTGCTTCAACGATCAAGTCTGCATCTGACAGATTTTCATAAGAAAGTGTCGGTGTAATTCCAGTTAAAACCTGTGCCATTTTTTCCGCTTTCATGCGTCCGCGTTCCACACGTTTCTGCATGATTTTAGTTGCTTCATTCATCCCCAAATCTAGTTGAGACTGCGCAATGTCTTTCATGG
>JGI24815J26687_1000099_pt1 | contig 17102 bp, 17 predicted proteins | sample METZYME_3_150m_FD_26687 | JGI IMG/M metagenome (IMG submission 26687) | reverse complement strand
CCAACAATTAAAACATGCTCAGTCTTTTCCATAACATATCGAGCAAGCTTAATAGGGTTTTTTATTGTTGAAACAGAAGCTACAGCACCAGCGTTCTGTAGTTCCCCTGTCATTATAGAAGCATCCATTTCCTGCTTTTCTTCAGCTGTATAAACAGAACCTTTACCAGCATTAAAAGTGATATCATCCTCTAATATGACTACCGCAGCCTCCGCAGCATCAAGACTACTTCCGCCTGATTCAAGAATTGCGAAACCTTCATCTAAAGCTCTCTTTAATCCATCTTCAATAGACTTTAGTTTTTCTTCAGTCTGATTCTTGCTCCACCCTGCACCTCCATGGATAACTATGGCAATATTAGAAGCCATAACATCTGAATTGGATTGGCTCGCAATCAAAAAATTTGATTGAGTCAGAAGAAGAAAGATTGGTAGGTATTTTTTCATTAGCTAAATAGTATTTCATTATTCATAAACATAACAAATCTCAGATTAGCTTAATAGAGCTCAATTATTGTATTATTTAAAAAAATATAACTGAGAAGGATTCTGGGCAACTCTAAAAAAATTATAGATATATCTTGGAAAATGGCTTTATGGGTTTTCCCTATCCATCTTTATGCACTACTCGTGCCTTTAACTCTTATCCCAGCAGCAAATAAAAATAGATTATTTTTAGAAGAACAAACCTTCAATGTTGATCTTTTGTTTGCTGCTGCTGTGGTCTTGGTATTAGGTAGCTTATTCGAGATTATACAAAACCATATTGACCGTTGGCTTGTCACAACTGAAAGCGCCAGCGGAGATGGTTATAGCCTCATGGATGGATTATTTACTTTTTTCATACTACTTGGTCAAGCTATGGATGGATTATTTACTTTTTTCATACTACTTGGTCAAGCTCTCATTCTTATTAGCCTCATAGGTCAAAGCAATATAGTTAAGACTTTTGCACTAATTTGTGTACTTGCAGGGCCAATTTTATATTACAGAAAACAGCTCGTTTTCTTGCCCACCAGTCTCATAGGCACTATTAACACTATAGTTGTTTTTATGATTTTTAAAGATTGGGTTATTTTTATGCAATTAATCACCGTAGCTCTAACTATTATTTTCTTTAACCGACTGCTGGACACTGGTAATCAGTTCTATCATGGCTTAACAACATTAGCAGCCTCATCAGGAATCTTGTTTCTGGCCTTTGTTATTAACAATGCTAGCTATGGATAGACGCACTTTTTCAAAATTACTTTCACTTCTGATGATTTCCTCGAATCAGACATTAGGAGCTATCAATAAACGGGAAAAAATAATTGTAATTGGGGCCGGTATTATAGGGACCTCTATAGCCTATGAATTATCAAAAAGAGGGGCAGAAGTTACTCTGATAGATCAAAAATTTCCTGGGTCGGCTGCTAGTGGGAGCACTTTTTCTTGGATTAATGCCACCTACCCTAAAAAACCTTATCCCTATAATTTTCTGTCTCAGCTAGGTATAGATGCTTACAAAAGTTTAGAGAAAGAAATAAATTTAAAAATAAATTGGGGCGGCTCTCTTGAATGGTTTGACTCGGATGAAGAGCAAACCAACCTTATGAATGAGGTCAATAATTTAAAAAGATATCCAAGATACTCAGCTGTTGATGTGATTAATGAAAGAGAAGCTAGAGTTCTAGAACCTGGCATTGATTTCAAAAATAAAAATATTGTCTTCTCCAGAGCTGATGGAGCAATAGATACTATTCATGCTATCAACTTGATGATAGAAAATATTAAATTTAATGGGGGTTCTGTACTCTACCCCTGCCAGTTTCAAGGACTAAAATACACAAATGGAAGATTGTCATCTGTGGAAACAACAATTGGCGAATTAGAGGCAGATCAAGCAATATTTGCAACAGGCATTGATAGCGGACGATTATTATCAATCGATATTATGAAACCATCAACACCAGGAATCATAATTACATCAAAACCTACAGAAAATTTGTTGAAGAGAATAATAGTAGGTCCAGGAGTCCACATTCATCAACAATTAGACGGAAAAATAATCTTTGGTGAGCAATCAGGAGCTCCTAGCTCTCACCTAGATAGATTGAGCAATAAGCCCAAAGAGTTTCCATCTGAGGTTTTTGCTCAAGATCATATCAATCGAATTTTTGATACAGCAAAAACGTTCATGAAGAAAGTTGAAGATCTTAAAGTTGAAAGAGTTACCATCGGCTGGCGTCCGCTTCCAAGGGATGGAAGACCCATAATAGGAAGACCTAACGGATTATCAGACATATACATAGCAGTTATGCACAGTGGGGTAAGTCTTGCAGCAATCATTGGGAAGCTTGTATCAGAAGAAATCCTTAGTGGATCAACAAATTTATTATTGAAAGATTTTAGGCCATCTAGATTCAATTGATATCTTCCATGATTACTATAAAATTCGACTCATAGATGAACCAAGATAAAAAATATCTCTATATTTTTGCAGGACTCGCACTGATCCCATTTGTAATACTGTTACTATTTAATGCCTGGGCATTAATTTCATCTATATATTTTCCAGAATATAACCCAGTGGCAGTTATATGCGGACCCCGTGTCTAATGATTAGAAAACCACTGCTCTTATTAGGGCTGCTATTTTTAATTCCCCATTCAGTAATAAGTGAGATTGTTGTAAAAAACGCATGGGTGAGGGCTGCTCCTCCAGGAGTTAAAACAATGGCAGCTTATATGCTTATCGATAACCAAGGCTTAATAACAATGAGTTCCTCAAAGATCATAGCCAATGGTTTTGAGAAAGCAGAAGTTCACAAGAGCTTTATTGACAATAATATTGCACAAATGAGAAAACTAGAAAATATCTCTATTAATGGAAAAGAATCATTAACCTTAGAGCCAGGTGGCTTGCATTTAATGTTAATTAATCCTGAAAAAGTACCTAAAAAGAATTCTAAAGTTGAGATACTCATGTTTTTTGAAAATGAAAACAATGCTGAAGTTGTAAGAATCGAAGCTGAAGTTAGGAGTCAAGAATTATAGAAACGAAAAATAAATTGTTCTTAATATTTGCCATTATTGTTTTTGTATTTATGGTCTTAATCATACAAAAAGGCCCGATATTAAATGAAAAACAACCCATACTTCAAAGTGGAAAAGCATTGAAACAACCCATAGAGCTTAGCGATTTTCAGCTTAGAGATCAGAAGAATCAACTGTTTACAAAAAATGATTTTAAAAATCAATTTACCCTTGTTTTCTTTGGTTATACGAACTGTCCTGATGTTTGCCCAAGCACCATTTATAAACTTAGCCAGATGAAAAAGAAAATAAGCAAGGATTTACCAGAGGCAACTCTTGAGATTGTTTTTATTACACTTGATCCAGAAAGAGACACTATAGATCGACTTGATGAGTACATGAGCTTTTTTGATTCCAAAATGATAGGTCTGACAGGAGAGATTAGTGAAATTGTTAAGTTATCTGCAAATCTTAGTGTTTTTTTTCAAAGGATAAACAAAGAAGATGGATATGATTTTAATCATACAGCTTCAATTTTTGTAATTAACACAGAGGGTCAGCTTGGAGCTTCGCTTAGCCCTATAAGTTCACCTGAAATGCTTGAAGAAGATATAAAGCTATTACTGACAAAGTCATACTAAATTAGATCAATTCTTTGATATGCCAATCTTATCTCTGGCCAATAGATTATTCTCTTCTATGTCATCAAGAACCCAATCACTTGTTAACAACCTTGCAGAATATTGCCTGTTATATAGAAAAGGCATAATTAGTTGGAAGATTCCGAAAGTTACTAGTGAAAAAATTAGGTGAAAGACGCCAATAGAGATCTCTCCTCTGAAAATAGGAACAAAAAAACCAAAAAGGAAATAGGTCCAAGAGTAACCAACAAAACACGTTCCGTTTAAGCCGGATCCCTTATGACTTATTTTTATCTTTTTTTGCCAGCCCATTATCAAGGTCCCAATTATCAAAGGTAGGAAGATCATGATAATTATAAATAAAGCAATTCCCATTAGATAACTCCTATGTCTTTAATATTAGTTACTTCAGAAGCATAATCCCATATAGATTCTTTTAGGTTATTGTCATATGAAAGTGGCGATGCTTCTTTTCTTTTGCCATGCTCCCAATAGAAACCAGATTTGCCAATATATTTCACATCAGAAGTCATTACAATGTGGTTTAAAGCTCCTTTTTCAGCGGACTGCAGAAAAGGTTTGATTAAATTTACCATAAAACCATGCACACCTCGCATATGACGATGAATATTTGTGTTAATAAAGTAACCAGGTGAAACCGCAAAAACGTCTATGTTTGTTTGGTCTAGTCTCTCAGACAATTTAAAGCTAAAAAGATTAAGACATAATTTTGATCTTGCNTANGCCTGAAATCCCATGGAGTGATTAACTTTTTCCCAACCAGTTTCAAAATTAATATCATCAAAATCAAATTCCTTTGCCATTCTNTGACCATCTGAAGAAATATTAATTATCCTAGAACTGTCAGGTTTTTTGATTAGANCCAAAAGAAGATGGGTTAAGANGAAGGGTCCAAGAAAATTNGTAGCCATAGTCATTTCAAAGCCATCTTCACTTTGCCTTCTAATTGACTCAGTAATTCCTGCATTATTAATTAAGACATCTAATTGAGGATAATGATTATGGATTTGTCTTGATAACTCTCTTAAATCCCTAAAAGAAGAAACATCACAATCAAAATATTCAATATCTTTATTTCCTGAAGCGTTAATAATCTCATCTTTAGAGCTGATACCTTTTTNNGTATCAAAATCAACGAGAATCAGCCTAGCCCCCTTATCTGCGAGTGCTTTGGCTGCAATTCTCCCCATTCCGCTGGCTGTGCCAGTAATTAAGACTGTCTTATCTTTCATTAATTTAGTTGAGCATACTTGGATCCATGCCAACACTCTTCATCTGTTCCAAGACTACAGATTTTGTTATCTCTTTAATCCCGTTTTCCCTTGCAAAATCTTCTACGTTATTAATAGCCATTTCTATAATGCCTGGTGGGGTTGATGCAATCATATCTTTAGATTCCTGATCCCAGATCATGCTTAGTTTCGACTCAAATTCATTTTTTGGAGAATCTTCTTTTAACTTTCTTTCTTTTGCTTTTTTAGCTCGTTTTCTTTTNTCCCAGTAGTCTGATTCTTCAGGCTTTGTGGCTTCTAATACAGCTCTTGCGTCAGGGGTTGAAGTCATAATATTTAACAAACTTTCCAAATACTCATTTGGAACAACCACAAACATTTCCTCAGGTTTTAATCGATTATTCATTCTGCCTCCCAAGTCACCAGGAGTAATGACAACGTTGCCGTCATGCCAAGGCGTTGCAAAAAGATCGCTGCAAAAAGAAGAACCAGCAGCTCCTCTAGGAGGTGTGCCATCCAATACTGTCCTTGCGCCTCCGATAAAGTTAGCCCAATGAGGTGTGCAAACTACGACTATCCAATCTACAAATATGTCATCTGGGACATTAGAAAGCGGTGCGGCGCCAATCCCGACGACAGTTTTTTGGGGTAAAACATACTCTCCAGTTTTAATTTTCTCAGCCCCCAAATCTGTATACGCAGGTATATTTTGTGCAAGATATTGTCCGTTCCTTATCTCGTCAGTTCCCTCATGAACTCCTGCTGTGTAGACGCCTGTGGTGCAATCGTGATGATGTCTATCAAACGAGACTATCTCCCCTTTATCCATAGCATGTCTAACAATAGAACATGGAACCACTTTCTTTTGTTCATAAGGTTTGGGTATTTCTTCTTTAAATAAGCTAATGGCAACCGGATTACCTCTTACCTTTCCAACTAAAGAGTCACTAAGTTTTTTGAAATCTATCATGTTTGAATTATAGCCTGTTTTATTCTATTGGTCTTCCAGGCAAAATGCCGCCATATAGCATCAGGTCTTCTTTTGGTTTAGATCGCCAAAGCTCTTTAGCAAAACGGGGTATTGCCATTGCTGCTATTGGAAAACATTCAACAAACTCTGGAGTTGAAAAAGGCAATCGATGGATGGCATAACAAAACATGTCTCTTCGTGTTATATGCCAAAATCCACTAACCCCCTTAAGGCTTGTAGAAACTGATCCATCAGTATTAAAGTAAGCATCAAATTCAATCTCATTATCACTATCAACTAAACGATAGTGAGTAGTGTTGGTCATCAGATGGTTCCAAAAACTAGGGAAGCGTTCAGAAATAGGGAGACTTTTATCAATTGTTTCTGCAATAAATGATCTCTCTATATTGGGTTTGTTTGGAGCACCTGTTTCTATCATCATAAAAGCAATCATATCGACTAAAAATTCTTCAGGAACAGGCTCGGGAATCATCATGGTGCTCCCTGGAAAAAGCTTTTGAGGGTCTTGCAGAAATCTGTAAATTAACTCCTTATCCCAAATCGAATCAGATGAACCCATTGAAGAAGAGTAATTATAATTGGGATCTTCTCCTACGTCTCTACCAAATATTTGCCAAAGATTTGGCCCTACAATGTTTGCGCTATCTGCTGCTAAAGTATGACAAGCACTGCATCGTTGCTGAAATGCATTTTTACCCTTGAGATAATCGGCATTATCCAGTTGATCAGTTGTTGGTGTTGCAAGAACCACTGTGCTAAAAAAGCACAAGAAAAATATTTTTAATCCAAAACCCACTTTAATTTAGTATTTTTTTTATAAGAAATATAAATTAGCATTATTACTTTAAAGATAAAACGGTTAGAATTTTCACATGAAATTTTGGGGCAAGAAAAACGAGAAGTGGGTTGAAAGCCCAATGCATAATAACTGGTATCAATCCAGTTCATATTTTCTAAGCTCTTTCGCTCTAATAACCTCTGTAAGCGAAGACGGGGTAACAAGTATTGGGCCTTATCAACTTTCTTTCCCTTTTGGTGTTATTGAACGTAGAGAAGTAATTGTTATTTCAAGAAGAGGTTCGAATACCTCGACTAACTTAAAAAGAGTCAAAAAGTGCGCAATGAATTGGGTCGAATACGATAGAAGCAAGGTAAAGAACATCGTCGACCTAGGTTACCCTGGACAAGAACCGGTGGAAAAAATGGAAGACTGTCCTTATGAGCTTGAAGAAACTCCAACAGAAGCTTTCCGTGATGATCCAGACAGACCAAAAGTTATTAAAGATGCTTTTCAAGTTTTTGAATGTGAATTAAATGATAATCCTGAAGACTTTTACTACAAGGGAACTGACCATACGGAATACCTTCTTCTAAAACTTAATAATATCTACCTAAAAGAACAATGGAGAAATAATCTAGATTTAGGGGATGACATGAAGATTCCAAATATGCCTATTAGTTTTGGTTTTAGAAATGCTAACCAGTTCTGGTTTGCAAAACATAAAAAACCTTTCTGGTTGCCAACTCCTGAAGGAAAAGGTGCTCAACATGATGCTGTAATGTACATAGGGAATAGAATCGATCCAGAAGTTAACTTTACAGAAAATGCCTGCAAGCAGCTAACAGGAGTGCCAAAAGTTTTTGTTAAAACAGTTCTCAAAGGAATTATCAAAGAGGCAAAGAAAGAAGGCATTGCAGTAATCGATGAAGCTTTCGTTAAAAAAGTTAACGAGAGCAGAAATAAATAGATTAATGTCGAATCGAACCAAGGATCTTCCTAAACTATCTGGTTTAGCCCATCTAATTAGAGAACTCAGATATCATGAATTCTCAAGACAAAGTATAGGCATAATATTAGTCAGTGTTTTTTGCTTTGAAATATCTCCAGATTTAATTTTTCCTTATGCATATCATTTTGCTATAAGCCTTATTCTTCTGGGCCTAGCTAACCGAATGTACGCATCAGGATTCGTGTTAAAAAATAAAGAACTTTCCACAACAGGGCCTTATGCTTTTATGAGGCATCCTCTCTATACTGGAAATATAATGATTCTAGTAGGCTTGAGTCTAATTAACGGTTTCTTTTGGTCTTTTGTAACTGCATTTATTTTTTTGTGGTTTTATTACCCGACTGCAATTGAATATGAGGACAGAAAACTAAAATTACTTTTTCCAGAAACTTGGGATGAATGGGCATCTAGAACACCAGCGCTAATGCCTAAAATGGATTTCAAAGGCACTATTAATGGGAAAATTTTTTCTCAATTAGATCTAAGAAGCTGGTCTTTGAAAAAAAGTTTAGTAACAAACTACGAACCAGTCATTGTGATTTATGTAATTGCCTGGTTAATTGTTATTGGTAATCGTGGCTAATCAAGAAAATGAAACAATAGAGCCAAGTTTCATTGAATCTGTTGAAAAAGCTCTTAGAGATGATCGGGCTCTAGTCAAATCCTATGAGGGCAATCAAGGTATTCTCTTTAAACTTAATCTTGGAGGTAAAAACTATCTCATTAAACGAGCAAATAAATCAAACATCTTCTTAAGATACTTTAATCAAAGAACTCTCGATAGAGAATTACAAACATATAACAAACTTAAAGGCATTGATGGGATTCCAAATTGTTTTGGAATGACTTGGAGAGGTGATCTTATTCTAGAATACATTGAGGGGCAATCTTATCGTGACAAACAATACGAATTAGCAGGTAACCAATCATTCTTTCAAGAATTATTAGATCTAATATTAACCATCCATAATGAGGGCATAGCCCATGGTGATCTTAAAAGAAAGGATAATATCCTTGTCAATAAGGATAATAAGCCGTTCTTAATAGATTTTGGCACTGCAATTTCCATTGATAACTCCAAAGGGCAAATAAAAAGATTCGTCTTTCGTTTTTTGAAGTCAACTGATCTAAATGCCTGGGTCAAACATAAATACAACAGGAACTATGACGATATAATCGAAGATGATAGAAAATATTATTCGCCTACACGTATAGAAAAGTGTTATAGAATTATAAGAAATATATTTATCAAAAACGGATAGTAATAAGAAAAATGATGCTTGAACCTCCATTGCTCTATTATTGGCTTATACCACTGATAATTTGGTCGTCCTCTTGGAAACTTGTTGCACTCTGGAAAGCAGCTAGGAACAGACAATTAGCCTGGTTTATTGTTCTAGCAATTTTTAATACGGCAGGGATGCTCCCAATTCTCTATATCTACTTCTATCAAAGAGATAAATCTAAACTCTAAAGATGAAATATATTTTAGACACTGGAATGGGGACAGAACTCCAAGAAAGAGGAATCAATGTTCCTGACTGGAAGAAATCAATATGGTCGGCTGACGCTCTAATTCATAACCCAAAATCAGTAAAAGATATTCACAAAGCCAACATTGAAGCTGGCTCGAATGTCATCATTACAAACAACTACTATGTCACACCAAATATTCTGAAAAGAGAAAACTTAGAATCTGATTTCACAACACTTATCCAGAAATCTATAGATCTTGCGAAAGATGCTAGATCAGAGCGTGATGATGTATTGATTGCAGGTTCTTTCCCTCCCATTGAGACAAGCTTCAGACCAGACCTTACACCAGAAAATGATGAAATCATTGATTTCTATAAAGATTTATTGGAAATCATGACCGGACAAGTAGACATCATCATTTGTGAGACCATGAGTTCAATTAGAGAAGGCAAAATAGCATGCGAGATCGCATTGAAGGAATTTGATGAGGTTTGGTTAAGTTGGACAACAAGAGGAGTAGATGGATCAACACTAATAAGCGGAGAATCTTTAGAGGATGCAATCATGGTTGGTAATAAGATTGGAGCTGCATGCCAACTGTTAAATTGTACTGCTACAAACTTAGTAACAGATCATCTTGAAACAATGAAAAAGGCCAATGCATTTGGTGCTTATGCCAACTCTCATGCATTAAAAGAATCTCATTTAATCGAAGACTTAGGTAAAAATATTGACCCAGATATCAATCACTATCATAACTCAGTAAAACTCACGCCTGATGAGTATGCAAAGCAAGCAAAGGTTTGGTTCGACGAGGGGGCTTATGTAATTGGAGGATGCTGTATGACAGGGCCAAATCACATAAAAGCACTCGTTAAAATAATCAGTTAACCTGAAATCTCTTTTGCTTTANTTACGATAGACTTTGCACTTATACCAAAATGATCTCTTAAGGCTTCTCTCGTTTCNCTCAATCCAAAGCCATCTGTACCAAGAGCAGAAAAAGTTCCAGGAAATAAATGAGCAAGACTATCGGGTAAAAGCGTTACCCAGTCACTAACAGAAATAAAATGACCCTTTTCATTTTTTAGTATCGTTTCTAGATAAGACTCCCTGCCCTCTTCAATCGATTCACGGTAATCTTTATGCAATAAATTGTAGCTCGTTACACTCCATATATTCGTAGGAATCCCTTCTTTTTCTAATTCTTCTTGTGCTTGAATGACTTGTTGCATGATACTGCCACTTCCTAATAAATGAATTGGATCGCCCTTGAAATTCTTTGCCAAATCCTTAGATGCTCTCTTGAAACAATACATCCCGTTTAGGATATTTTCTTTGTTCACATCCTTGATTGGAGGATGAGTGTAATTCTCATTGTAGACAGTTATGTAATAAAAAACGTCTTCTTGTTCTTGGTACATCCTTCGAATTCCTTCTTGGACAATAACCGCTAATTCATAACTAAATGCAGGATCATAAGTCATGAGATTAGGGACTACAGAGGCTAAAACATGGGAATGTCCATCTTGATGCTGAACCCCTTCTCCGTTTAGAGTTGTTCGACCTGCTGTCCCACCTATTAAAAATCCTCTGGTCATTGCATCTCCACAAGCCCAAATCATGTCACCAACTCTTTGAAAACCGAAAATAGAATAAAATATATAAAAAGGAATCATTGGTAACTCATAGTGCGAGTAAGCTGTCCCTGCAGCCATAAATGAAGCCATGGCACCAGCTTCACAAATTCCTTCCTGTAAAATCTGCCCGTCTTTAGCTTCTTTATAGGGTGAGATTGTTCCTGCATCAACAGGCTGGTAATTCTGGCCATCATGTGAATAAATACCTGCTTGAGAAAACAAGCCATCCATCCCGAAAGTTCTAGCCTCATCAGGGACAATAGGAACGATATACTGACCTATCTCGTCTTCTCTCAGCATCTTTGAAATCATTCTTACAAGAACCAAGGTGGTAGATATAGATCGATCTATACCGTTTGTAAAATCTTCAAAAAGTCCTATATCAGGAGCCTTAATTGATTTGCATGAATCAAATCTGATTGGTTGGTAACCTCCAAGCTGCTTTCGTTGATTACGAAGATATTGCATTTCTTCAGATTCCTTATCCGGCACATAGAATGCTGCAGCCTTTTTATCTTCATCTGATAAGGGAATGCCTAATCTATCGCCAATTTCTATTCTCTCTTCATCAGACATTGTCTTCTTCTGATGAGCAATATTTCGACCTTCTGAACCCTCACCTAAACCATAACCTTTCAATGTTTTAATTAAAACAACGGTTGGCTTACCCTTCGAATTAGCAGCCTTTTCAAAAGCTGCGTAGAGTTTCTTACGATCAAAACCGCCTCGTTTTATATCTTTTAACTCCTCATCACTCAGATGAGACATAATAGACTCAAGTTCATTATTGTCCTGAATCCAATGTGCTCTCTGATCAGCACCTGAAGAAACAGAATAATTTTGATATTCCCCATCAACTACTTCGTCCATTCGTCGTTGCATAACATCGTTTGTGTCAAGTGCAAATAAGGGATCCCATTCAGAACCCCAAATGACTTTAACAACATTCCAGCCTGATCCTCTAAAAACAGCTTCGAGTTCTTGAATAATCTTTCCATTACCTCTAACGGGTCCATCTAAACGCTGAAGATTACAATTAACCACAAAAATAACATTATCTAGTTTTTCTCTTGAGGCAATATTAATTGTGCCTATTGTCTCTGGTTCATCCATCTCACCATCGCCTAGAAAGGCCCATATTTTACCTGGTGATTTTTTCAGCAAGCCTCTATTTTCTAGATACTTTGCAAAACGAGCATAATAAATTGAATTCACCCCATTAAGCCCCATAGAAGCACAAGGGCTAGGCCATAACTCAGGTCGACGCCTAGGATGCGGATATGAAGGAAGCCCTCCTTTATCCTGAAGTTCTCTCCTAAAGTTACCTATCTCATCTATTGTCAGGCGTCCCTCTAGGAACGCTCTGGAGTAAATACCAGGTGAGGCATGGGCTTGGATATTCATCATATCGCCTTGGTAGTCCTCTGTTCTGGATTTAATAAAGTGATTTAAAGCGACTTCTGTCATTGTTGCGGCAGAAGCATAGGTGGCAATATGGCCCCCAAGACCTTCGCCTGTATCATAGGCCTGCAAAACCATAGCCATAGCGTTCCAACGGATAATATTTTCAATTTTATCTTCCAATTCATGGTTACCCGGATAACTCGGCTGCTCTGAGAGTGGTATGGTATTTCTGTAGGGTGTGTTTAGCGTTGCTTCAGTAAGTGTTATTCCTTGGCTCAAAGCAAAGTTCTGCAAAGACCTTAAGAGTTCCTTAACCTCTTTGTTCCCGTAACTCTCTTTGACTGCCTCAAGGGATTCAATCCACTCGTTGATTTCAGTTTTCCATTCCTCTTCGAATTTTTTATCAATCGAATCACTCATGGAAATAACCTCAGCAGTTTTTTTGTATCACTCATTGTTTGCGATTAACTAAATTAAATAATACCAAGTTAACTAAAATTTACTGAGACTACTGTACCATGAGAATTATAATTGTTATTCAGAAATGAGATAATATCTGCAATGGAATTAACACACTGAAAAATTACTATGCCTGACTACAAATCAAAAACATCAACACACGGTAGAAACATGGCTGGTGCACGAGCACTCTGGCGAGCGACTGGCATGAAGGAAGATGACTTCGGCAAACCGATCATCGCTATTGCTAATTCATTCACACAATTTGTACCCGGTCATGTCCACTTAAAAGATCTGGGGCAAATGGTTGCTAGAGAGATCGAAAAATCGGGTGGGGTAGCAAAAGAGTTCAGTACTATTGCTGTGGACGACGGCATTGCAATGGGGCATTCAGGTATGCTCTACAGCCTTCCCTCCAGAGAACTTATTGCTGATGCGGTTGAATACATGGTCAATGCTCACTGTGCAGATGCACTGGTTTGCCTATCCAATTGTGACAAGATTACCCCTGGAATGCTGATGGCATCTATGCGATTAAATGTCCCAACTATTTTTGTTTCTGGGGGACCGATGGAGGCTGGAAAAAGCATAGTTCAAGGAAAAGAAACGACACTGGATTTAGTAGATGCTATGGTTCTTTCAGCGGATGATTCAATTTCAGATGAGGATGTTGCAAACATTGAACGATCAGCTTGCCCAACCTGTGGCTCATGTTCAGGAATGTTTACAGCCAATTCAATGAACTGTTTGGTAGAAGCGCTAGGCCTAGGTCTTCCAGGGAACGGGAGCGTTTTAGCCACACATATTGATAGAAAAGGTCTGTTTTTAAAGGCTGGGCAATTAATTGTAGAAATGACAAAATCCTATTACGAGAATAACAACGAAGATGTTCTCCCTAGAAATATTGCCAATAAGGAATCCTTTGAGAATGCCATGACTCTTGATATCGCAATGGGTGGATCAACGAATACAGTACTTCATATTTTAGCTGCTGCTAAAGAAGGGGGTATTGACTTCAACATTAACGATATTGATCGATTATCTAGGCGTGTTCCAAATTTATGCAAAGTAGCGCCAAGCAGCCAATACCATTTAGAAGATGTTCATAGGGCTGGTGGAGTTATGGCAATTCTAGGTGAATTGGAAAAGTCAAAACTCTTAAATTCAGAGGCAAAAACTGTGCATGAAGCTAGTTTAAAAGAGGCGATTGAAAAATGGGATATTAATCGAAAACCAAGCAAAGAAGTTGAAGAATTCTATTCGGCAGCACCGGGGATGATTCCTACAACTGAACCGTTTTCACAAAACAAGCGTTACGATGAATTAGACACCAATCGGGAAACGGGATGTGTAAGAGATTCAGATAATGCCTATAGCTCTGATGGTGGACTGGCAGTACTAAAGGGTAATATTGCTGAAGAAGGCTGTATTGTTAAGACCGCTGGTGTTGATAAAAATAATTTAGTGTTTAGCGGGCCTGCAAAAATATTTGAAGGACAAGATGAAGCGGTGGATGCAATCCTCAATAATGAAGTTAAAGCTGGAGATCTTGTGCTTATTCGATACGAGGGACCCAAGGGTGGTCCTGGAATGCAGGAAATGCTCTATCCGACAAGTTACCTAAAATCTAAAGGTCTTGGTAAAAAATGTGCCTTGATCACTGATGGTCGATTTTCCGGAGGAACATCAGGGTTATCCATTGGTCATATATCTCCCGAAGCTGCCTCTGGAGGCAATTTAGCACTAGTAGAAGATGGTGACCTCATCAATATTGATATTCCAAAGAGAAGCATTAATGTTGATTTATTGCCTGAAGAAATTGAACAACGAAGATTGGCAATGCAGGGTAAAGGCTCGAAAGCCTGGAAACCTAAAGTTAGACAAAGAGTTGTAAGCGAAGCGTTGCAAGCCTATGCATTAATGGCAACATCAGCCTCTGATGGAGCAGTCCGAGTGGTTCCTAAGGAACAAAATCATGAGTAGTGAAATAAAAAGTATTGCAATCCTAGGCGGAACTGGTGCATTGGGTTCGGCTTTAACAAAAAAGTGGTCTAATGCTGGCTACAGAATTGTCATCGGCTCGAGAGACCCAGAAAAGGCAGAAAGAATAGCCGCAGAAATTAACCAAGAATTAAATTCTGACAAGGTCACTGGCTCCGATTTAAAGACTGCGGCGAGTCAGTCAGATATCTCGGTTTTAACTGTCCCTTATTTTAGCCACAAAGACACTCTTACACTTATTAAGGAAGATCTTGCAGGAAAAATTCTAATCGATACAACAGTTCCATTACAAAAAGAGGTAACTAAAGTAAAACTTCCAAGCTTAGGCTCTGCTGCACTTGAAGCTCAAGCTGTTCTTGGGTCTGAGACCGAGGTTGTATCTGCGCTTCAAAATATTGGCTCACATTTGGTGAGCTCAAATGACCGGATCAAAGCTGAGGTTTTGGTTACTGGTAATAATGAAGAATCTGCTGAGACNGTCATTTCTTTACTCAATGATTTGGGATTAAAATCTTGGTATGCNGGCTCATTGGAAAATTCAGCNGCAGCAGAAGCNTTAACCTCAGTCCTGATTGTGATTAATAAAAAGCACAAACTAAAATCATCAGGAATCAATATAACCTCCAACTGAATTCAAGATATAGCTTATGAACTCAAGATCGGCTAATAATAAGCTTGAAGTGGTTGCACTAAATAATGTGCCCTCAATTAAAGAGCACGATGATATAGCCAAAATCATTCTTGAGAATTCTAAACAAGACAATCTTACGATTCAAAAAAATGACATAGTTGTCATAGCCCAAAAAATTATTTCTAAATCTGAAGGACGATTGATTGATCTACAGACAGTCGTTGCAAGCGAACAAGCAGAGGAAATAGCTAAACAAACCTCTAAAGATGCTCGATTGGTTGAGCTGATTATTCAAGAGTCCAATGAGATTATAAGAATTCAGGATGGAATAATCATCGTGGAGCATCGACTTGGTCATATTCTNGCAAATGCAGGAATTGACCAGTCAAACATAGAAAATGGAGATGGACACGTATTATTATTGCCTGAGAACCCAAGTAAATCAGCGGATCAAATCAGGCGTGCTATAGAATCCTCATTAGATGTTGAAGTGGGCGTGATTATTACCGACAGTATGGGTAGAGCATGGAGGCTTGGAACAACTGGTCATGCAATTGGTTCATCAGGTGTAAAAACCATTATTGACCTGAGAGGAAAAAGCAAAGATTTATTTGGGCGAGGATTACAAACTACCGTTATTGGTTTCGCAGACCAAATAGCCTCCTCAGCAGCCTTGGTTATGGGGGAAAGTAATGAGGGGAAACCAGTTGCTATTGTCAGAGGCATTGATATGCCTTCAGATTCTGATAATGTCAATGATTTGATAAGGTCCAAGGAAGAAGACTTATTCAGGTGAGCATGAGTGATAATAATCTTATAGCGATAAGTGGCGGCATCGGTGGCGCCAAATTATGCTATGGCTTAGACCAAATACTGCAACCTGAGCAGCTTCGGGTTATTGCTAACACCGGTGATGATTTCTTGTATCTCGGCTTTTATATTTCACCAGATATCGACACCCTGATCTACACCTTAGCCGAAGTAAATAATAAAGAAACAGGCTGGGGAAGAGAGGATGAGACTTGGAAGACCCATAATGTTCTAGGTGAACTTGGCGCAGACAATTGGTTTAAATTAGGCGATAAAGATTTAGCTCTGCATCTTCATCGATCGAAAGCATTGAGGAACGGAGAAACCTTAACATCGATAACCCAAGATATTGCTGAACGATTTAAATTAAAAACTATAATCTTGCCAATGAGTGATCATATGATCCAAACAGTTGTAGACACTGATAAAGGCTCGATGCCCTTCCAGAAATACTTTGTCAAAGAATCAACTAATCCCAAAGTTCGAGAAGTCTCGTTTGAAAGTAAACATCCCGAAACCACAAAAGAGGTTCTCGAGGCAATTAATGATCCTGAACTGACTGGCTTTTTGATAGCACCTTCAAACCCTTATTTAAGTATCGACCCGATTCTATCAATAGATAAAATCACACAAACTATTATGCAATCTAACAAACCTAGAGTTGCCGTCTCACCAATAATTGGTGGTGATAGCGTCAAGGGTCCAACAGCTAAAATTATGGAAGAGATGGGACTTGAAGTTAATGTTATGACTATAGCAAATCACTATGGGAATCTTATCGACGGCTTAATAATAGATAACGCTGATAAGGAGTACATCCAAGCGATAGAGTCCTCTGGTATTAAAGTTAAAGTCTCCAATATTCTCATGCATGACAACGACGATAAAACTAGATTGGCAAAAGAAGCTATCGAATTTTTAAACGAGTTAAGCTAGTTAATAAAATATGTGGGCTATCATTCCGATTAATAGTTTCAAAAAGACCATGAC
>JGI24815J26687_1000098_pt1 | contig 17170 bp, 17 predicted proteins | sample METZYME_3_150m_FD_26687 | JGI IMG/M metagenome (IMG submission 26687) | reverse complement strand
CCGGCCTGCTGGCAGCAGCCACGTCCAAGGTTGGCGATCCCCAGGTGCGCCACCGGGGCACCCTCGGGGGCTCGTTGGCCCATGGCGACCCGGCGTCCGATCTTCCGGCCGCCCTGATCGCCCTGCGAGGTTCGGTCGTCGTTCAGGGTCCGGCCGGACGCCGAGAGGTGGCTGTCGACGACTTCTTCACCGGGTTTCTGGAGACCGATCTGGCCCCCGACGAGCTCCTAGTCGAGGTGCGGGTCCCCCGCATGCCCGACGCCCGCTGGTCGTTCCAGAAGTTCAACCGACGGGCTCAGGACTGGGCCATCGTGGGGGCCGCCGTGGTGGTCGACGGCGGTTCGTGCGGGGTGGGCCTGGTCAACATGGACTCCCGGCCCGTCCGGGCCGGAGGGGTGGAAGCAGCCGTGGATTCCGGAACGTCGGCTGCCGACGCAGCTGCCGTGGCTGCTGACGGCCTGGAGCCGCCCAGCGACCTGAACGCGGGGGTCGAGTACCGGTGCCACCTGGCCCGCCCAGCGACCTAAACGCCGGGGTCGAGTACCGGTGCCACCTGGCCCGGGTCCTTACCCGCCGTGGCCTGGAGGAAGCAGGCTGCTGACCGCTCCGGGCGTCGGACGGCTGACGCCGGCCTCCGTCGCCCTAGCCTGACGGGCATGGTTCCGGCTACCCCAGCAAACGAGGTCGCCTCGGTCGACGAGGTTGTCTCTGCCCTGTATGACCAGGACTACCTGGCCGACGAGGGTCTGGCCACCGCCATCTACTTAGCCCTGCGCCTCCGCCGTCCCCTGCTGCTGGAGGGCGAGGCCGGCGTGGGAAAAACTGAGGTGGCACGGGCGCTGGCCTCCTGGACGGGAGGTGAGCTGATCCGCCTCCAGTGCTACGAGGGCCTAGACGCCTCCCANGCTGTCTACGAGTGGGACTACTCCCGCCAACTGCTGCACCTGCGAGCCGCCGAAGCGACGGGCGCCACGGCCCAGGCCGAGGTGGCCGATCTGGAGGACGAACTCTACGACGAACGCTTCCTGGTCCGGCGACCGCTGCTCCGTTCGTTGGTCGCCCCGTCCGGAATTCCGCCGGTGCTGCTGATCGACGAGGTGGACCGGGCCGACGACGAGTTTGAGGCCTTCCTGCTGGAGATCCTGTCCGACTACGCCGTCACCGTTCCCGAGGTGGGGACCTTCCGGGCCGAGATTCCTCCGGTGGTGGTGATCACCTCAAACCGCACCCGCGACGTCCACGACGCCCTCAAGCGTCGCTGCCTCTACCACTGGGTTCAGCACCCAGACGTGGACCGCGAGGTGGAGATCCTGCGGGTCCGGGCTCCCCACGTGCCGGCCGCCCTGGCCCGGGACGTGGCCACGGTGGCCGCCGAACTGCGGGACATGGGCCTGTACAAGCCGCCCGGTGTGGCCGAGACCCTGGACTGGGCCGAGGCCCTGGTGCTGGTAGGCGTGGACGACCTTGACGAGACGGCCATGGAGTTCACCATCGGAACCCTCCTCAAGTACCGCGAGGACCAGGACCGCCTGCGGTCCCGTGGCTTCGGTGAGGTGGTTGGTCTGCTGCGCGGGGCCTGAGCGGTGGCCGTTGAGGTTCGGCTCACCCTGGACCGCCACCTAGTCCGCTTCGTCGACGAGCTCCGTCGGGCCGGGTTGGACGTTCCCCCCGGATGCACCCTGGAGTTCGGGCGGGCCGTGGCCGAGGTCGGTGCCACCACCCGGTCCGGCGTCTACTGGTCGGGCCGGGCCACCTTGGTCCGCCGNCCGGAGGACGTGGAGCGGTTCGACGCGGTCTTCGAGCACCACTGGACGGGGGCGCCGACCGNTGGTCGGGTCCCAGTGGAGCACTCACCNGTCACCCTGGTCCTNGACACTGCCGATGANTCCCCGGACCCCACCGACGAGGAGGGGGACCGGGGCGACGACCACCTGAGCGTGCGCTGGTCCCGAGCCGAAGTNCTCGGATCCCGAGACTTCGCNGAGTGCACCGACGGGGAGCTGGCCGAACTCCATGACCTGATGTCACGGCTGCGGCTGTTCGGCGCCACCCGGCGCTGTCGTCGACTCCGACCGACCTCTCGTCGGGGTCGTCCTGATCTCCGCCGGACCGTGCGCGAGGCGCTGCGAACCGGGGGAGAGCCCATGCGCCGGGTGTTCGCCGAACCCGGGGAGCGGCCCCGCCGCCTCGTGCTNCTCCTGGACGTCTCGGGGTCGATGGAGCCCTACGCCCGGGCCCTCGTCCGGTTCCTGCACGCAGCCATGGTCGGCCGTCGCGACGTGGAGGCCTTNGCCCTAGGTACACGGCTGACCCGCCTGACCCGCGAGTTGTCGACCCGTGACCCCGACGCCGCCCTGACCCGGGCCGCCGAGGCCGTCACCGACTGGTCGGGTGGGACCCGGCTGGGCGACGGATTGCGTTCCTTCAACGACCGCTGGGGGGTCCCGGGCATGGCCCGNGGAGCCATCGTCGTGGTGCTGTCCGACGGTTGGGACCGCGGCCAGCCCGAGGTCCTNGGCGAGCAGATGGCCCGTCTGCAACGGGTGGCCCACCGGGTGGTGTGGGTGAACCCCCTGAAGGCCAGCCCCGGGTATGCCCCGTTGGCCCGGGGCATGGCCGCCGCCCTACCCCACGTGGACCGCTTCGTGGAGGGCCACTCCCTGGACTCGCTTCGTGAACTGGCCCTCGTGCTGTCCGAGCCCGGCTAGCCAGGCTCCGCTCAGCCGGTGTTGCGCATTCCGGCGGCAATGCCGTTGATGGTCAGCAGCAACCCCCGCTGGAGTTCCTCGGAGACCTCGCCGGCTCGGGACCGGTGGAGCATCTCGACCTGTAGGACGTTGATGGGGTCCAGGTAGGCGTCCCGGACGGCCAGCGTTCGGCGCAGCATCGGCTTCTCGGCCAGTAGATCCTCGCCGGTGATGGCCCTGACCTCGCCGACCGTTCTGTGGTATTCGTCAACCACGGTGTCGAACAAGTGGTGGAGCGAGGGGTCCACGAGGCGTTCCACGTAGTGCCGGGCGATGGTCAGGTCGGTCTTGGTCAGGGTCATCTCCACGTTGGAGATGAATGTGCGGAAGAAGTGCCAGTCCTCGAACATCCTGCGCATCTCGTCGCCGTGGCCGGCAGCCCGGCAGGCGGCCAGCCCGCTTCCGGCGCCGAACCAGCCGGGGATGATCTGGCGGGACTGAGTCCAACCGAACACCCACGGGATGGCCCGAAGGTCGGCGATTCCTGCAGTGGCGCCCCGACGTCGGGCCGGTCGGGAGCCGATGTTCATCTCCCCCAACTCCTCGACCGGAGTCGAGGTGGTGAAGTACTCGACCAGACCGGGGGTCTCCACGAACCGGCGATAGGCGGCGTGGGCATCGTTGGCCATGCCGTCCATGATCGAGTACCACCGCGTGATGGTGCCCTCGTCGTGGCGGGGGGACTTGTGGGCCAGGGAGGCCTCCAGCACCGCGGTGAACGCCAGGTCCAGGTTCCGACGGGCGATTTCCGGGTGGCCGTACTTGTCGGCGATGACCTCGCCCTGTTCGGTGAATTTGACCTCGCCGTCCAGAACGCCGTTGGGCTGGGAGAGAATCGAGGCGTGGGTCGGCCCGCCGCCCCGGCCGATGGTTCCACCCCGGCCGTGGAACACCCGGATGGGGATCCCGGTGTCCGTCGAGACGTCCCGGATGGCCCGGAGGGCTTTGTGGATTTCCCACTGGGAGGTAGTGATCCCGCCGTCCTTGTTGGAATCGGAGTAGCCGACCATGACCTCCTGGGTGCCGCCCCGCAGGTCGACGATCTGCCGGTAGGGCTCGACGGCGAACAAGGCCCGCAGGGTGGGGCCGATGGAGCGCAGGTCGTCGATGGTCTCAAACAGGGGGACGAAGCCCAGGCGGGCCGTGTCATGGGCAAGGTCGACCAGCCCGACCTCGCGGGCCAGGACCACGGGGGCCAGCACGTCCTCGACGCCCTGGGTCATGGAGATGATGTAGCTCTCGATGACGGCATCGCCGTCCCGGTCCATGATCGTGCGCAGGGTGCGAAACAGGGCCAGTGCCCCGGCGTCGTCTGGGGTGCTGGGCGGTGCCAGCGGTCGGCGGCTGGCCAGCTCGGCGGCCAGGAGATCAGCTCGGTCGGCGTCGGAGGTCCCGACGTAGTCGAGGTCGTTGGCGGCGAAGAGGGTGGCCAGGGCCTCGTGGTGCCGGTCCGAATGCTCTCGGATGTCCAGCGTGGCGAAGTGGAAGCCGATCACCTGGAGGATCCGGCGTACCCGAGACAGGATGCCGTCGGCCAGGAGCTCGCCGCTGTTCTCCCGCAGGGACCGCTCGATTACCTCCAGGTCAGCGTCAAGGTGGGCCGGCGTCCGGTAGCCGCGTCGGCTGGTGTCACCGTCGGCGCTGGCCACGAGCCGACGTCGGATGGCCTCGCACCGGACCCGGTAGGGCTCTGACCAGTCGATCCGACCCTGTACGTCCTTGAGTACCGGGCGGTCAGCGTCGACGGCTTCCCGGAGCTCGTCGGACACCCCGTGGACGCGGGTACTGACGCTCAGCTCGTGGCCGAGTGCCCCCACCTCGTCCACGAGGATCTCCAGGGCCCGCCGCCGCTGGAGACCGAGAACCAGGTCGGTGGTGGCTGGGGAGACATTCGGGTTGCCGTCCCGGTCGCCGCCCACCCAGGAGCCGAAGCGGATAGGGACGCGGTCCGTGGGAAGGGCTTGGCCGATAGATCGCAGGGCAGCCTGCATCTCGTCCAGGAGATCGGGTACGGCCTCGCGGACGGTCAGGTCAAGGTAGTAGAGGACGGCTCGGGCCTCGTCCAGGGGTTCAGGCCGGACGTGACGCAGCTCGTCGGTCTGCCAGATGGCCTCGACCAGCTCCTCGATGCGCCGGTCGATACGACGACGGTCGGCTTCGGTCCGGCGACTCTCGCTGCGCTGCTCGATGAGGCGGCTGACCATGGCCAGTTTGTCCAAGATGGCTCGGCGAGACGCCTCGGTGGGATGGGCGGTGAACACCGGCCGCAGCTCGGCCCGGGCACCAGGTTGGAGATCTCCTGTGGAGCGATGCCCGAGTCGGCCAGGGCCTGGACAGTCTCTTCGAACTGGTTGGCGAAGTTCGGCGAGCCAGAGTTCAGGTCCTCGATCCGGTGGACCTGTTCGGCCACGTTGGCCAGGTGGAAGTAAACGGTGAAGGCACGGACCAGCAGGATGGCGTGGGCGACGTCGGTGTCATCGAACAGTTCGTGGAGTTCCGCCGTTACGTCCTCGTTGGAGCCCTGGTCCCGAAGGTTGCGAGTAAGCGTCCGGACCCGCTCTACGGCATCGAGCAGGGACTCGCCATGCTGGCGGACGAGAGTGTTACCGAGCTGGTGTCCGAGGCGTCGAATGTCGGATCGCAGGGCGGTATCGGAGGGTTCCGAGCCGCGGTCCGGCGTCACGGGGCTTGCCAAGGACATTTGGGGAAACTACCCCAAATCGCCCTTCTGGTTCCACCTACTTGAATCTCAGGAAAAATTCGGGCAGGATATAGGCAACATGAGGGGAGGTCGGCTTCAAAGGGGCAGCCGACGGGAGCTGGTTACCGGACCGTGAGCCGGAAACCGGTCCGTCCTTCGTCCCGAATCCGCCACCTTCCGCCGGAGTACCGATGAGCCACACCCGTTATGCGCCAGCCCGCCAGCGGCTCCAGCGAAGCGAGCTGGCCGTTCCTGGATCCAACCCTGCTCTGTTTGAGAAGGCGGCGGCCAGCGACGTCGACTACGTCTTCCTGGACCTAGAGGACGCGGTGGCTCCGGGTGACAAGGTCCAAGCCCGCCTAAACGTCATCGAGGGGCTCCGGGACATCGACTGGCGGGGCCTGGGCAAGACGATTTCGGTCCGCATCAACGGTATCGACACTCACTACATGTACCGCGACGTCGTCGACGTAGTGGAGCAGGCCGGCGAGCACCTGGACACCATCCTGATCCCCAAGGTGGGCGTGGCCGCCGACGTCTACATGGTGGACGCCATGGTTAGCCAGATTGAGGAGGCCTGTGGCCTCACGGAGAAGATCGGCATCGAGGCCCTCATCGAGACCACCCTCGGCATGGCCAACGTGGAGTCCGTCGCCGTCTCCAGTCCGCGGTTGGAGGCCATGCACTTCGGGGTAGCCGACTACGCGGCCAGTTGCCGGGCCAGGACCACCAACATCGGCGGGCTCAACCCGGACTATCCGGGGGACCAGTGGCACCAGGCCCTCTCCCGGATGCTGGTGGCCTGTCGGGCCTACGGCCTCCGCCCCATCGACGGTCCGTTCGGCGACTTCAATGACCCGGACGGGTACATAGACGGCGCCCGTCGAGCGGCCGCCCTTGGCTACGAGGGCAAGTGGGCTATCCACCCATCCCAGGTCGCCCTGGCCAACGAGGTCTTCTCGCCGCCGGTTGCCGAGGTAGACCGGGCCCATCGGATCCTGGTCGCTCTCGAGGAGGCAGCGGCCGAGGGCCGTGGCGCTGCCCAACTGGACGGTCGGATGATCGACGCCGCGTCGGCCCGCATGGCCGAAAACGTCGTGGCCCAGGCCGCGGCTATCGAGAACAAGTAGTCGCGACGAGGGGACAGGGGACCAGTACCCATGGACATTCACGAGTACCAGGCCAAGGCCCTGCTCGCGGAGTACGACGTGCCGATCGCAACTGGCGGCCTCGCCTACAGCCCGGAGCAGGCGGCCTACCGGGCCAAGGAGATCGGTGGCGGCCAGTGGGTCGTAAAGGCCCAGGTGCACTCCGGGGCCCGCGGCAAGGCCGGTGGCATCAGGATGTGCGACAGCGAGGACGAGGTGTGGGAGGCCGCCGACGACCTGCTGGGGCGGCGGCTGGTCACCGACCAGACCGGTCCGGTCGGAAAGGGCGTCTACCGCCTATACGTCGAGCCGGTGGTGCCCTTCGGCACTGAGATCTACCTGAGCATGGTCCTGGACAGGCAGTCCGAGCGGATCATGCTCGTCATGTCCGGCTCCGGTGGCATGGAGATCGAGGAAGTGGCTGAGACCGACCCCGACGCCATCGTGCGGATCTCCATCGAGCCGGCCGTCGGCCTGCAGGCCTTCCAGGCCCGAGCGATGGCGTTCGCCTGCGGCCTGGAAGCCGGGCTGGTCTCCCAGGCCGAACAGCTGCTGCTGGGTGCCTACCGGGCCTTCCGGGACCTGGACGCCACGATGTTAGAGATCAACCCGTTGGTGGTGACCGAAGAGGGCCGCCTGCTGGCCCTTGACGCCAAGATGAGCTTCGACGACAACGCCCTGTTCCGGCACCAGAACGTGTCGGAACTCCGGGACAAGTCCCAGGAGGACCCCCGGGAGATGAACGCCGCCGACCGCGGCCTTAGCTACGTGGGCCTCGACGGGAACATCGGTTGCATCATCAACGGCGCCGGCCTGGCCATGGCCACCATGGACATGATCAAGCACTCGGGCGGGGAGCCGGCCAACTTCTTGGACATCGGAGGTGGCGCCTCCCCGGACCGGGTGGTCAAGGCGTTCAAGCTGGTGCTGTCCGACGATCGGGTGGAGGCGATCCTTGTCAACATCTTCGCTGGTATCAACCGTTGCGACTGGGTGGCCGAGGGGGTGGTCAAGGCGATGACCGACCTTGAGATGAAGGTCCCGGTGGTCGTTCGGCTCTCGGGGACCAACGTGGAGGAGGGACGCCGAATCCTGGCCGAGAGCGACGTCGAACTGATTACGGCCGAAACCCTGGCCGAGGCCGGCGAAAAGGCCGTGGCCGCGGTTTCATGGGAGGCGAACTGACATGAGCATCATCGTTGATGAGAAAACCCCGGTCATTGTTCAGGGGTTCACCGGTCGCATGGGCACCTTTCACGCCGAGGAGATGATCGAGTACGGGACCAACCTTGTGGGAGGTATAGCTCCCGGCAAAAGCAGCAGTGACCACCTTGGGCTACCGGTCTTCGACACTGTGCGCGACGCCGTCAACGAGACGGGTGCCGAGGCCAGCATCGTGTTCGTGCCTCCGCCCTTCGCTGCCGACGCCATCATGGAGGCGGCCGACGCCGGTATCAGGCACTGCGTGTGCATCACGGACGGCATCCCGGCCCAGGACATGATGAAGGTCAAGCGCTACATGCGGACCAAGAGGGTCGAAAAACGCATGACGCTCATGGGCCCAAACTGCGCCGGCGTGATCAGCCCCGGCAGGGCGCTCCTCGGCATCATGCCGGGCCACATCTACGCCCAGGGGCCGGTCGGCATCGTCGGACGGTCGGGCACTCTCGGCTACGAGGCCGCCTCCCAGCTCAAGGCCCTCGGCGTCGGGGTTAGTACCAGCGTGGGCATTGGTGGCGACCCCATCAACGGCAGTTCGTTCACCGACCACCTCAAGTCCTTCGAGCAGGACCCCGAGACCAGCCTGGTGGTGATCATCGGCGAGATCGGCGGCCCCCAGGAGGCCGAGGCGGCGACGTACGCCCGGGACCANATGCACAAGAGGGTGGTGGCCTACATCGCCGGCTTGTCAGCCCCTAAGGGTCGGACCATGGGCCATGCCGGGGCCATCGTGACCGGTGTCGGCGAGTCGGCCGCTGAGAAGATTGAGATCATGAGGGACGCAGGCGTGGGCATCATCGAGCGCCCGTCCGACTTTGGAGCAGTCATCTCGAAGATGCTGTAGGGCGGTCCGTGGTCCGCACGGCCGGGCCTCTAACCTGACCCCATGCGGGAGATCCTGGGCGACCTGGCGAGGTGGCGCGGTGACGGCCGTCGCGTTGCCGTAGCCCGGGTGGTGGACCTTGAGGGATCGGGGCCGCGCCTGCCGGGGGCGGCCATGGCCGTTGCCGAGGACGGAGAGGTGGCCGGCTCGGTCTCCGGGGGTTGTGTCGAGGGTGCTGTGGTGTCTGAGGCGTTGGATGTCCTGGCCACCGGAGACCGCCGCATGGTGTCCTTCGGGTACAGCGACGACGAGGCGTTCGCCGTCGGCCTGACCTGTGGTGGGACCATTCACCTGTTCGTCGAACCGCTNGACTGGTAGGNGCCGATCCGTGGTCGCCACGNCGCCGGGAGGGTCGCTGTTCGACCGGCTGGCTGCCCTGTTGGAAGACGAGGTACCGGTCGCTCTGGCCACCGTGGTGGAGGGTCCCGGTGTAGGCGGAAAGTTGCTGGTGCACCGAACGGACGAGGCCAGCTCGTCGGTGCAAGGCACTCTGGGTGACGAGGNCCTGGACCGTGTGGTGGTCCGGGACGCCCTGGGCGAGTTGGCGGCCGGCCGCAGCGGGGTCCGCCACTACGGAGAGCATGGCGAGGCCCGGGAGGACGCTGTCCGGGTGTTCATCGAATCGTTCGCCGCTCCACCCCAGATGCTGGTCTTTGGNGCCGTCGACTTCACCGGGGCACTGGTCCGGGTGGCCAAGGTGCTTGGCTACCGGGTCACCGTGTGCGACGCCCGGGAGGTGTTCGCCACACACCAGCGCTTCCCGCTGGCTGACGACGTGGTGGTCGACTGGCCCCATCGTCTCCTGGACGAGAAGGGGNCCGAGCTTCGCCGTCGGGACGCTGTCTGTGTCCTCACCCACGACCCCAANTTCGACGTGCCGGCCATCGTCTCGGCCCTGCGTACCCGGGTGGGCTACATCGGCGTGATGGGTTCTCGACGAACCCACGCCGACCGGGTGGACCGCCTACGAGAGGCTGGGGTCTCCGACGATGAGTTGGCCCGCCTNCGGTCGCCAGTCGGGTTGGACATCGGCGCCCGGACCCCCGAGGAGACCGCCGTCTCCATTGTGTCGGAGATCATCGCCCTAAGGACTGGACGCTCGGCCCAGGCGCTATCGGCCTCCGACGGTCCTATCCACGACTGAGAAGGTTTCGCCGGTGACCGTTGCTGCCGTGGTCCTGGCCGCCGGGGGTGGTGCCAGGTGGAACGGTGNCGGGCACAAATTGCTGGCCGAGGTAGCCGGACGACCGCTGGCCGCCCACGCCCTGGTCGCCGCCTCGGAGGCCGGGCTAGACGAGCTGGTGGTGGTCACCGGCAGCGTGGACCTGTCGGCCGTCCTACCCGTCGGAGCCACGGTTCTGCACAACGACCGGTGGATCGACGGACAGGCCACCTCGCTCCGGTTGGCTGTCGACTATGCGGAGCGGGTCGGGCACGAAGCTGTCGTGGTCGGCCTGGCCGACATGCCAGGGGTGCCCGCTGCGGCCTGGCGGGCTGTGGCCGACTGCCCGTCCCCCCTNGCGGTGGCCACCTTCGACGGCCTGCGACGGCCGCCGACCAGGATCGCCCGCTTGTTGTGGCCGGAGTTGCCAACAACCGGAGACGAGGGAGGGCGGGTACTGCTATCCGAGCAGTCCTCGTATGTGCTGGAAGTAGCGTGTCCCGGCAATCCGGAGGACGTGGACACCGTGGAGGATCTCGAACCGTGGAACTGAACAACGACTTCGAGGTGGCGGCACCCATCGATCGGGTGTGGGACGTACTCACCGACGTGGAGCGAATCGCCCCCTGCCTTCCCGGAGCTCAGCTACAGGAGATCGAGGGCGACGAGTTCCGGGGTGTGGTGAAGGTCAAGGTCGGCCCGATCACCGCCCAGTACAAGGGAGCAGCTTCCTTCGTGGAACGCGACGACGTCGGACACCGGGCCGTGCTGCGAGCCGAGGGCCGCGACACCCGAGGCGCCGGGAACGCGGCCGCGGACATCACAGCTCAGCTGGAAGCCGTCGACGGCGGGACCCGGGTCACGGTAACCACCGACCTGACGGTCACCGGCAAGGTGGCTCAGTTCGGGCGGGGTGTGATGGCTGACGTGTCCAGGAAGCTGATGGGACAGTTCGCCGACAACCTGAGCGACCTGATCTCCACGGCCGACGGCGAGCCCGCCACTGACGCTGACCCCACCCCGGTGGACGAGCCACCCTCCGAGGTGGAGGCGGTCCGAGTAGTCGACGGTCCGGAGGCCGAGGCCATCGACCTGCTGGGCACGGCCGGGGCGCCGGTCCTCAANCGGCTGGTGTCCACGTTGGTGGTGCTGGCCGTAGTCGTCGTGCTGGTCGTCTGGGTCCTGGGCTAGGGCCAACGCCGATCGCCCCGGAGTGGAGGGCAACCCCATGGATCCGACGGTNCCCGACGGGCAANCCCGCGACGATGACGCAGAAGCGGTGACCGCCCTCCTGGGCCGACGACCCGAAGGTCGTTTCGAAGTGGTGGTACGAGACGGGGACGGAGTACCGGTGGTCATCCGCAACCACCCCCTGCTTGACGACGGTCGCCCCATGCCGACCCGGTTCTGGCTGGTTGGCGAGGACCTCCGGTCACGGGTCGGCACCCTGGAATCGGGCGGCGGCGTCCGGGCCGCCGAAGAGGCCTGTGAGCCGGCCGAGCTGGCCGACGCCCACCGCCGGTACGCCGAGGAACGTGATGCGGCGATCCCGGGCGACCACGTCGGCCACCGGCCATCGGGCGGGGTGGGCGGAACTCGCCAGGGCGTCAAGTGCCTGCACGCCCACTACGCCTGGTTCCTGGTCGGCGGCGACGATCCGGTCGGTCGATGGGTAGACGCCAGGCTCGCCGCAACAGATGGACCTCAAGGTGATCCAGGTGCTTGAGGTGGTGGCCGCTGTCGACTGCGGAACCAACTCCACCCGCCTGCTGATCGGCGACGGGGAACAGACGTTGGACCGTCGCATGCGTATCACCCGGATGGGAGAGGGGGTGGACTCCACCGGGCGCCTGGACCCGGGGGCCGTCGAGCGGGTACTGGTCGTCCTTCGGGAATACCGCGAAGCACTTGACCATCACGGAGTGACTCGATGTCGGGTGACCGCCACCTCGGCGGCCCGCGACGCCGCCAACCGGGAGGAATTCTTCGACGCCGCTGAAGCGACGTTGGGCCACCGACCGGAACTGCTCTCGGGCCCCGAGGAGGGTCGCCTCTCGTTCGCCGGCGCCACCGCTGAGCTGGATCCGGCGGACGGGCCGTTCCTGGTGGTCGACATCGGTGGTGGTTCGACGGAGTTCGTGGTCGGCACCATCGAGGCCGAAGCAGCCCGTTCGTGTGATATCGGCTGTGTCCGCCTCTCCGAGCAGTGGATCCACCACGATCCGCCACTCCCCGAGGAGTTGGTGGCCTGCCTGTCCATCACCGAAGGCCACCTCGACGACGTGGTCCGGGAGGTTTCCGGCGTGTCCGAGGCCCGGACCCTGGTCGGCCTGGCCGGCACGGTCTCGTGTGCAGCGGCCGTGGAACTAGGTCTGGCCACCTACGACCGGGACCGCATCCACCACTTCCGGCTATCCAAGGAGGCCGCCGAGGACGTATTCCGTACGTTGGCCACCGAGAATCGTGCGGAGAGGTTGGCTAATCCAGGCATGGAGGAGGAACGGGCTGACGTGATCGTGGGCGGCATGGCCATCCTGGTAAAAGTCATGCGCCAGCTGGGCTTTGACGAGTGCCTCGTCTCGGAGTCCGACATCCTGGACGGCCTGGTGGCCTCACAGCAGTCCTGAGCGGCAGCAGGGAAGAAGTTTCCCCACAGGGTAGAACTTTCCCAAGAGTAGTGGTATTTGCCGTAGGATGGCCTGCATGTCGCACGCAGACCGCATCCTCATGGGTCCCGGTCCAGGCAACCCCTACCCAGAGGTCATTGAGGCCTTTGGACGTCCGGTCCTCGGCCACCTCGACCCCGACTTCATCGCCGTTCTGGACGAGACCAACGACCGGCTCCGCCAGGTCTTCCGGACGGATAACCCGCTGACCTTCCCGGTGTCGGCGACCGGTTCGGCTGGCATGGAGGCCACGTTCGTAAACGTCCTGGGCCCCGGTGACACCGTGGTGATAGGCGTCAACGGCGTGTTTGGAGAGCGCATGTGCGACGTGGCGGCCCGCTGCGGCGCCGAGGTCGTCCGCGTGGAAGCACCGTGGGGTGCCGCCATCGACCCCCAGGCCCTGTTGGACGCCCACCCGGACCCCAAGGTCATCGCCATCGTCCACGCCGAGACCTCCACCGGGGTCCGTAACGACATCGAGCCCCTCGGCGCCGGAAAGGGCGACGCCCTGCTGCTGGTCGACTGCGTCACCTCGCTGGGTGGCATTCCCCTGGAGATCGATGACTGGGGTGTGGACCTGGCCTACAGCGGAACGCAGAAGTGTCTCGGCGTGCCACCCGGACTCTCCCCGGTCACCGTCTCACAGGCCGCCATCGACCGCTTCGTCGAGCGGTCGCAGTCCTGGTACCTCGACTTCGCCATGATCGCCAGCTACGTCACCAGCGGAGGCGCCCGGGCGTACCACCACACGGCGCCCATCTCCATGATCTACGGCCTCCACGCCGGGCTCGGCGTGGTGCTTGAGGAGGGCCTCGAAAACGCCCAGGCCCGCCACCAGGCGTGTGGCGACCAGCTGCAGGACGGCCTCGTCAAGCGCGGCTTCGAACTGTTCGCTCAGGAGGGCCACCGGCTGCCCGAGCTGACGTCGGTGATAGTCCCCGAGAATCGCCTGCCCGACGGCCTGGACGAGGCCGGGGTGCGCAAGAGGCTCTTGGCCGAGTACGGCATCGAGATCGGCGGTGGCCTCGGCCCGGTGGCCGGACAGGTTTGGCGGATCGGGTGCATGGGCCACACAGCCCGTCCCCGCAACGTCACGATGCTGCTGGGCGCCCTCGACGAGATCCTCGGCTGACCGGGCGCCGACTTGCGGTGCCCCCCGGTTGTTTGGGGATGATGACCCCATGGCAATCGAACAGGTGGCGGACACCCCGGTTCTCCGTGGCCGCCGGACGACTCTCCGGCCGCTCGAGGTCGAGGACTTTTCGGCGTGGCGCGAGGTGCGCCGTCGCAACGCCGAGCTCCTGAACCGCTGGGAGCCCCGGCGGACCTTCGGCCAACCCGACCCGGTGGAGGACCGGCGGGCCTTCGCCATGCGCTGTGCAGCCCGACGGCGGGAGCGCCAGCTGGGTACCGGTTGGGGCTTCGGGGTGTTCCTGGGTGAGCACGGCTCCGAGTCCTTCATCGGGGAAATGAACCTTTCCAACGTGGTGCGCGGCGCCTTCCGAAGCGCCACCGTCGGCTACTGGGTGGACCAGGACCGGGCTGGCAACGAGTACATCCCCGAGTCACTCATCGTGGCGTGCCGTTTCGCCTTCGAGGAGATTGACCTCCACCGGCTCCAGGTCTCGATCGTGCCCCGCAACACCCGGTCCCGTCGGGTAGTCGAGAAGTTGGAGCTCCGGTGCGAGGGACAAGCCGAGCGGTACCTCGAGATCAACGGCGTCTGGGAGGACCACCTGCAGTTCGCCATCACCGCCGAGGAGTGGTGCGAGCGTCGGGCCGACCTTTGCGAAACCTGGCTGGAGGCCCGCAACTCTTAACCGGTGTTCGACAGCGTCCGGTCGTGGTCAGCCCTCGTCAGCCCTTCGTCGAGATCCTGGCTTTTAGCTTGGCCACCATCTCAACGAACGCCGGCTGGCGCATCGACCACACCTGAGGACCGATCTCCAACTCGACGGCCGGTACCGACTCGGTGATCCCCGCCGTGTCGTGCAGCGTCTTCTTGGTAGCAGCCACCAGTTCCTTCGGATGGCCTGCCGCCCGACCTGCCAACTCCACCGCCCGGTCGACCAGGGCGTCGTCGTCCACGCACTCCCAAGCCAGGCCGTGATGGGCAGCCTGCTCGCCGTCCAAAATCTGCTCGAACAGCACCATGGCCTTAGCCGTCTGGAGGTCGGTGATGTTACGGAGTCGCCACGTGTGGCCACCTCCCGGATGAATCCCGATGGTCAGGAAGCGGCTGTCGAAACGCGCCGAACATCCGGCCACCACGAGGTCGCAGGCCAGCACCATGTTCATTCCGGCACCCACCGCGGCACCGTTCACGGCAGCCACCGTGGGCAGCGTGGAGTGGGCCACCCGCAGGAACCCCCGGTAGATGTCAGGGAGCGTGCCGTCGTCGCTTCCCCGGCCCGCGTCCAGAAGGTCATCCAGCACGGCTCCGGCGCAGAACGCCCGTCCCTCGCCGGTCAGCACGACTGCCCCGACCTCAGAATCGGCCTCCAGGGTGTCGAAGGCGGCCAGCAACTCGTCGTTCATCTCGTCGCTCACGACGTTGCGGCGGTCCGGGTCGTCGAAGGTGAGGACCGCCACGCGGTCACGTCGTTCGATCCGGAGCACGCTCATGGTCGGAGTCTCCCACGTCCCCCCGGGCGCGCGACCGGCGATCCGGGGACCACGAGCCGCTGGGAGGCCCGAAAGGCACTGGGGTTAGGGTCGCCGGATGGCCGGGGCGGGACCGAGGGAACCGGACCACCGACGCTTCCCCGCCCTCGGGATCCGGAACTACCGCCTGTTCTGGATCGGCGGGATGCTGACCAACAACGGTCGTTGGAACCAGTACATAGCCAGCTACTTCGTGGTGTACCAGCTCACCGAGTCCGCAGCCTGGGTGGGCATGGCGGGCTTCTCGTCGTTCATCCCGATGCTGGTCACCAACCCGCTGGCCGGTTACGTCTCGGACCGCTTCGATCGGCGGAAAGTCCTTCTGGTGACCAACGCTCTGAACGCAGTCGTGGCGGCCATCCTGGCCGTGGCATGGGGGTCGGGTGTCCGCAGCATCGGTGTGTGGATGGTCCTCCTGCTGGTCGGCGGCACGGTTTACGGCATCCAGCTGCCGACATGGCAGTCCTTCGTGGCCGAGTGCGTGCCCCGGAGGCTCCTCCGCAACGCCATCACCCTGAACTCCACCCAGTTCAATGCGGCTCGCACCGTCGGGCCGGCGGTCGGAGGCCTCCTGATCGGCACGTTCGGACCCGGCTGGGCCCTAGCCGTGGCCGCGGCCAGCTACGGCCCGGTTCTTGTGGCCCTTCTCCGGATCGACCCGTCGGCACTGCACCGCCCGGGCCAGGCGGCGGCCCTGTCGTCGGGTCGGGCCTCGGTGGTAGGCGAGTACCGGGCGTCGATCCGCTACGTCCGCGGAGAGCCAGGCATCCGGGCCGCCATCATCACGGTGGCCCTGATCTCCACGGCCGGCCAACCCATCGTCCAGCAGATCGTGGTGTTTGCCGAGGAGGTGTTCGAGGTCTCACCGTTCTGGTTCGGGATGCTGGGCACGGCCCAGGGGATCGGCGCCCTGGTCGCTGCGCCGCTGGTGGCCGGGGAGCTCAGCCGGCTACGCCGGTCCCGAATCCAGTTGTTTGCCACCACGGGCTACGGGTTGGCCATCGTCGTGTTCGCCCTGGCCCCGTCGTTCTGGCTGGGCTACGTCGGTCTCGGGCTGATCGGTGCCATGCACCTGGCGTCAGCCACCAACCTCAACTCCACCGTGCAACTCCAGGTTGACGACGCCTTCCGGGGACGGGTGATGGCCATCTACCTGATGGGGGTCCTGGGCCTGGCGCCGTTCGCCAACCTGCTTATGGGATGGCTCATCTCGGTCTTCGGCCCCCGCCCAGTGGTGACGATGGCTGGGCTCCTGGTCGTCGGTGGTGGCCTAGCCCTCCAAGCCACCGGCCGATACCGGCAGCTGGACCACGGCTGAGGACCCGCCCGGCTGATCGGCACCGACCCGACCACCGGGTCAGTCCGAGTCGTCGAACTCGGCCCGGTGAGCCTTCCCCTCATCGCACGTATCGAAGGCGGGACACCACCGACAGGGCGGACCCGGGATCCTGCTCGGCGTCCGGTCGCCGTAGAGGAGCCCGACCAGCCGGCCCACACCGTCAGACAGGCGAGCCGCGGCGGCCATCAGGGTGTCCTCGGTGACCGCCTCCGGGACGAAGTGAGCCTGATCCAGGTAGTAGGAAGCCAGGAGGCGTGGTGGTACGCCGATGCGTAGCGTCTCGACCAGGGCGTAGAACCGGAGGTCCTCACGGTGGACAGGTTGGGAGCCACCGGTCTTGAGGTCCACGATCACCTTGCCGGCCTGCTGGCCCCGGGCGCTACCCAGCGTGAGGTCGACCTTGCCGGCCAGGATGAGGCGTCCGCCGCACAACTCGGCTCGGAGGCGGCTCTCGGTGACCGGGCGCCACGCCGGTTTCAGCGGAGGCCAGCACTCCATGTACTTGGTGAAGGCATCCAGCGCCTCAGAGCGCAGCTCCGCCCGGTCGACTTCACCACAGCCGCGAAGCCAGTGCCCAAGGCTGCCCGAGTCCGCCTCGTAGCGGGCCAGGGCCTCGTCGATCAGGGTCGGCGGTTCGAC
>JGI24815J26687_1000096_pt1 | contig 17270 bp, 16 predicted proteins | sample METZYME_3_150m_FD_26687 | JGI IMG/M metagenome (IMG submission 26687) | reverse complement strand
AAGATAGATGACTCGTCGTAGTCTGAAAACTTAAAACCATTCTGGTTGCCAACGAAAAGCCAATTATTTGACATTTGATAACCCATATCCGTTATATCTACATCTTCATCAAAAAAGAAGATTCCCATATCGTGCCATCTTCCTTTTCTAGGCGAAGCCGTTAGTCTTAATCTAAATGCTTCTCCTGACTTCTTGGTTCCATCTAGTCCTTGGTCAACATTTGAAGTAATAAAAATCGTGTCTATCCTCAATTTATCTGTAGGTCTATAGGTCAAATCTACTGAATGCACTTTAGCTTCTCTATCCAGAACCGGCCTTTCTGTGTATGTCCCTAGATAACCCAAGGAATAATTATCAGAATTTTTTCTTGTCCTTATTGCATAAAAATCTTTTCCTTGACTGAATTGTTCGTCAGCTTCAGAAGCTCCTAGAAAACCAAAGTCAAGAGACTCATTTTGCTGTGTGTATCGTATGGCATAGTCTATGTCAGTAATGCCTACTTGGTTTGATTCACAAATATTTTTTAAAGAATCGGCATATTTAGAACAATTGTAATCTGGAGCAGACCCAATTCTTCTTGTGTTTATGATGTAAAAGAATTTATAGCCTTTTACATCAAACAAAGAGTGATTTTCAGAAAAGAAAGGTCTTTTATCTGAATAAAAGGTTTCACTTGACGAGAAGTTAACCACGAGCTCATCGCTTTCAACTTGTCCAAAATCAGGATTTAAAGCTACATTTAGTTGCTTACCCGAGTCAATTTTCCAAAATATTTCTGCTCCGACCTTGTTCTCTTGATCTTCTTTAATTCTGTCTTCAGTAACATTTATATATGGAAAAAAATCTAATTTCGAAACACTGTAATTTTTAAAATCAAATTCATGAAAAAGAGACATAAATTTCTCTTGCCTTGGATTGCCTTTTATTGAGGTATTGACCCTCCATTCAGCTGCTACCATTCTCCAAAAAGATAATTTTACCTTTCTTACATCTCCCTTCTGAGACTTCATTGGAGCTATACTCCAAGGAATAAACATTTCAATAAACCACGCATCTCCTTCAATATGAGTGGCTGAATCCCAATCAGCATCCCAGTCATAGTTAGCTTCGTTCTCATTTCTATAAATGCCATCGCTTATAGAGCCTCCGGCAGAAACAGTGAAGCCATAAGCGGTAAGACCATCACCATCAAAATCTATCGCTAAACCTGCTTTATCAGCATTTGCCATTTCATCATCTCTTTCATGCTTATTCGCACGTATTGATTCTCTTGGCTGCTCATTAATAAAACCAAAATACATTCCCTTTTCATCTTGCTGAACTAGAACTTTCTGATAATGCTTTGGCTCCGCTAAAGAAAACGGCATTGATTCATAATATTTGGTCCACTCTCGGGCAGAAGACCAATCCGCATCATCTAAAACACCATCAATCTTGATATCCACTGAATAAACTGGCAATGCAATAAATAAAGAGAATGTTAAGACAAGGCAGGAAAAAGGACTTAGCTTCCTATGCAAGGTATTTACTCCTAAAAATGAGGGGCTATTCTAAGGCTAGAATGGAGAAACACAAGTAGTCAATATATCTATACTGGTATGTAAAAACATACTTAGGTTAAGAAGTTATTTTTAGAATCTATACCGTAATTTTACTGTAAAAGTATCAGCCTGAGGATCTTCCCAAGGGCGTTTATAGATTTTTCTTAAACTGTCTTCTTCATCTATTCCTACTACCCTTCCACCTTTGGTGTAAACCACATAGAGATAAGATAATGGCATCAATTCATATCTATAGCGAATTTGAAAAGCTAGATCGCTTAATGTTATAGGAGGTACGGCAATCTTTTTTGGAGAAATATTTAGATTTCCAAACTGATCTGCTAGAAAGGGCATTGGATTTCTTGCAGTGAAAGCAACCATTTGTGCTTTAACTCTTAACTCATGCCTATCGCCTTTAAACCAATTTAGTCCCGTAACAGTAACTCTTTGCTTCATGTCGTATGTGGCTAACAAATTATCTTGGATCCAATTTAACCAGCCTTCCTCTTCGTACTCACTGTAATACACAGATATTGACAAGTTATCAAAAGGCGACAGTTCTAGAAAAGCATCATATTCAGTATTCCATCCAAGAGATGGTGTGTATTCTTCTCCTTTTCTTCTTTTGTAATTGAACATGTATTGATAGTAATCCTTAGAAGGTCCCATGTATTCGAACTCATAGCCGTACCCTTTAGGCATATTTATATAGGGTGATTGTTCATATCTCCTAGTAATAACGCTGTCTCTCCCGCTAGCTCTATAAAAAGTTTTTAATGTGGCTTGGGAAGAATTTTTAAACCCATTAGTAAGTGTAAAAGCAATAGGAGGAGTCTCTTTAGTTCCTTTTCTATCAGTCTCATAAGCAAAATCTAATTGGTACCTTCTTTCCCTGCTTAAAGAGCTCTCAGGAAATTCAGGTTGCTTCCATTCGAACCTTCCAGAGAGCATTGCATAATCATTCCTCCACAGATATCCCATATCACTTAAATCTATTTTTTCATCAAAATACCAGACACCCATTCCACCAGAAAAGGTTTTGCTTGGGGTGTAGCCATATCCAACCCTAAATCCATACCCATCCTTATCATTAACTTTGGAATTTATTAAAACACCGCTGACCCTTAGATCTTCTGAAGCCCAATATTCAAAATCAGTTGTATGCACAGTAGCTTCTCTATTTAGTACTGGCCTTTCTACATGAGTGCCTAAATATCCAAAAGAAAAATTCTTGCTTGTTTTCCTGAATTTAGTCGCATAGAAATCTCTTCCCTGGCTAAAGTCTTCATCTTTCTCAGATGCTCCTAAAAAACCAAAATCTAAAGTCTCAGATTGCTGAATATACCTAATGGCTAAATCTATATCCGAAGTGCCTTTTTGACTAGTGCTACATGAGGAAGCTAAATTCGAAGAAAAGCTAGGACAGTTATAGTCTGGAGCTCCTCCTATTCTCCTGGTGTTAATAACATAAAACATCTGATATCCCTGAACTTCAAACATAGACTGATTTTCAGCAAAGAAAGGACGCTTATCCGAATAATAAGTCTCTGTAGCTGAGAAATTAACAACCAGTTCATCACTTTCAACTTGACCAAAGTCAGGGTTAAAAGTGGCATTTAGTTGTTTACTAGAGTCTATTTTCCAAAAAATCTCAGCACCTGTTTTAGTATTCTGTTCTTCAGTTACAGAATCATCTGAAATAGTGATGTAGGGGAAGAAGTCCAATTTAGAAACTTCATATTGTTTAAAATTCATTTCATCAAATACTGAAAGAAATTTGTTTACATAAGGACTCCCCCTGCATGTGGCAGATACTTTGTATTCTGAGAGAAGCATTCTATAAAAACAAAAACCAACAGTTCGCTCTTCACCTTTCTGTGATTTCATAGAAGTAATTGTCCAAGGGATGAAAATCTCTGCAAACCAGCCTGTATCTGCGATNNTGGTTGCCGATAGCCAATCCCCATCCCAATCCATATTTTGTTCATTTTCATTAATAACAGTTCCATCATTTATNGAATTCCCTGCATTAACGGAAAATCTGTAGCCAGTCTTACCATCATTATCAAAATCTATGGTTATTCCTACTTGATCCCCTACAGGAGGCCTTGCCCCTTGATCCCTTTGATGTTGATTAGCTCTTATAGTCTCTTTGGCTTGAATATTAATAAATCCAATATAGATGCCCTTCTCATCCTCTTGGATAAGGATTCTTGTGTCTCCCGAAGCATCATTTAAAGAAAAAGGGAATACCTCGTAAAATTTATTGATTTCCCTAGCTGTCTTCCATTCCTCTTCAGACAAATAGCCATCTATGACAATCTCTGAAGAAAGAGCAGAAGAAAAGAAAAATAAGAGGAAGAAACAATAGTTTAGATTAAATATTGGCTTCCATGCGCTAGTACTTTTCATTTTTACTAGTCTAAGTAATTTCCATCTTTATAAAGTAAAGGATCAAAAGTATTCTTATTAATTACCTTAGTGACTTCGCCTACATAAATTGTGTGAGTACTATTTTGTATTGCCTGAACACAGTTACAAAATAGGTTTGATTGAGAATCAATGTTGTAAGGAATATTTTCTAACTCGGACCAATTGCCTTCTAGAAACCTTTCTTCTTCTTTTTCTTTAATACTACATATATCAGCTAAATTCTTTTGACCTAATGACAAAATATTAATGCAAAAACCTAAACCTTCTTTCATAACCTCATGAATAGACGCTTCGCGGTTTATGCATACCAGCATTGAAGGCGGGTCAAGTGATAAAGAAGCAACTGAAGTAGCAGTCATAGCTTGTTTATTTTCTCCATTCTTTGCAGACACAACTGTCACTGTGGAGATTATGCCGCGCATGGCTTGGAGAAACTCTTTATTGACGGGCTCGAGGTCCATGGAGCGGCAAATTATCATGTCTACAACCCTAAATCTACTTTAATTTAATTTAGCTGATATTATTTGAGCATGAGCAGAAGGGTTTCTAATGTAAGAATAGTTGCAGGAAGATTTAGAGGATTAAAGATTCCATTTAAAGCCTCTAAATACATAAGACCCACTACCAATAGGACCAAAGAAACCATTTTTAGCTGGTTAACTAATGACATCAAAAACTCTAGGTGTTTGGATATGTTCGCTGGAACTGGGAGCTTAGGATTAGAAGCAATTTCTAGAGGGGCATCTTTTGTCTATTTTGCTGAGAAAAACAGAAAAATGTGCGAAGAACTTTACAAAACTACCATTAAGTTAAATATTAAAAACCAGTCTGAAGTAATGACAGTTGATTCATTGAAGTTTCCTTTCGAAAAAAAAATTGAAAAGCCCCTTGATATAATTTTTATTGATCCACCCTTTAGATTAAATTATTTAAAAAAAGCTTTCTCTTTAATAATTGACAAAGATCTAATAACAGATAAATCTATTATTTGTACAGAAATTGAAAAAGAAAAAAAGGTTGAAGAAATATTTTCAGAGTGGAATATGATTAAATCAAAAATAGCCGGTCAATCTAGATATTGTCTTTTACAAAAGAAGTAATGCCCAGAATATACTTACTATCAATAATTTTAGCTGTGTTATTAGCCTTAATATTTGGAGATACTCAATTCTTGTTAGATCCGAAACCCATAACTATTTGGGATAAAGAAATTAGTCTTAATACTCAAATAATTTTAAGTGGTCTAACAATCCTAATTATCTTAACTCTATTAGCTTTGGGGCTAATAGAAAAAATAGGTCGGTTATTCAAAGATAGTAAAAAGGCCGAAAAAAAGAAAGAAATGGCAGTTAAGTAATTAACTTTACTTACGTTTCATCGATTCGAAGAATTCTGCATTGGTCTTGTAATCCTTCAATTTGTCTAAAACCCACTCCATGGCTGCAGTGTCTTCCATTTCATTAAGTAATTTTCTTAAAATTGTTATATGACGTAGTTCTGAATCACTAGTTAAAAGGTCTTCTCTTCTTGTTCCTGTTTTTCGAATATTAATCGCTGGAAATACCCTCTTTTCTGCAATTTTTCTGTCTAAGTTAATTTCTGAATTCCCTGTTCCTTTAAATTCCTCAAATATAACTTCATCCATTCTTGAACCTGTGTCTATTAGAGCAGTGGCTATTATGGTTAAACTGCCGCCTCCCTCAATGTTTCTAGCAGCTCCAAAAAACCTTTTTGGTTTCTGAAGAGCGTTGGCATCAACTCCACCTGTTAGAATTTTCCCTGAGGCTGCTTGTGTTGAGTTATAAGCCCTGGCTAATCTTGTTATTGAATCCAAAAGAATAACGACGTCCTTATTGTGCTCAACCAATCTTCTNGCTTTGTTAAGAACCATATCTGCTACTTGAACATGCCTTGAAGGCGGTTCATCAAAAGTGCTTGCTATTACCTCACCTTTAACAGAACGCACCATCTCTGTTACTTCTTCAGGCCTTTCATCGACTAGTAAGACCATTATCATGCACTCGGGATGATTTTTTTCGATTGAATGGGCAATGCTTTGGAGTAATAGAGTTTTTCCTGCCTTGGGTGGCGAAACTATTAAAGATCTCTGCCCTTTNCCAGTTGGAGCAGTTAAATCTATAACCCTTGCTGAAAGGTCTTCAGTACTTCCACTACCTGATTCAAATATCATCCTTTGATCAGGAAATAAGGGAGTTAGATTTTGAAAGGCAACTTTATTGTTACTCTTTTCTGGTGGTTCAAAATTTATTGCTTCTATCTTTAGAATAGCGAAGTATCTTTCTCCTTCTTTAGGAGGTCTTATTTTTCCTTGGATTGTATCTCCTGTTCTCAATCCAAATCTTCTTATCTGACTTGGAGAAACGTAGACATCATCTGGTCCAGCTAAATATGAGGAATCTGGGGATCTTAAAAAACCAAATCCATCCTGTAGAATTTCTAATACTCCTCCTCCNTCAATATCTTCACCTTGTTTAGCTTTGTTCTTAAGAATACCAAAGATNACATCCTGTCTTTTCATTCGAGAAGCATTATCAACTCCACTGCTCTCCCCAAGAGCTATGAGTTCTTGTACGGGCAATGTTTTTAATTCGGATAATTGCATCTTAAAAAAATCTTGTGGATGAAAGTGGATCGGAAANAGATACGCTTAAACAATCTAACANCCTTAATTGGAGACGTCTAGTTTTTTAAAAATATCTAGAGGTGAGTTTCTATAAATTCGGTTAACTGTGTTTTACTTAATGCGCCCACTTGTTGAGCCACTACCTGACCTTCTTTAAAGATTAACAAAGTTGGTATGCTCATAACATTCTGTTTAGCAGCAGAAGCCTGATTAGTATCAACATCTAATTTCCCTACCTTTAATTTACCCTCAAACTCGGTAGCTACTTCTTCCACTAATGGGCTTACCATTTTGCAAGGTCCACACCAGGTTGCCCAATAATCTACCAGTACAGGTGTTTGTGAAGAAGATACCTCTTCATCAAAATTATCATCTGTGATAGTGACAACTGTCATATTTGATCAAAGCAATAAGTAATTAATATGTTCAAAGGGAAAGTTTCGATGGGCTTGAAATAAGCATTCTTTTCTTATTATGGGGAGTACTAATTTTTTTTCAAGTATATTTTAATACTACAATTAAGTAGTGACTGCTCCAGAGGAAGCGGATCCAACTACTTTTGAATACTTTCCTAGAACTCCTTCACTCTCTTGTCTTGGACTCTTCCATTTTTTCTTCCTCGCTTCCAGAGTCTTTTTATCCACTTCAAGGTTTATTTCATTGGAGTCAGCATCAATTCTTATTTTATCTCCCTCTTCTACTAAAGCTAGAGGTCCACCTAGATAGGCTTCGGGAGATATGTGACCCACAACAAAACCATGTGTACCGCCCGAGAACCTTCCATCTGTTAGGAAGGCTACTTTATCGCCCAATCCTTTGCCTGTAATTGCTGAGGTTGGACTTAACATTTCTCTCATACCTGGACCCCCTTTGGGACCTTCGTATCTTATTATTACTATATCTCCTGCTTTTATATTTCCTTCCATGATAGCTTTCATGGCTTTTTCTTCTGAATCAAAAGGCTTAGCTTTTCCTCTAAATGAAGTCCCTTCTTTACCAGATATTTTTGCGACCGCTCCTTCTGGAGCAAGATTTCCATAGAGAATTCTTAAATGACTATCTTTCTTTACAGGACTATTGAACTCTTTAATAATTTTTTGATCTTGTGGGTATTCTTTGACTGAATTCAAATTTTCTTCCAGAGTTCTTCCTGTCACAGTTAGAGCATCTCCGTGCAGTAAGCCCTCATTTAAAAGAATTCTCATTAAAGGTGTTATTCCTCCAATTTCTATAAGCTCAGACATTAAATAATTACCACTGGGTTTCAAGTCAGCTAGCACAGGTACTTTTTTTCCTATTCTTGTAAAGTCATCGATGCTGAGGTCAACTTTAGCTTCGTGTGCAATGGCAAGAAGATGTAAAACAGCATTGGTTGACCCTCCTAGAGCTATAACAACTGTAATTGCATTTTCAAATGCCTCCTTAGTTAATAACTTTCTAGGAGTTAAATCTTTTTTGATTAAATTCATAAGAGCCTTCCCAGCTTCAATGCAGTCTTCTTTTTTTGAAGATGAAACGGCTTCTTTAGCTGAGCTATTAGGAAGACTAATTCCTAAAGCTTCAATAGCAGAGGCCATTGTATTTGCTGTATACATTCCTCCACATGCCCCAGGACCAGGAATTGCTTTAGATTCAACGTCCAAAAGTTCAATATCTGAGATTTTCCCTTCAGAATGTGCACCTACAGCTTCGAATACTGAAATAATGTCTGTCCTATCCTTTCCAGGTTGAATACTTCCTCCGTAAACAAAAATTGAAGGTCTGTCTAATCTTGCCATCGCCATAAGACAACCCGGCATATTTTTATCGCAGCCTCCAATTGCCAATAAGCCGTCAAAGCCTTGGCCTGCTACTACCGTTTCAATGGAATCTGCTATTACTTCTCTGGAAACAAGAGAGTATCTCATTCCTTTTGTCCCCATTGATATTCCATCAGAAACACTAATTGTGTTGAAAATAACGGACTTACCCCCGGAGCTATTCGCCCCTTCTGCTGCAGCATCAGCTAACAGATTAATATGCATATTACAGGGAGTTACCATACTCCATGTTGAGGCAATACCCACTTGAGGTTTCAAAAAATCCTCTTCTTCAAAACCAACAGCTCTAAGCATTGCTCTAGACGGAGCCTGCTCCACACCATCAACTATTTTTGAGGAATACTTTCTAGTCTTTTTACTCACTTATATTCTCTATCAGACAAAATGTTTTCTAAATTGCTGCTTTTATCAATTCTTTAGTGTATTCATTATTGGGTTCATTGAAAACCTGATCTGCCATTCCTTTTTCAACAATTTCCCCTTCTTTCATCACATAGACTAGATCAGACAGAGCCCTAATCACTCTTAGATCATGACTAATACATAAATAAGAAAGACCATGTCTTTTTTGTAATTCAGACAATAATTTAATTACCTGCATTTGAATAGAGACATCAAGTGCTGAGGTTGGCTCATCTAGTAAAATCAATTTTGGCTTTAAAATAATAGCTCTAGCGATTGCTACTCTTTGCCTTTGACCTCCCGATAGCTCATGAGGAAAGCGAAGAAAAAAAGAGGAATCCAGTTCAACTTCTTCCAGAGCAACAGAAATTTTTGTCTCCCTTTCTATTTTATTAAGTTCTGCCTCATGCACTCGTAAGCCCTCTCCAATTATTTCACCAACAGTCTGACGAGGAGAAAGTGATCCAAAAGGATCCTGAAAAACAATCTGGAAGTCCTTTTTCATGACCCTTCTTGAATTAGCGTTTAAAGAACTTAAATCTTTTCCATTGAACTCAATAAATCCTTTAGATTGCTCTAATCCGAGTAAGGCTCTTGCCAAGGAGGACTTTCCTGAACCAGATTCTCCAACCAATCCTGTAGTCCTTCCTTCGTAAACCTCTATAGCAACATCCTTTACGGCAGCTAGATACAAGCTCCTCTTCAGAAAGCTCTTTTTCGTTAAATAGTTTACTTCTAAACCTTTGGATACAAGAATTCGTTGACCTCCAGTACTTATATTATTTTTCGGAGCAGGCAAAGAATCTAGAAGTTTCTAGTGTAGCTATGCTGAGGAGATGAAAAAACATTATCAACTATTCCTCTTTCAACTATTTCTCCCTCTTTCATTACGGCAACTTCATCTGCAAACTTTTTTACAATATTAAGATCATGCGTAATAAAGAGTATGGACATACCCATTTGCATCTGTAGACCCTTTAGTAGCTCCAACAATGATTTCTCAACTGTTACATCTAAAGCTGTAGTNGGTTCATCAGCAATAAGGAGGTCTGGATCATTAGATANCGCCATGGCAATCATAACTCTCTGTCTCTGGCCTCCTGAAAGTTGGTGAGGATAAGAATCAGCCTTTAACTCTGGGTCTGGAATGTGTACTTTTTTTAACAAATCTATTACGTTTGTTCTTGCTTGCTTCCTTCGCATTCCTTTGTGAACCATTAAAACTTCCTGGATCTGAACTCCTACCTTCTGATAAGGATTTAANGAAGTCATGGGTTCTTGAAATATCATAGAAATAGAATCACCTCTTACACTCCTGATTTCATTAGAGTCCATTTTCATGATCTCCCTACCCTTCAATTGAATAGAAGATTTNNTNGAGTGAGAAGCTATCTGATATGGAAGTAACTTTAAAATAGACAAAGCAGTAACAGACTTGCCTGATCCAGATTCTCCTACTAAAGCAAGTGTCTTTCCTTTTTTAATCGAAAAGGAAATTGAGTTTACTGCTGTTATAGAAGATTCCTTTGAAGAAAATTTTACAGATAAATTACTGACTTCTAGGATATTTTTTGTTTGGTTATCCATATATAAGAATTATTTAATAATAAAAACTAAAGGATATTTTTTTTCTTTACCTACTGACAGTTGGCAATTTATTACTTCTAAATTATTCGGAAAGTTTTCACTCATAATCATTATGTGCTTGCCGCTCGGTTGAAAGTTTACTTCTGAATTGGGCTTTATAACCACTTTATCTAACTTTTTCATAACCATCATTGAGTGATTATCAATTTTTGATTCATGGAAATCAGCAAGAAAATTATCACAAGAAATTTCATCTATTGTTAAAGTTTGATTAGTTTGATTCTTAAGGACCATATAAGCAGCTACTGAATTAATTCCTATCAAAGGTTTGGTAGCATAAGCTGCTTCAACTTCAAAGGGCATATAGTTTTGTGTTTCAGAGCAGGCATTAATCAGAATTAGTGAGATAATAGAAACAGAAAAATGGGCTCTTCCAGTTTTAAATTTCATATTTACTTTTTAAGTTTTATATTGCTTAGCTTAATTTTCATGCCGACTATATCAGCTAAAGATAGATTGAATAAGGGTGCAGAAAATTTATTTTTTGTTGATAAAGAAATACCACCCCCTGATGAAGTTTTTAAATTTTATGCACGGTTAGATGGGGGAAAAATACTCTTAAACTGGGATATAGAGAAGGACTGTTACCTTTATTTAGATAAATTCTCTTTCTTAGATAAAAATTTAAATACCTACTTTAAGGCTTCCTTCCCAGAAGGGGAAATTCTTGAGGATGAATATTTTGGTAAGGTCAAAGTTTTCTATGATGAAGTAGAAGTGAAGTTAAATATTGGGAAGACTTTTGAAAAAGAAATAATTGCCACTTATCAAGGCTGTAATCAAAAAGGGTACTGTTATTCGCCAATCAAAAAATTTATAGTAATTAAAGAGAAGCAGTTAAAAGTAAATAATTAATAACTAATTTATAATTTATATTAATTTGATTTACATTATTTTCTCTTAATTTCGGTTAAATTCTTATAAAATCGTTTTTGTTGAAACTATGGCAAACTTTCTATTATTAAATGGACCCAACCTAAACCTTCTGGGGACTAGAGAACCAGAAGTTTATGGCGAAACAACTTTAGAAGAGGTAGTTAAGAAATTATCAAATATTTCAAGCAAATCAGGGCATGAACTCATTTCTAAACAGAGTAATGCTGAACATGAGCTTGTAGATCAAATCCATAGAGCTAAAGACGAAGNTGTAAAATGCATAATTTTTAACCCAGGTGCTTTTACCCACAGTAGCATCTCACTAAGAGATGCTTTAGCCGGAACTGAAATACCTTTTATAGAAATTCACATTTCAAATATCTATAGCCGAGAAGATTTCAGACAGAAGTCTTTCCTTTCTGAAATAGCCGTAGGAATAATTTCTGGGTTAGGTGTTGAAGGATATGAACTCGCNTTGAAAGTAGCCATAAAAAGATATGGAAATTAGGGAGAAATAATGGACATCAGAAAAGTAAAGAAATTAATAGAAATGCTTGAATCTTCAGAGCTTGAAGTGATTGAAATACAAGAGGGAGAAGAATCAGTAAGGTTAGTAAAAAAACAAACAGAAACTGTAGTATCACAAGTAACACAGAATCTAGCTGATCCAGTTACAGAAAAAACTGTTATTGGACACTCTCAAGAAGCTTTGTCGACCATAACAGCTGCCGATGGTGAGGTAATTACCTCTCCTATGGTAGGAACCTTTTATGCAGCACCTTCTCCTGGAGCTAAACCATTTATTTCCGTAGGAGATGAAATTCAGGAAGGGGATATAGTNTGCATAGTAGAAGCAATGAAAATGATGAATGAAATAAAGTCAGATTTTTCAGGAAAAGTTACTTCTGTACTTGTAGAGAATTCTGAACCAGTTGAATTTGGACAAGCTCTGTTTACTGTAGCTTAGTTTATGCTAACAAAATTACTAATTGCCAACAGAGGCGAAATAGCCCTCCGTATTCTTAGAGCCTGCAAAGAATTGGATATACCAACAGTTGCAGTTTACTCTGAAGCTGATAGAGATTTAATGCATGTAAAGATGGCTGACGAATCTATTTGTATAGGGCCTGCTGATTCTAATGGAAGCTATTTGAATATCCCGGCCATTATCAGCGCAATGGAACTAAGTGGAGCTGATGGTGTTCATCCAGGTTATGGATTTCTTGCAGAAAATGCTGATTTTGCTGAACAAGTTGAAAAAAGTGGGTTTGAATTTACAGGTCCTTCATCTGAAATCATAAGAACCATGGGAAATAAAATATCTGCTAAAAAACTTGCACAAAAGATAGGACTTCCTNTTGTTCCAGGATCAAGTGGACCAATAGGAACTAATCCTAAAGAAGAAGCAAAGAAGATAGGATACCCCATTATCGTAAAAGCCGCTTCTGGAGGAGGNGGTAGAGGAATGAGGGTTGTGAATTCCGAATCTGACCTCGAAGAAAGTATTAATATTACAAAAACTGAAGCAGAAATAGCCTTTGGCGATCCAACTTTATACATGGAAAAGTACTTTGCTTCTCCTAGACACATAGAGGTCCAAGTACTGGCAGATAAATTTGGAAAAGTGCTTAACCTCGGTGAGAGAGACTGCTCTCTTCAGCGCAGGCATCAGAAAGTTCTAGAAGAAGCTCCTGCGCTGGGTATACCAGATGAAATTAAAGAAAATATTTTTAAGAAATGCATAGAAGCTTGTAAAGAAATTAATTATGTAAGTGCTGGAACTTTCGAATTCTTATACGAAGAGAACAAATTTTACTTTATTGAAATGAATACAAGAATACAGGTAGAACACCCTGTCACTGAGAGCGTTACGGGATTGGATTTGGTCAAGCTCCAATTAAGAATTGCCAGAGATGAAAGTCTTAAAGTTAAGCAAGAAGATATTGAGATTAATGGTCACGCTATTGAATGCAGAATAAATGCTGAACACCATGAAACCTTTCTTCCTTCACCTGGAAAAGTAATTGATTATCATGCTCCTGGAGGAATTGGAGTAAGAATAGATTCACACCTTTATAGTGGTTATGTTGTTCCGCCTAATTACGATTCTCTAATAGCGAAATTAATAGTCAGAGCTAATGATAGAGAGGATGCAAGAGTAAGGTTAATCAGAGCGCTAGAAGAAATGGTAGTTTCTGGTATAGATACTAATCTTGAAATGCACATAGAACTTCTTAAAGATAAAAATTTCATTACTGGTGACTTTGATATTAATTATCTAGAAACTAAATACAAGACTGCTAACTAATATGCCAAAGGCTAATAAAGTTTACTCCCATAAAGATGTAGAAAAAGAGGCCCAGGAATTTTGGGAAAAAAATCAAGTTTTCTCTGTTACTGAAGACCCTAATAAAGAAAAATTCTATTGCCTCAGCATGTTTCCTTACCCCAGTGGCTCTGCTCATATGGGTCATGTAAGAAACTACACACTAGGTGATGCAATTAGCAGATTCCAAAGATTATTGGGAAAGAATGTTCTTCAACCTATGGGCTGGGATGCTTTTGGCTTACCTGCAGAGAATGCTGCAATAAAAAATAAAGTTCAACCTGCGGATTGGACTAACCAAAACATAGAAAAAATGAGATCTCAATTACAAAAAATGGGATTTGCTTATGACTGGAAAAGGGAATTTGCCACTTCTGATCCAAAATATTACAAATGGGAGCAATGGTTCTTTATCGAGATGCTCAATAAAGGCCTAGCCTACCAAGATGAAGCAGACGTAAATTGGGATCCAGTCGAAGAAACAGTATTGGCCAACGAACAAGTAGAGGATGGTAAGGGTTGGCGATCAGGAGCCAAAATAGAAAGAAGAAAACTAAAACAGTGGTTCTTAAAAATTACAGACTATGCTGAGGAAATACTTGAGGAAACCGATAAGTTAGATGGATGGCCTGAACAGGTTAAAGCTATGCAAAAAAACTGGATTGGTAAATCAGTGGGCATGAAGTTTATTTTCAACTCTAAAAAAGAGGATATTCCAATTTCTGTTTTCACTACAAGGCCAGATACGATAATGGGAGTTACTTTTCTAGCTATTTCTGGAGATCACCCAATAGCTTTAAATTTAGAGAAAGAAAATGAGGAAATTAAGAGTTTCTTAAAAGATATTAATTCTATTAAGTTATCTGAAGCTGACCTAGCTAAACAAGAGAAAATAGGAATTGATACTGGACTTAAAGCTACTCATCCATTCTCGAAAGAAGATATTCCAATCTGGATAGCAAATTTTGTTCTTTCAGCATACGGCTCTGGAGCACTAATGGGAGTGCCGGCCCACGATGAAAGAGACTTTGAATTTGCAAAGAAATACAGTTTACAAATTAAACAGGTAATAGAAGGATCTTCAGAAAATAAAATCGAAGATGGAGCTGTAATTGAAAGGAACCTTTTAATTAATTCAGGTGAATTTGATGGCCTAAATTTTGATGAAGCATTTAAGCAAATAGATAAAAAAGCAAAAAAATTAAAGTGCGGTCAGAGGCATACGAATTACAGATTAAGGGACTGGGGAGTTTCTAGACAAAGATATTGGGGAGCTCCTATTCCTGTAGTGAAAAATCTTAAAGGAGATGTAGAAGGGGCAAAAGAAATTCCAGTCCTACTCCCAACTGAAGTTGAGTTCTCGGGAGTTAAATCTCCTTTATCCGAGATGGAGGAATTCACTAAAGTTTCTTACGGTGCTAAAGATTTTATTAGAGAAACAGATACTTTTGATACCTTCTTTCAGTCTTCCTGGTATTACGCAAGATTTGCCTCGTTTGATAGCGATAGTGCAATGTTAGATGAAAGAGCAAAGTATTGGCTTCCAGTTGATCAATATGTTGGAGGTATTGAACATGCCGTACTCCATCTACTCTATTCTAGGTTCTTTTATAGGTGTCTCAGAGACTTGGATTTAGTGGAAGGCTCAGAGCCTTTTTTAAACCTATTGTGCCAAGGCATGGTCCTAAAAGATGGATTAAAAATGTCTAAATCTAAAGATAATGTAGTAGATCCTAATGAGATGATCGAGGAATATGGGGCGGACGCTTTAAGATTATTTATAATGTTTGTAGCTCCTCCTGATCAATCTTTTGAATGGTCTGACCAAGGATTGCAAGGGGCATCAAGATACCTAAACAGATTATGGAATCTAGTCCAAGAACATATAAAGTCAGGACTAAGAAAAGATTTAAACTTCAGTGATTCGAGTGAACAAGTGAGGGCTCTAAGAAATAAAACTCACCAAACCCTCTCAAAAATTAAGGATGACTTTTTGCGAAGACATTCTTTTAATACTGCAATAGCATCTGTAATGGAATTAACTAATGCCATACCAAAAGATTTTTTATCTGCAAAAGCCACTGAAGCTGAAAAATCTTCAGTCAAAGAGGCAATAAATACTATCTTAATTAGCTTGTCTCCAATTTCCCCACACATAACACATGCATTGTGGCGTCAATTGGGTAATGAAGAAGCAATAATTGATGTAAATTGGCCTGAAGCAGATAAAAATCTTCTTAAAGAAAAATCTGTTGAAATTGCTATTCAAATAAACGGGAAACTTAGAGGCACGGTAACTGTCGAGTCTAATTTACCTCAAAAAGAAATAGAGGCATTAGCTAGAGAACAGGAAAACATAAAGAAATATATTGAAAACAAAAAAATTAAAAAAGTTATTTATATTGATAAGAAATTGTTAAATTTAGTAGTTTCTGAAAAATGACAATTTTAGCCAAAAAAATCCTACTCATTTTCCTAGTTGCAAGCCTATTCTTTTCAGGTTGTGATTATAAGCTTAGAGATTCTTACCAGGGTTTAAATAATTTGGTGGTCAGCGTCTCTTTTGAGGAAAACAATATTAATAAAGATTTTACCATTGCCCTTGAAAGGCTAGCGGGACTGAAAAAAATCTACCTAAATGAAGTAGAAGAAGATTCAGATCTAAAAATAAAGATTTTAGACCATAAATTACTAGGTATTCATCAGCTCTGGGGGCTGGAGCACGAACCAAAGAAGCTAGAATGGAGTATCTTTTAAAAATGAGCTTAAACCTGAAAGGAAAGAAAGATAATTTAGTACTGGAATTTAAAGACAGCAGTTACTATTCTTTTGATGAATCAAGAATCTTAGCTATAGAGGAAGTAGAAAAAAGACTCAGAGAAAACTTTTTTAAAAATGCTATCAAAAGAATAAATTTTTCGTTGCTCAACCTTTTAAATGAAAATAGCTGAAACAAACCTTAAAGACTCGCTAAAAAAATCTCTAGATAGTATCTACATAATCCTTTCAGATGAATCCATTTTGATTGAAGAGTGTTTAGAAAAAATTTATGACGTAGCCAAGGCTGAGAATTTCACTGAAAAAGATACACATGTTGTTGATCCCAGGACTAATTGGGATTTCCTTACTTCCAATAGCGAAAATTTAGATCTTTTTGGCTCAAAAAAAATAATAGAAATTAAGCTCCTGGGTCAGGGCCCTGGCATCAAAGGNGCTAATGCTTTAAAAGAATATGCCAAAAATCCTGACGCAAATACTCTACTTGTTGTAATAGGGGAAAACCTGGAGAGGAAAACTCTTTCTTCAGCCTGGGTCAAAACTTTAGAAAAAAAAGGACTTCTATTATCCATAGCACCGCTTTCTTCCAATTCTCTTGCAGTTTGGATTAAAAATAAAGGCAAAGAACTTGATATAGAGATTATTAAAGAAGCAGGACAATTATTAGCTGAAAAAACAGAAGGTAACTTAATGGCAACTTTACAGGAAATAAGGAAATTATCTTTGGTCTACCCTTCTGAGCAGATAGATTTAGAGAAGATGAAAAAAAACATCGCAGATTCTTCAAGGTATAGTATTTTCGA
>JGI24815J26687_1000092_pt1 | contig 17507 bp, 17 predicted proteins | sample METZYME_3_150m_FD_26687 | JGI IMG/M metagenome (IMG submission 26687) | reverse complement strand
CAAGTCGTTTCCCAATGAAGTTACAGTAGTGCCGTGCAGCATACCAGGAGACATTTGTGACCGGTTTAAGTTCACTCCTCAATTCGGGAATAAGATCATCCTTCCAGTTTTTCAGATAATTTCCATCGTGATATTTTCGGGGGAAGGTGCTTTTCCGGAGAAATGGATGTTGGGCTACAACCTGTAAATACTGATAATTTGTTATTTCGCATTTATCTATCCAGAACTCGTCCACCTTCACTTGATGAACAGGCCGCTCAGATGGAAGGCCGTCATCACTTCCCATTTTAAATATTCCTGGCTTAATGAGTACCATTCCTGGATGTTCAGTTTTTTTACCTCCGTCTTCTATAAACCCGCATAATGTTTCCAGGTCTTTTTTCTCGATTGTTGAGGCAACTTGTTCTTCAGGGAANAGTTTTTTTTCCAGATTCTGCAACAGGTGTACGTAAGTGTTTAAGATCTCCCGGTTAAAATTGGTAANACGTTTAATCATCTTGCCTTCATCACGTCCGCATCTGAATTTGTCCTTTAGACAGTTCAGTTTTTGCCTGATCCAGACCCTTATTGAATCCCGCGCCCTCTGTCTTTCTATTTCGTGAAGCAATGCTGGTTCGGAGTTGAGATAAATTTTTTCAAAGAGGGTAGTGTTGGAGATACTTCTTTTTGCAAGCTCGACCAGAGCATCATAATCTTTGCAGAATTTTTTTTGATCTTCCGGGATCTCTATTCCATAAGTTCTTCGCCGGGAACAGGCTTTTGTTTCAGCCTTGCGATTTATGCCCAGTTTTTCCGTGAATACACGGAAGCGCAGCTCAGAGATTGTATGCATCAANGGGTAGCGCTCTCCTTTAAGGGTAAATCCGATGAAGTCTGTAATAGCTGATTNCTGGAATTCCTTGACCATCTTTTGAAAACTCTGTGCTTCAGCCCAGACAAAATGAAAACTCAGCAAAATNGCCAGCACAATCAGGGTTCCTGCTGACCGACTTCGATTTAAAGGATATTTTTTTATTAGTCTTTTCATCTGGTTGATTGTCTTAAAAAAAACTGGAAGCTCAGCAGAAACAAAGTAAAATTAAGGGTTGCTGAGTCTTCATTGAAGACAGTTAAAGAGCAAAGCAATCGATATTCCATCTCTTACTGCAATCCATTATGGATTTCATTTTGTACCTATTTTAAACAATAGTAAATTCATGGTTTCACTGGTTTTTGAAAAAACTGGCTGGCTCAATCGTTACTTGTCATATCGGGCCGCAACTCCGTTTGTGCTTTCAGAGCAATACCGAAACCTGGCAGAGGGCAAAAGCGGCGAAGAAATTTTCGATGACTGCCTTTACAAAGAGGTCAAAGAAAATGGAATACTGCTTGGCTGTCCCGTAATTAAAGAATCCTTGGCAGAAATGGCAGAGGAGCTTGATTTTCCACAACAAAGAGGCGGAACCGTTTTGCTTTACCTGGAAACTATGTTTTCTGTTGCCATAATTGAAAATCAAATTCTTACTTCAGCTTCTCATAATCACTCCAAAGACTCATATCAATTACGCCTTTTGAATATTTTACTGCTGGTTTTAAAATATCATTTTCCGCAGAGCTACTACCGTATACCAAAAGAGGTCCCGCTAACGGAATTACTCGAGCAGAATGAGTCTCTGAACGGAGTATTGACCAAGCTGGAGGAATCACTGATTGATGCTGTGACCCTGCCGGGCTATTCTTCACTTGGGAATCGACAGAATATTTTTGCTTTTTCAAAACTCTATTTTTTCCTGCTTTGGGCAAGGGAAACTACCAGAAATGATTCTTCCACTCCCAGCAAATATATTGAGATGGATAAGCAGCTCAGGCAGGAAATGTTAATTGCTTCTGCAGCACTGATCTGGGCAGATGATTACATTGCAAGTGCGGAACAGCAGGTTTTTGAAAAATACATTGAACAGTCGGGACTGGAAGAATCCATGCAGAATGAACTTGGCAGGCGTATAAGTGAACCGGTAAAAACAGCAGATGTTAAATGTTCTTTTACACAGGCAAGCATCAACAGATACATGGTTGAACTGTTGATTTTGCTTTCATTCATTGATAACCAGGAAGCGTGGCAGGAACGTGAGCTGATAGAAAATATTTCCCAAAAACTGGGTTTTTCCTCCGATGAACTTGAAGAATTATATTTCACTGTAGCAGAATTTTTTTCTGTTAACAGTGAACGCCTTGAATTCCTGAAAAACAATGCGGCTGCGAAGCAATTACAGGATTACATGAATGACAAGGTATTTATGCTGGTCAAAAAAAATGTGGGGAATATCATGAAGGAGATTGAAGAAACAAAAGAGCTTTCCGAATTGCTTGTTAAAGCAACTACCACAACTCTTACCATGGAAGAAAAACAGAAGGTACAGGATCAGTTAATGGATATTGTAAAGACAATTCCGGCACTGGCTATTTTCGCTCTTCCAGGTGGAGGAATACTTTTGCCCATCCTTATCAAAGTGTTGCCCTTCAATATTCTTCCAAGTTCATTTCAGGAAGAACCGGCTTCCAATTAAAAATCAATTTGATGGCTACACGATTCTGGTTTGTGGTTTACAATCTGATTTTCCTGCCCCTTCTTTCAGGAACAGTCAAAATTCTGGCGCCATTTAGCCGGAACATAAAAGACAGTCTGGAAAAAAGAGAAGGTCTGTGGGAACGTCTTGAAAACGCTGTTTCAAACCGGGACTGGCAAAAGCCTTTACTCTGGTTTCATGTTGCCAGCGCAGGTGAATTACTTCAGGCCCAGCCGCTAATTGATCGTTGTTCTGCTCAAGGTTCAGAATGCGTGCTGACCTACAGTTCAGTTAATGCTTTTCGCTGGCTGCAACGGCCGGGACAGAAAGAAATGCTTAATTTGCTTGCAGCTGAATTTCTGCCGCTAGACCTGATCTTGAATGTTCGCAGATTGCTGGGGTTGCTGCAGCCGTCTCGCTTGATCTGGGTAAGCTATGATTTGTGGCCGAATCTGGTCTGGGAAGCACACAGGCAGAAAATTCCTCAATCCCTTGTATCCGGAATTGTTCATGCTTCTTCTCTGCGTACGGTAAGCTTTGTCGGACGTTCTTTGTTCCGTACACTTTATAAATGTCTTGAACACATTTTAACTGTTTCTGAAGCAGATCGACAGAGGGTGCTTTCCGCGTTTCCGGAGCATACATATGTTGAGGTAATGGGAGACACACGCTGTGACAGTGTTTTGGAACGCAGAGATAATCTACAAGTTCCGAAACTGCCAGCGGATGCAGAGAATAAGCTGGTATTTATTGCGGGCAGTACATGGCCTCCGGATGAAAAATGCGTGTTCCCCGGACTGAAGGATGCACTTGAAAGCCATCCGGATCTGTTTTTGATTATTGCTCCGCATGAGCCAACAGAAGATCACCTGAGCAATGTGGAAAATTACTTTTCCGGAATTCCAATGTCACGCTGGTCAAATATTTCATCTGACATTGAACAGGTAAGGATTTTGCTGATAGATTCTGTCGGTATTCTGGCCGCACTGTATCATCATGCTCAAATGGCCTACGTGGGGGGAGCATTTACAACCGGAGTTCATAATGTTCTGGAACCTGCGGTTATGGGTGCTACAGTTTCCTTTGGTCCAAAACACAGCAATTCGATGGAAAGTCTTCAAATGCTGGAACAAGGACTTGCAGCATGCGTAAAGAATGCTGACGAATTTAACAGCTGGTTGTTTAATTTGCTGGACGACCGGAAGCGTTGCAAGGAATTGGGGAAGCAGTCTCGAGAGTATGTTGAAGGGCAGGCAGGAGCGTCAGAGAAATGTTTCCCTTTACTGGTCTCCTGATCTGAATCTCAGCTGATAAACTTCAGACTGAATTATGTCATTTGACCAGAACTGGGCGTGAAATTGTACCTAAAGTAAATTGACCATAAAACCATGGGAGTCTTTATTACCTTCGTTTTTCAATTTATGTGGAAGGTCAGTGTGGTAACGCAATGTCTCTCCGGCGCAAACTGTCTTTATATCATCACCGATTGTGACAGTCAGATTCCCGGTACAAAGAGTAATACTTTCCAGGCTTCCCTTTCCATGTGACTCTGATGCCAGTTCAGCGCCGGGTTCCGCATTAAATTCATACCACTGCACTGAAGTAACATTCTTGAGAGTGCCAAGGATTCTCAAACGAAATCCATTGTCTTCACTTGTCACTTCCGGAGTGGCATTTCTACTAAGCTTTTCAAAACTGAATGTACCGTCATTTAAGAGAGAACATTTTCAAGGGGACTCTCAAGAGCCCTGGTGATGCGCCAGATTGTGGCTAAAGTCGGGTTGCTGCGATCCCGTTCGATCTGAGAGAGAATTGATTTTGACACTCCGGATTTTGCAGCAAGCTGGTCCAGAGTAAAATTGTGCTCCAGTCTCAGACGTTGTATTTCCTGGCCGACTTTTGGTGGAGATTCCATTTCAGTATAACCTTCTTGATTTTCCTGATAGTTTAAGACTAACAGATAATTTCTGAAAAGTTTACTCATTAGGATGCACAAGGAAATGTTTTGACAAAGGACAACGTCCAAGCAATAATGATCAGCTTTTAAGCTGGGTCACAAAGGGTAACTTTCTTACTAAGTAGAAATCCCATGTCTTGTTTGATGAATTAACCCTAAAAAATTACAAGCTATGAGTGAAATTACGTTTGATTCGGAAATCGACTGCAGGGGACTGAACTGCCCCATGCCCATCCTCAAAACCAAGAAAGCCGTGGATGGTCTCAGCAGTGGTCAGGTACTGAAAATGCTGGCGACAGATCCGGGATCAGTTAACGATGTACAGTCCTGGTCTAAGCGTACCGAAAACACCTTACTTGACCATTCTGAAGAAGGAGGCGTTTACAGTTTTCTGATTCAGAAAAAGTGATCCTGGCATTCCTTAAATTCTCACATTTAAGGAAGAGAACTCAAAAGGAGATCAAATGGAAGAAAAGCGAGCTAAAAGGATGGCGCTGATTGCGTCAAAGGGAACACTGGACTGGGCCTATCCTCCTTTCATACTGGCCTCGACTGCAGTTGCGATGGAAATGGAAGTCGCGGTGTTTTTCACCTTTTACGGTCTGACATTGCTGAAGAAAAGGATAACCGCCAAGGTAGCTCCGCAAACGAACCCCGCCATGCCCATGAAGATGCCCTTTGGTCCCAAGGGTTTTCAGGAAGTTGAATGGCCCATGCCGAACATGCTGATGGGGAATATGCCCGGATTTGAGACCATGGCCACTTCGTTAATGAAAGAAACTTTTAAGAAAAAGGGAGTCGCTACGATTGAGGAGCTGCGAGAGATCTGCTTAGAGTCCGGAGCAAAGCTGATCGGTTGCCAGATGACCATGGATGTCTTCGGGTTCAGCCAGGTCGATTTTGTTGAGGGCGTGGATATCGGTGGGGCGGCGACGTTTCTGGAGTTCGCTGCGGATTCGGACATTCAGCTTTTCATTTAAGGTGGATTTGCTGTTTATTACCACAACATTAAAATAGAGGGATGATGAGTGATGAAGAAAAAATGACCGTGTTTGTTACTTCCGGGCCTGATACGCCCCAGCGTTGCGCCACACCGTTTTACATGGCAAACATTGCTGCGGCAATGGACAATGAAGCAGAAATGATTTTTCAGATTGACGGTGTACTGCTTATGAAGAAGGGAGTGGCAGAAAACCTGATGGCCAAGGAGGGAGGCAAACCGATCATTGACTTCATCCGTGAAGCCAAAGAGGCAGGAGTAGAGATGCGGGTGTGTTCCGCCGCGTTGCAGCTTCACGAAATGACCGAAGATGATTTGATCGAAGAATGTGACGGAGTAGTCGGTGCAGCCTACATGGTAGATGTCGGCTTGGAAAGCGGGATGGTGCTTAATTACTGAATCTGAGGGTAAACGATGGCTGAAATTAACAACTGCCTGCTTCCGGACGACCTGCAGTACCACGTGGAGTACAACGTCTGGCTGCGGGATAATGGGGATGGAACATTCGATATGGGGATGACTGACATTGCACAGACTATGGCTGGGTCAGTCATACACTGCCGTGCGAAAGCGGTGGGCAAGAATGTCAAAAAAGGGAAAAGTATAGCAACTGTCGAAAGCGGTAAATGGGTCGGTCCGGTAAAAACTCCCCTGACAGGGGAAATCATGGCATGCAACCAGGACGTTGAAGCTGATGCCACCATCCTTAATAAAAGTCCCTACAAACAGGGATGGATTGTTAGGCTTAAACCGAGCCTGCTGGAAGAGGAAAAAGGAGACCTTGTTTCAGGAGAAGATGCTCAGGAAGGCTTTAAGGCCTACATGAGTGAAAAGGAGCTCGGCGAATGTGTACACTGTGAAGGATTTGATGGGTAATACTCAAAATGCTGATTCAAATAAATCCCTCATCTTGTCAGTCTTTACCCATCCGGCCTGCAGTGGTTGCGGTGCCGCAGTGGAAATGGGCTGGGAGCTTGTTCAGGATTTTGAGGGGCTACAATTGAAAACAGTCAAACTGGAAAATCGTGAGGGACTGGAAAGAGCACAGCAATGCGGCATAAAAACTATTCCAACAATGATTATTTACAGGGGAGAGGACGAGTGTGAACGCATGGTGGGTCTTCCAAAAAAGAAGGACCTCGAAGAGTCCCTGAAACGCTATTTAGATTGAAAAAAATGTCGTTTTACTCTGACGCCAAATACACAGATGTACCTTTGGAAACAAAGCAGGCACTTTTTGATGAAGTTAAAGCCGACATGCGCTATGAACACATGCTGTACGGCTGCTACGAATGTGGCATCTGCGTTGCTGCATGTCCCTCAGCACGCTTCTACGATTTTAGTCCAAGAGTATTCGCACAGGTCATGGCCCGCGAAGACGTCGATACTTTTTATGAACTGCTTAATGACAGTGTCTGGGACTGTTCCCAGTGCTTTTCCTGTACACGTTGTCCAAGGCAGAACAATCCGGGCGGAATAATCACTATAATGCGTGAGGTGGCTGTAAATCACGGCATGCAGTCAGCAAAAGATGCCCTCAAGGCTTACAGCCGCATCATCTATAAGATTATGTCCACCGGGACTCAGGTGGCTCCGGACATGCTGCAACCAGATTTCTTTCCGGACTGGGGTCCTGATGTAAAGCAGGTATCCGATAACCTCGATGTGTGGCGAAGGTGTGTTCCTCCGGAAACGATGCACACTACTGAACTGGCTTGGGATGTCAGCGAAAAAACAAGGCTTGAGCTTTATATGATCTGGAAACTCACCGGCAACCTGGAAATGATAGAAAAAATAGATGAGGGAATTTTCATGATCCTTGAAGAGGTCATGGAGGAGCTGCTGGAAGAGAATGGTTACGATATTGACGATTATGAAAACCTACTTGAAGAAGGTGCAGATGATGAATGACTACGAATTACAATTTAAAGGATCTGGAACTGTCTTAAACAAAAGAAAGGGAAATAATGCAACAGACTTCCGCAAATAAAGCATTTACACCGCCCAATGTTTCATCCCGCGAATTCAAAAGGGACAAACCCCCACCAACCGATGATTATCGGGAGAAGTTGTTTGAACTCGAAAAGGCTGGTGAACTTGAGGTCCAGAGAGTTCCTGAGCCTTATGTAGAACTGGAGACTAAATACGGCAGGACAAAGAAAATTCCTCACCAAATGACCTGGCACCACAAGTCATGCGGACAATGCGGTCACATTCCGGGGTATTCTACAGCTATTTTCTGGCTTAACCGTAAGCTAGGATTTGACTACCATGATCCTCGTGACCAGACTTCCTGCACAGCATGGAATTATTATGCCTCTTCCACTTCTAACTCGGCTGCGCAGGCAGGCATTGCGGTGCGAAATTTTTCACAGGCCAAAATAGACGGGTACTTCCCTGTCATTCACTGCGGGACAAGTTACGGACATTACAAGGAGACCCGCGAACAGCTGCTGCACTACCCTGTGCTGCGAAGGCAAGTGCGGAAAATCATGGACCGCCTGAAGATGCCCTTTGTGTTCCCGGAAGAAATAGTCCATTACTCGGAATGGGTACATGCGATGCGGGACCGAATTGCAGAAATGCAAGTCCTCGATCTCAGTAATGTAACTGTAACCGTGCATCCCGCATGTCATTACCACAAGCTGGTAGTAGAAGATGCCGTTTACGACCGGGACCTGTTCGATGGCCAACGGACGGCCATCATCAGTGGACTTGTAGAGGCACTGGGAGCCAGGGTGGGAGACTATTCAACATGGCATGACTGCTGCGGCTTCGGGTTCAGGCATATTCTGGTCAGCCGTGACTTTTCACGTTCTTTTGCTACCACAAGAAAAATTGAACGCATGAAGGAGGAGGTAAATCCAGATGTTACCCTGACTCATGACACAGGCTGTGTTACTACACTGGACAAAAGCCAGTTTGCGGCCCAGGCTCATAATCGAAATGTCGGCATTCCTGTGATGTCTGATGCCCAGTTCGCTGCTCTGGCCATGGGAGCACATCCCTACATTGTCTGCCAGCTTCACTGGCATGGTGTGGATATGAAACCGCTACTCGAAAAAATGGGAATTGACCATAAAAAAGCATGGGCAGAGTTCGAAGTCCAGGCCGAAAGAATCAAAGCCGGTGAAATAGAATATATAAGCTGGGAGGAAGCAGATGCCTGAAAGTAATGTACTTGTAATTGGAGGAGGTCCTGCAGGACTCGAGGCTGCCAGAGGTGTGGCCGACCTGGGTTATCGTGTGAAACTGGTTGAAAAGGCCGAGCAGCTCGGAGGAATGCCGATCCTTGCTGATTACGCAGCACTGACTCCAAACATGGTGAATGCTGAGGAGGCAATGGGAGAAATGGTACAGCGTATTGAAAACGATGAGCTGATCGATATCTGCACTTCTACTGAGGTGATTGGTGTGTCCGGTTCTTCACCAGAACTGCAGGTAAGCCTGAAAGGTCCGGGAGGTGAGGAAGATGTTCAGGCAGGAAGTGTTATCGTGGCAACAGGATTCCAGCATTTTGATCCAGGCAAGGAAACGCAGATGTACGGCTACTACGAATTTGATGATGTAATTACCCTCGTTGATACCGAGAAGATGCTCAAAGCCGGAAAATTCGTGAGACCCTCCACTGGAGAAGCGCCGAAACAGGTTTGTTTTATTCAGTGTGTTGGCAGTCGTGACCGCCAGATCGGCAATCCATGGTGCTCAAAAGTCTGCTGCGGCATCGCCACAAAGGAAGCAATAGAAATTCGACGCTTGCTGCCGGACTGCAGGGTGTTCATCTTCTACATTGACATGCGCATGTATGGGTTCTGGGAAGATGAAATCTACTGGCAAGCCCAAGAGAAATACAAAGTTAACTTCATCCGCGGCATCGTTACCGAGATCACCAAACGCGGTGATCAGGTAGTGGTCAAGGGGGAGGACACGACCATGGGAAGACCGGTAGAAGTGCCTATGGACGTGGTCATTCTTTCTGTGGGAATGGAACCCAGTGAGGGGACCACAAAGATGGCAGAACTGTTTCAACTGCCGTCGACCCATGGTTTCATAGAAAGTATCGGTGGAGCTTTAAACACAGTAGTAACAAGCGTACCGGGAATATTTGTAGCGGGTGCGGCAGCCGGTCCGGCTGACCTTGAGGACTCTGTTTCTATGGGAGGGGCAGCAGCGATGAAGGCGGCAGCCTTTCTTCGAAAGGCCAACCTGCGGGTTGCATAATGCTTTTTGATTCGCTGACACATGAAGAAGTTGTCGATTCCGAATCAGCCCTGGAATTCATGAAGGAAGCCACAAAGCTGGCCAGTTCTGCAGACCTGGAGGACCTTTCCGAGCGGGTTTCGCTCAAGGCGGAATGCTTCAATAAGTATCTGAACCAGACAAGCGTGGAAGAACTGAAGGAGGAACAGTTTGACCGGATCGTTCAATTGATTTTTTCAATAGGACGCAAATCGAAGCGCCTGATTGCTGCCAACGGGTTCGAAAACCTTCGCTTCAGAATCAGTGAACTGCTGCATGGTGATGCACCTGTTGAGGAGCGCTTTAACGGTTTTGTCAAAGATGTTGAAGGTGTTGAGGAAAAAATGCGGATTAACTTTGCTGGAGAACTGTTGCATTTCTCGAAGCCTGAGCGTTACTGGCTCTGGACAAATTGGATCTGGGATCCAGATAACAACACGGGAGCTCTGCCGCTAGTGATCCAGGAAGAGGTGGATTTGTTGGGGGAAACTGAGGGAGAAACATACCTAAGGGTAGGAGAGGCGATGGCTTATGTGCACCAGGTTGGAAAAGAGCGGGGTTATTCCAGAGTGGGTCATGGAACATATGGAATTGATGTCTTCCTGGCCTGTGTTTACGCGGTTTACATGTACACGGTTTTCAGGGTGAAACTGTCTGATGAATTCAACAGGATTCTTCCGGAACTGCCTGAACTGACTCGCCGTGTGCTGGGAGTGCAAAAAATGGAGTTGTAAAAAATGTCGGAACACAAATACGAAAAATTTACTGAAAAGGAAGAGGCAGTTGTCGAGGGGATTGACATTTCGGGAATCTGGAACCGGATGTACGAGCCCAGGGAGCTGACTGAATATGATCTGACTTACATGGATAAGGTCACGGAAACCCCTGGAGCTGAATCGATGGGTTGGTGCTATCAATGCGCCCAATGCGTGGGTGTCTGCCCGGTGGACCACGTTGGTAGTTATGGCCCGCGTAAGTTGTTCCGGAAGCTGCAGACGGGGACGAACCTTTTCGAAAGTGATGATCTCTGGCTTTGCACGACTTGCATGAACTGTCTCAGGGTCTGTCCAAAGGAAGTCGACATGATGAAAATCATACCTGCTGTCCGTGAACAGGTAGTTCTAAACGGGAAACTTCCTGGTGAGATTCAGGAAATGCTTCAAAATGTTTCAGAATACGGTAACCCGATGGGGGAGTCCCCGAGAAAGCGAGTGCGCTGGACAAAGGATCTGGAAAATCCCCCAAGGGACCTTTCCAAGGAAGACGGTTCAGAATCGGTGGAGGTACTTTGGTATGTCAGTGATTACTTTTCCTATCACCAACGGGGTCAGGATGCAGCCAAAGCACTGACACGTGTTTTCAACAGGCTTGGGTTGGATTTTGGAATCCTCGGCAGTCTGGAAAAATGTGACGGAGATTCCCAGAGACTGGTAGGCGAGAAGGGGCTTTTCGAAGAACTTGCCCTGCATAACGATGAGCAATTTCAAAAATATGAACACGGCACCCTGGTTGTCACCGACCCGCATGCATTCAATGCCTTTAAGAATCATTACCCTAAACTGACGGGTAATGAGTACAAACTTTCCCATTATACCCAGTATCTGAGAAGCCGGTTGGAGGAACTTAAGCCTTTATTGACCGAGTCCTATTCCAAAAAAATGACGTTTCATGATCCCTGTTACCTGGGGCGGCATAACGGGGAATATTTGGCACCCAGGGAACTGATCGAAGCCATTCCCGGATCTGAATTCATCGAAATGTACCGTTGCCGTGAACAGAGTTACTGCTGCGGCGGGGGAGGTGGAGGAATGTGGTTGGACGGTGTGACTGCTGATCACACTAGCGAGAGGTTGTCCGAAAATCGTGTCAAGGAAGCTATTGAAATTGGGGCTGAAGTTCTGGTCGTATGCTGCCCATATGAGGTTTCGCGCTTCGAGGATGCCGTCAAGTCAACCAATAACGAAGGCAAACTGGAAGTCCTGGACATAGCAGAGATCCTGGACTTCTGTATGGGAGGAGATTAAAAAAACGGTGGGACCACTGGTCCTCAAAGCGCAGAATGTACTGTTAAAAAAGCACCTCCAACGGCAGGCTTCCAGACTTGGGCTTCGCTTCGATGAGTTGATTGACTCATCTCAGAAAGCGCCGCAAATGTTGGTAGCAGAGTTGGAACAACCTGGAGTGCTAGAGGAAATTTCTGCCTGGAAAGAAAAATGGCCTGAGTGCTTTGTGGTTCTCTCAGTGACTGAACCGGATAAGGAACTCTGGATTGCGGCAGAAACAGCCGGAGCAGACCTGGTTGCAAACCGTGGAGCCCTTCCAAGACTGATTCATGACCGGCTGAAGCTTTTACAGCAGGGAAGAATGCTGGTTAAAAAGAAGGTTTTGGAAAAGGCCAAGCCCGTGATGAATCAGGGAGACGGGCTGATCGGGAGGCTTCCTGACTCAACCGAAGATCCGATTGCAGTTTTTAAGTGGAAAGACAAGGTTTGCGCTGTACGTGATATATGCCCACATGCCGGTTTTTCTCTGGCGGACGGCGCTTTTGATCCCGAAAATGGCACCATAACTTGTCCTGAACATGGCAGCAGATTTCAGGTATGCAGCGGAGAAAGACTGCGTGGTCCAGCGGATTATCCGCTGAAAAAGTACAGGGCTTTTGAGAATGGTGGCGAAATCACGGTCGAAATTGAACAGGATGGATGAAAGTTAATAATTCACTCTTCAAGGGAACCCTGGGGATTCGTCCTACTGTTCATCTCCAACTGGGGGACTGCGGAATGGGTATGCCCGTGATTCGTACCTGGCAGGCGATGGGGAAACTTAACCCTGGCGAAATCGTTCAGCTCAGCAGTTCACATCCCTGAGTGGAACCGGACTTAAAGGCCTGGTGCAGGTCTTCAGGAAACGAATTAGTGCAGATTGTTCTTGAAAAAAACGAAAAGCATTTTTATGTAAAAAAAACTTGATGAGGTGATGATGAAAATTGCTGTTTTATTAAAACAGGTGCCGGACCTGGCTGAAGAGCTTGAGGTCGACGATAGTGGCAAGGCTCTTGATACTGAGTACATCAAATTTAGGCTTAACGAATACGACGAGCACGCGCTCGAGGAGGCAGTAAGTCTCAAGGAAGCCGGACAGGCTTCGGAAGTTGCCGCCATTGCGCTAGATGGTGAGGAGGTGGATAAGGCGCTTTTTACTGCCATGGCAAAAGGGGCAGACAAAGCCATTAAGATCATTGGTGCCGAGGCTGAAGGTAGCAGAGCTGTCGCTTCTCTTTTTGCTGAGGCCGTTGGAACTGAATATGACTTGATCATGACTGGTGTCCAGTCTGTGGATGATCGTGAAGGAATGATGGGGCCGATGCTTTCTTCAATGCTCAAGGTTCCATGTGTGAGTGTTGTCACAAGAGTTGAAGGTGGGGATTCCAGCATTACAGTGCATAAGGAATATTTTGGTGGTTTGATGTCAGCCTTTGATGTGCAAATGCCAGCAGTTCTTGGTATTCAGGCCGCTAGACAAACTCCACGATATGCACCGGTGAGCAAGGTACGTCAGATCCAGGAATCTGCAAGTATCGAAGAAATATCTCTTAATGGAGTATCAGACACAGTCAAAAGTGAAGTAACTTCGATGGCTCCCCCGACCAAGACAGGAGGAGCAAAAATGCTTGGTTCAGTTGATGAGTTAGTGGAACTGCTGAAGGAAAAAGGGGTTGCATGAAAAAAAACAAATTCATACAGAAAAAGGTTTAACGATGGCAAACGTACTTGTAATTACAGAACATATGAAAGGCGAGTTTCAGGACATTAGTTTTGAAATGTTGGGACAGGCTCGCAAACTGGCCGCTGGAGGCAGTTGCAGTGCAATCGTTTATGGATCGATGAAGGATCACTCATCAGAACTTGGCGCTGCAGACCGTGTCCTTAGTCTTGGGGGCAGTGATGATTTTAATCCTGAAGCTTATTTTAGTGCCGCACTTCAAGTAATACAATCCGAATCTCCTGATCTTGTACTGGTGGGCTCGACCTCCATGGGTATGGATCTCGCTCCAGTATTGGGAGTCTCGCTCGACCTTCCTGTCATTTCCTATTGTTCTGGCATTGAAAATTCAGGAGACAGTTTCGAATTCAAGAGCCAGCTTTATGGAGGTAAAATGGAAGTTAATTCGACAGCGCCAAAAGCAGTGGCTATGGTGCTGGCAGGGTCATTTTCTGCTGATGAAGGAAAATCTGGTGGTTCTGCCAGTGTTGAAGAAGTGTCAGCAGACTTTGGTGCTGGAAGAGTTAAGTTCAAGGAACTGATAGAACCAGAAGCTGCGGATGTGGACATTACCCAAAGTGATATACTGGTTGCCGTAGGACGTGGAATCGGCAACAAGGATGATATTGAAGTGGTGCAGGAATTGGCCGAAAACCTGAAAGCCGATCTTGCATGCTCAAGACCCATTGTTGATGCGGGGTGGTTGCCTAAATCTTGTCAGGTTGGTAAATCCGGACTGAAGGTCAACCCGAAAGTATATATTGCCCTCGGTATTTCCGGAGCCCCTGAGCATCTTGAGGGGATGAAAAGCTCATCAACCATCATTGCAATCAATACGGATAAGAATGCTCCGATATTTGATGTAGCACATTACGGAATGACAGAAGACCTCTTTGACATNTGTGAAGAACTGGAAAATTCTCTTTCATAGTCCTATATCATGCGAACTGCCTGAAACCTTGACTCAAAGGAAGCATGCTCAGCACGACAGAACAAATTGNCTTCGTTCTTCTGGTACTGGTCTGTGGCGGACTGGCTTTCCAGGGTTTTCAGAGAATCTATCTCATTGTTTCTCAGGGAGAGCCTTCTTACCGGACAGATAATTTTCCATCGAGGCTGATCAAAGCACTGATCGAGGTTGGCCTGCAGAAGCCACTCTTCAAGTCCCGGCCTATTGTCAGCCTATTCCACTCATTCATCTTTTTTGGCTTCAGTTTCTACCTGCTGGTCAATATCAATGACCTGCTGGAGGCCTATATCGAGGGCTGGACAACAATTGGAAGCTCAAATCCTATGGCGTTGGGATTTAATCTTTTTTCTGATCTGTTCAGTGTCCTTGTTTTGATAGGAATAATTTATTTCCTTATTCGCCGTTTCATAGGCAAGCCCAGGGTTTTTGAATTCAACAAAAACGTCAAACTGCAGAATAAGGTTTCGGAAGGAGGGATTCGCAAGGATTCCCTGATAGTGGGAATCTTCATTATACTTCATGTTGGATCGCGTTGGCTTGGGTCCGCTTTTCATTTGGCAGAGCGTGAAGTTGCAGAATGGTCNATGCCTACAGCCAGCCTCGTTGCACCGTTATTTTTNGGGTGGAGTGGTTTGGAAACAGGAATTCATGTCACCTGGTGGCTTGCAATGGGACTGATTGTTCTATTCATACCTTATTTTCCATACAGCAAGCATATACATATTTTTCTTGCTCCTCTTAATCTTGCATTTGCAAATCGTGAGGCCAATGGAAAGCTGATGGAACCAGCGGACAGTTCGAAGCCTGGTGCGTCAACCCTGGACGAGCTTCCATGGAAACAGGTATTTGATTCCTATGCCTGCATCATGTGCACACGTTGTCATGAAGTATGTCCGGCCCATGAGTCTGGTTCCCCTTTGAGCCCTTCTGCACTCGAAATAAATAAACGTTATTTCATAAACCAAAACTCGTCTGATCTAGCAAGTGGAAAATTAAAACTAGACCTGCTCCAGGAAGCGATTTCCAGTGATGCTGTCTGGTCTTGCACTACCTGTATGGCATGTGTGGAAGTCTGTCCGGTTGGCAATGAGCCGATGCAGGACATACTGCAGATCCGACGAAAACTGGTGTTCGATGCTAAGATGCCAGATGAACTTTCGGATGCCCTTCGCAGCCTTGATGAACAGGGAAATTCTTTTGGAGAATCCTCAAGAAAAAGAACTCGGTGGACCAGGGATCTCGACTTTCCGATCAAGGACGCTTCCAAGGAAAAGGTGGAATACCTCTGGTACGTCGGTGATTTTGCTTCTTTCAATCAAAACTGTATAGAAAAGACTCGTAAGGTTGCAGAGGTTCTGACTGCTGTTGGTGTAGATTTCGGCATCCTGATGAAAGATGAAAAATCTGCTGGCAACGATGCCCGCAGGGTTGGTGAAGAAGGCCTGTTCGATGCACTCGCTGAAGATAACATCCAGACCCTCGAGAATTGTGATTTCCAGCATATCCTGACCACCGATCCCCATACCTATAATACTTTGCGAAACGAGTATCCTTCAAAGGGTGGAGTTTATTCGGTGAAGCATTATTCAACGCTGTTAATGGAATTGATTCTTTCGGGGAGAATCAAAATTACCAAACCTCTCAAGCTTAAAGCTACATACCATGACCCCTGTTACCTTGGACGATATAATGGGATATTTGATGCTCCTCGTGAAGTGATGCGTCAATGTGGAGTGGAACTTCTTGAAATGTCTCGAAACCGAACCAATTCTTTCTGCTGTGGTGCAGGAGGAGGGCAGGTCTGGAAAAAGGAACATGAGGACATGAAGCAACGTCCCAGTGAAAACCGCATCGAAGAGGCTCTGCTGACTGGAGCCAACTATTTCACAGTTGCTTGCCCTAAGGACATGAGTATGTATTCAGATGCTGTCAAAACATCGGGTAATGAAAATAATATGGCTGTTCGTGATCTCGTCGATTACGTGGCAGAAGCAATGGAGTTGGAAAAAATGACAAATGAAAAAACATACGAGGCTGTAAAGGAATCGTCCATAGTTGAAAAAGATGCATCTGAATTACAGGTGTAATAATTAAGAATTGGTTTTTTCTTAAATTAGCTTGAAAAATCGAGTTTATTTGATAAGTATATCCGTTGCTAAATAAGGTTTTTTGACAAATGAGTTGAAACAAAGTACTTGAGTGAAATTAAATAAAGGACGATAGCATGACAGCAGATACAATTGCAGAGGAGTCTGAAAGCATAAATGTAGCATTTCGCAAGGGCTATGAGAGACTTTTCGAAAAGCAGTGGCCCATCTGGATGGGAGGTTTACTGCTTGGAATAGGCAATGTCTTCCTGTTTGCCTTTGATAGACCGTGGACCGTATCAAACGGTGTAAGAAACTGGGGAGACTGGTTTTTCAACGAAATAGGGGTAATTAAAATTAATGTCCTTCCTCCAAATCTATTTTCCAGTTCAGTGCTCTGCTTCGGAATGATCATTGGGGCCTTTGCAGCTGCATTGCTAGGCAGGCAGTTTCAAGTACGTATGGCGCCGGCCAGGGAATTGTTCAAGGGGCTGCTCGGTGGAGCACTGATGGGAATCGGGGCTTCGCTCGCTTTCGGCTGTAACATAGGAGGTTTTTTTAGTGCAGTCAGCGCCCTCTCAATGGCAGGCGTGGCCATGATGGTCGGATTGATGGCAGGGGCATTTATCGGATTGAAACTTCTGATCTGGGAGATAGAGTATCTTCCAGCAACTTCCTGGGGTGCACAAAAAGTCCCGATAGTGGATAACACGTCAGGTGCACCGAGTAAAGTCCAGCCAATTGCAGGATTCCTGGTTTTGCTTCTGAGTATCCCCCTGATCTTGACTTACGATGCTTTTGATTATTCCGTAAGCGGGGGCTTTCTGCTTTTTGGACTGCTTATAGGAATCGTAATGCAGCGCTCACGCTTCTGTTTTGTTAGGGCGTTCAGGGACCCTTTCATGACAGGTGATGCAGAAGCTACTAAAGCAGTTGTACTTGCGGT
>JGI24815J26687_1000091_pt1 | contig 17510 bp, 15 predicted proteins | sample METZYME_3_150m_FD_26687 | JGI IMG/M metagenome (IMG submission 26687) | reverse complement strand
CGGGTTTCCCAGTTTCCCGCATCAATCAGGGGTAAAAGTCCGGCCCCATATGCCCCAGGTCCGGAGCTAAAAACCCGTAGTTCCGCCAGCCGTTGAGCGTTTTCCGCAGAAGCTCCGGAATCTTTTAAACGCTGTTGATCCGCCAGCCATGCGGCACGTACCGGGTTCATTTCTTCTGGTTCATCGAGTTCCGCCAAACGTTTTGGTACNGTCGAAAGCAAACGCATCACGTCACCAAAGGAATCCCTGAACATTCCGGAAACACGTAAAACCACATCCACTCTTGGCCGCCCTAAAACTGAAAGCGGCANAATTTCAAAATCAACCACACGTCCGGAAACTGGCTCCCAAANNGGCTCACAACCCCAAAGAGCCAAAGCCTGAGCTATGTCATCACCACCAGTACGCATGTTAGAAGTTCCCCAAATCACGAGTGCCGTCGTTTTCGGAAATTCACCGTGATCCGCTCGGTAGCGCTCAATCAATTCCTCGGCCAGTGCCTGTCCGCAACGCCAGGCAGTCTGTGTTGGAATCACTCGCGGATCGACTGAATAAAAATTGCGTCCGGTCGGTAAAACATCTATCCGCCCCCGTGTAGGTGCACCGGATGGCCCCGGAATGACAAATCTTCCCTCCAATGCCAATGCCAAACTGCGGGTTTCCTCTGCGCAACGCATGAAACGCGGTAATAGAATTGCGCTGAGCCAGCGGCTTATTTCCGATATACCTTCAACTCCGCTCAGGGAACTATTTTGTGACTTACTGATTTTTGCATGAGCTAATTCATCTTTGATCCACTGTCGGGCCCGCTCCTCAATTTCGTCACGTCCCCGAATGGAGAGCGTGTCGAGGTCAAAATCCGATGCTTTTCCCAAAAGTGCCTGCAACAATCCCGGACGGTCCACAGAAGGCATTCGCAGCAGACTCAGCAGAAAATCAATTTTTTTCTCACCTTGGGGAAGCTGTCCAAATATGTGCAAACCGGAACGGATTTGGCTTTCTTTGAGTTCACAGAGATGGTTGCTGAGAGCATTGAGCTGGTCTTCATCTTCGGGCAATTCTGCACTCCAGTCTGCGTGTTCAAGCAGATGTTCAATTTCATGTTCGAGTTCGTGGGCACGTTCCGGATACAGCGTTTCACAATGGGCATGTTCTTCAAGCAAACGCTCGGCTTTGTCCAATTCTTCATAAAGCCCGGCACGAGTCAAAGGGGGAGTCAGGTGATCAACGATCACGGCGGACGCACGACGTTTGGCCTGCGTTCCTTCTCCGGGATCATTGACAATGAAGGGGTACAAATTCGGTAAAGTCTTCAGCGCAATTTGCGGGAAATCATCCGACCCCAGAGCAACACTTCGTCCAGGCAGCCATTCCAAATTTCCGTGTTTGCCAAAATGAATAACCGCATGTGCGTCAAAGTCTTCCTGAATCCACTGATAAAACGCCAGATATTCCGGAGGGGGTGACAAAGCCGGATCGTGATAAATCGCCTGAGTCTGCAAACCAAATCCGCGCTGCGGCTGAATTCCAATGAAAATGTTGCCAAAACGTTTTCCGGCAATCGGTATATAATCCGCAACTTCATGCGTCCATTGTTTAGCCAAAGTCGCCTGACTTGACTCGAGAAGCTCGCCGATCATTTCAAATAAGCGTTCACGGGAAATACCTTGATCCGGAGTTTTCCCATAACTCAATTCCGAGTCATTAGTGATTCCCGCCTGTAAAATCTGAATTAACTCATCACCATTTTCCGGTATGTTATCAACTGAATAACCTCGTTTTCCCAAATCTTTCAAAAAAGCAATTACACTAGCCGGTGTATCCAGTCCAACTCCGTTTCCGAGGCGACTGTCTTTATTTGGATAATTGGCCAAAATAATGGCGACCCGTTTTTCGGTATTTGCGGTTCGTCGCAAGCGTACCCAATTCGCGGTAAGTTCCGCCACATGCGCAATTTGATTTGAATCCGGAGCTAAACGTTTTGAACGAAACTGCAAATCCGGATCATACGTCTCTTCGGATTTGAAACCAACAACTGTACTAAAAAGCCGTCCGTCGGTTTCCGGAAGAACCACTGACATTGCTGCGTTGGTAGCCGAAAGACCCCGAGGTTTTTTAGCCATTCCTCTCTATCCTCGGTGGACGTAGGTACCTGAATCACAGGACAATTCAGCCTTTCCAAAAACGAAATACGGGTCTCTTCCCGCTCATCGATATTCCCCCCGCAAGGCCCGGTGCCGATCGAAAAACTCTGCATGGTTAAAATTGCGTCCGGGGGTTCTTCCTCTGCTTTCTGCAGCATCTCTTGCTGCGCTTCTGGTTCCGCAACGAGTAGGCATAAAACCCGGAAACTTCAAGCCCCTGTTTTATTAAGGCCTCAGTCAATGCCTCTACCACAGCCATATCACCGGTTTGCTGCAAGGCACGATAAAAGGTTATCCAAACTCTGCCAATTTCTTTATCCTGACATGAAGTAGGAGAAATTATTAGCTTTCTGTCCTTCTCACTCTTAGCCGCTGAATTATTTTATCTACGGATTTTTTTGCCAGCCAACCAAAGGTCGGTATTTTAAGTGCTTCCGGAAAGCCCTCAGTCTTATTTTCCAGCAATAATTCCACCGCCTCAGCCGCACGTTCCATGTTGTCAATTCCACCTTCACGAAAATAGGCAAAAATTTTACGCACCACCGGTTCAGCATAATCATTGAATTTCATCAACTCCGGATCCCATTCATCCGTTCCAGGAAGGACTAGAATACGTGTTTTGGCACCGTGACTTTTAATGTGGATGATTTCGTCCAGCAGATGAGGAAAATAACCGTAGCCGCCGTGCAACCGGAAAATCGCCAGTTTTGCTTCAGACAAAACATGATCCGCGTAATGCTCTGCTGCGTCCGGATGCTGGAGCGGAATGGCCTGCATTAAACTCAGGGTTTGCTCCGCTTTTTTCCCGAATCGTTTACCCCAAACCTGTGCCAGCCCGGAAAGTTCGGTATCGGCGGTGCTGATAAATAAAATATCGGCAGGAATTTGGCAGACTCCCTCAAGCTTGCGCTCGGAGTCCAAATCCCCTGGTTTGGTGGCAATTCGATGCATCTATTTCCAACTCCAGTCCGGACTGCTCTTTCCCGGCTGCCACAAAGTTTCTGTTTCACCTAAAGTTTCTGTGACCCAGCGTCCGGCAACAAAAAGGAAATCGGAAAGACGGTTAATGTACTTGATGATTTCAGGATTTACCAAATCTATTTGATTAAGTTTGAGAATATCACGCTCTGCTCTTCGACAAACAGTACGTGCCTGATGCAAAAAAGCATTGAGCGAAGTTCCTCCAGGCAGGATAAAACTTTTCAGGGGTTGAAGTTCTTCATTCATCGCATCAATTATTTCCTCCAGCCATACCACATTTTCCGCCTGTAAAGTGATTTGCCCTTCGTACTCATCACCTGGAAGTGTCGCCAGTTCTGAGCCTATGTCAAAAAGTTTTTGCTGGATTGCTTCCAAAATCAATCCCAGTTTTTCCCGTCTTTTAGAGGCTCCCTTCTTAGCAAGAAAACTCAACGCAAGCCCTATTACACTATTTAGCTCATCGACGCTTCCGTAAGATTCAATACGCGGATGATCTTTGGGAAGCCGCTTTCCTCCAACAAGTCCGGTCTGCCCGGTGTCTCCTGTACGTGTATAAACTTTTGTTATTTTTACCATGTTTTTCTGTAGTTAAGCTGATTATTTCATTTGCTGTGCGAGAAACTGGTATGCAGGAGCAGCCGATTTTTCCAAATTTCTTTTGAGACTGGCCTGATCTTCTAGAGATTTATTTTGACCGATTTCCTTTTTTCCTTCCCAGCGTTCAACCTTCATTTCAAACTAATCCATCCATTTTAAAAATTCTCTTAATGACACCACTTCGCCTACCACTATAATAGCTGGCGGTTTAATTTCGTATTTTTCAACATCAATTGCGCAGGACCCGAGAGTGGTTTCTAAAACATGCTGTTCGGGTAAGCTGGCCTGAGTAATCACTGCAACCGGTTCATCCTGTGAGCGGCCGTTTTGCATAAGACGTTCTGAAATCTTTGAGAGATATTTCATTGCCATATACATTACGATCACCGGTGAGCCCTGAGCTATGGAATCCCAGTTGTGCCTTTCAGGAACATCTCCGGCTATTCCGTGTCCTGTCAAAAAAGTGACTGCCGAATTAAAATCACGATGAGTTAACGGGATACCTGCATAAGCCAATCCTCCTACACCTACAGAAATTCCAGGAATAATCCGAAAAGGAATATCAGCCTTAACTAAACACAAAGCTTCTTCACCCCCTCTGCCGAAAACAAAGGATCGCCACCCTTGAGTCGTAAAACTCGCTTACCTTGCTCAGCTAATTCTACCAGCCTCAGCGAAATATCTTTTTGTTTTGCCGAAGGCTTACCTCCGCGTTTCCCAGCGTATTCGAGCTCACAATCTGTTGAGACCAATTCAAGTATTCCTTTCCCAACTAAGGCATCATAAACCACCACATCAGCCTGCCGAAGTGCATTTAAAGCATGAAGTGTGAGTAATCCTACGTCTCCGGGACCTGCTCCGGCCAGCCAAACCCAACCCGGTTCAAACTTAGGTAAATCAAAAGGAAGTGACTGCATTACTTTTTTTGCTCTGAAAAAATTTGAAAATGCGTTAAAGTCATCATTTTATATCTTTTTCGCTTGTGTAAGAATAACAGGATAAACAAGATTTTTACAGCAAAGTTTCGAATGCATTATGATTGACAAACCCTCCGGAACTCTCAAAAGTGGCTGGACGACCGGTGCCTGTGCAACTGCTGCAGCAAAAGCTGCTTTTGAAGCACTAATTACAGGAAAATTTACTTCTTCTGTCAGAATTGTTTTACCCAAAGGTGAGCAGCCGGAGTTTGTCCTACACCACACAGAAAACGGTATCGATTTTTCAACCGCCAGTATAATCAAAGACGCTGGTGACGATCCGGACGTAACGCATGGAGCAGAAATCAGCGTCACTGTCAGGCCTGGAATTCCCGGAGAGGGTGTTGTCTTCAGAGCAGGTTCCGGAGTTGGAACAGTTACAAAAGCAGGGCTTGCGCTGGAAATTGGAGAACCTGCGATCAATCCTGTTCCACGTCAAATGATGTGCGCGGTGATTTCAGAAATCGCGGAAAAATTTAACCATTCCGGAAATGTGGTCTTGACGGTTGCCGTTTCCGGAGGGGAAGAGTTAGCAAAAAAAACTTGGAATCCGCGCCTCGGAATTTTAGGAGGGATTTCGATTTTAGGAACAACCGGCATTGTCATCCCGTATTCATGTTCTGCCTGGATTCATTCGATTCATCGAGGCATTGACGTTGCGTGTGCTAACGGTTTGCAGCAAGTAGCAGGATGTACCGGTTCCACCAGCGAAAAATTTGTGCAAAACTACTACCAGCTTCCGGACGAAGCTATGCTGGATATGGGAGATTTTGCCGGTGGCTTACTAAAATATTTCCGCAAAAATCCCTTGCCGAAACTAACGATCGGTGGAGGATTCGGAAAACTTACCAAGCTGGCACAGGGTCATCTCGATTTACATTCGGGACGTAGCCAGGTCGATTTTAAACTGTTAGCAGAGCTGCTAAAAAAACTAGGTGCAAATCAGGAATTGTGTGAGCAGGCCAAATCCGCCAACACTGCCAATGAAGTACTTATACTGGCACAAAAAGCCGGACTCCCCCTGGCGGACGTTATAGCACAAAAAGCCGGGCTCGTTGCCCGAAAAGCGTTACGGAATACAGAAACTATATTAAATATCATGGTAATTTCCGGAACGTCTGGTGCAGACCGTCAAGGTGAGCTCGTCGGAGAGGCTGAAAATAATGCCTGAAAAACTTTTAATTCTGGGTGGAACCCGTGAAGCCTATGAACTTGCGGAATGTCTGGTTGACCGATATCCACCAAGACAATTAACTGTCATCAGTTCGCTGGCTGGAATCACTGGGAATCCAAAAGTTCCCGCCGGCCAAGTCCGAATCGGTGGCTTTGCAGACACTTACGATGAGGGTGCTAAGTCAGGCCAGAACAGTATTTTGGGATTACGGAAATATCTGCTGCAGGAAAAAATTACATTTTTGGTCAACGCAACCCACCCCTATGCGACTCGAATCAGCGAAAACGCACTTGCGGTGGCAACGGAACTTGGTTTGCCGTATCTACGTTTGACTCGTCCAGCATGGCTAAAACATACCGGAGATCAATGGATTGAGGTTCCAGATTTGGCAGCCGCAGCTGATTATTTAAAATCCGAATCCATAGACACAAACTCCCGGATATCAAAGCAAATCGTTTTCCTAACCACGGGAAACCGGGGCTTAGAGCTTTTTCAGCGATGCAGGAAATGTCATTTTGTCGTACGCAGCGTGGAGCTTCCGGAAAGTGTTGGGTCGGTAAGCGGAACTTTCGTTTGGGAAAAGGCTGAGTTTTTACAAGCGCGTGGACCTTTTACTCTGAGAAACGAACTCAGCTTGTTCCGGCAGTATGGTGTGACAATGCTGGTTAGTAAAAACAGCGGTGGTGACTCTACCTACGCAAAAATTGAAGCAGCCCGAAAGTTAAAAATACCGGTGCTGATGGTTGACAGACCGTTAGTGAATTCCGCTGATCTATGCCTGCAAGTATATCAAGTGTTGGACTGGATAGATCAACACAAATNGGCGTGAATGCTGATTATCGACTTTACTAAACTCGTATCTGCAAAACACGGCAAAGTGCCGGAAGCAAAAACAGGTCTGCGAGAAGAGCAGAAAAGACAGCGATGACTGCAAGGATGCTGAAGTGTGAAACACCAACGTGACTGACCGGTATGAAGAAGAGAAAAACCGACATCAGGATCAATGTTGTGAAAATGATTGCCTGTCCTACTTCGTGGAGGGTGTCATGGATCGCCTCGGTAATACTTGCTCCTTTGACCAGGGACAGCCGATAGTGTGTGATAAAATGAATCGTGTCGTCCACTGCGATTCCGATGATGATCGGTGCTGTCATCAGCGTAGTAATATCAAGATTAAATTCAAGCCAGCCCATCAGCCCAAACACCGTCAGCATTGGAAAAGTATTAGGCAGAATTGCCACAAGGCCTAGTTTCAATGACCCAAAGATGCCAAACATGATCAGCGAGATAATGAGGAATGCCAGTCCGAAACTGTATATCTGGGACCAGCTTATCGCGTCAAATACTCTAGCCCAGCTTGCAACTCCGCCGGTTAATGTTATCTTCAGTTCCGGATAACGCACCTTAAGTGGTGAGAGAATTTTTTCAACTCCCGGTTGAATAACCTTTAGCAATTCCACGGACTTTTTCGAGCCGATCGTTTTTAAAGAGATACTCATCCGTGCATTTGCATAATCCAGCGAAACAAGTCGTTCAAGGTTTTCATAATCTCCTCCTTCGATTAGTACCAGCAACTGAGACACCAGATCAGTACTGTCAGGCACGGTATAGTATTCTTCACGGTTTTCCTTCAGTTTGCGGTGAGTCTGTTTTAGTTGATTATTCAGCGTCCAGTTATGAGTAACCAGTTCCGGATATTTTGTCTCAATCCACTGCTTGACCTCTTCCAGTGCAAGAAGCACTTCGGGGTCTCGAAAGACACCTTCGGTTTCAGTTTCTAGCAGGATTTCCATATTTCCTGTGCCTAGGAAATGCTCGTCCATCAGAATTATCGAACGACGCACTGGGGAATCAGGCGGGTAATATTCAGAATAGACCGTGTCGATTTCAATTCTGGCTATGCCAAGAATCAGCAGTATTCCTACAGCAGCAAATAAGACAATAACACTCTTAGGATAACACATACTCATCCTCTCAATCCCATTAAGCAAATGCTTAACAACCCGGAGAAGCTGAGAAACTTCAGGCGTTTCTTTACTTCTCAGAGGGCGCGGTGGAAACCAGTTCAACAGAACTGGGAGAAGAAAGACGGTCAGCACAAAAGCAAATATCACTCCAATACCCCCTAAAAGACCCATAGTCTGTATTACGCTCAATTTGATGAAATAAAGTGAAAAAATACCGATGGAGGTGGTTAGGCTTGTAAGTAGACAGGCCAGGGCAGTTTTACTGAAGACGGAACGTAGGACTTCCCTGTGGTGTTGACCCTGATGATGAAAAAACAGGTATCCAGACATTACATGAACCACGTCGGCAATCGCGGCAACGCTGACCAGTGCGAAAGCAATGTAGAGCGAAAGGTCGATGGGCCAACCCGTCCAGCCTGCAAGGCCAAGAACTCCAACAATACTTGAAACGAAAATCATGATCGGCCAAATCACCGCGCGTAATGATCCCAATAGCAGGAAGGTAAGAAGAAGACTGAAGAAGAGTGATATTACAAGCGCCCGCTGATATTCTACTGCCCAGACGTCGTTCTCATAGAATGCACCCCAACTGGGATGCATGAACACAAGATCCTTTTTGAACCGTTCTTCACTCAGCAGGTTCCAGACTTGTTTTTCAAAATTNGCATAATCCTTGAGGCCATGCTGGACAAATTGCGGCTCCTGTTCGTCCTGTCCTTCAAGNTCGTTTTCATCAAAACCTTCCAACACGTCGAGTTCCTCANCTACAAGAGGAATAGCATCAAGGTTCGNTCTCAGAACCAGCATTCCTAACTCCAAATTATCAGAAACCAGGATACGAGGATACTCCGGTTCATCGATGGCCTGTTCGCGCAACAACCGGCTCTGTTCCGGANTTTGTGGCAGTTCCTCACCGATGAAGTCGCGAAACTGGATGCTGTCCCCATCTACTTCAGTAAAGCTGGTATTGATAAGTGATTCAACTTTAGACAGAAGCTGCAGNGAATTTTCTGGATCATTTGTGCCAAGAGTGGATTTTTCGTCAAGTTCCTTATGAATGTTCTTCAAAGCCCCCAGACTTCTTGCTGAAAATAAATCCCCGTCGACTGGTCGGTAAACCATGCCGAGAGTCACAGTGCCCCCGAAGAGGTCCTTGATCCGGTCCAGCGATATTTGAACAGGATCATCTTTGCCAAACATATCATCATTTGCCCAGGTGAAGGCGAATCGAGGAATTCCTGCAGCAAGAAAGGACATAAGGATGATGTACAATAGCAACACCCACCAACGCCACGGACGCAGCTTTTCAGGCAAATTTTCAAAGAAAAGATTTAGACGTTGAATCATGGATTTACTGTATTAAAGTTTTATGTCGGTTTGACAAAAGGTGTGATACGGGAAGTTTTTCAATTAAGTTTGTAGATTGAAAATATCTACACACCTAAACATGAACACCAGCATTTCGCTTTATTAATTTATTGATTTCTTCTTTGGCCGAAGTACATGCACATGCTGCGGATCGTAGAGGGCACTGTCACGGAAATCATGTTCATCAAAAACTCTACCGACCATAATTAAAGCGGTTCGGCTGATTTTAGATTTTCGCACTTTTTCACGTATGTCAGCCAGTGTTCCGTGAATGAACTGTTGATCTGGCCAAGTTACCCGATAAGCCACCACGACTGGACAATCTTCGCCGTAATGCGGAATCAGTTCATCCTGCACAAACTTGAGATTTCGCACCGATAAATGAATCGCCAGAGTTGCGCCAATCGCCGCCAGTTTTGCGAGTTCTTCACCTTCCGGCATGGCGGAGGCGTGCGTGGTGGTCCGGGTGGCAATGATGGTCTGGCTGATTTCCGGCAGCGTCAATTCCTGTTTTAATTCCGCCGCTGCCGCCGCGAATGCCGGGACTCCGGGAGTAACGTCATACGGAATTCCAAGCTCATCCAGCCGGCGCATTTGTTCGGCAGTCGCTCCGTAAAGTGAAGGGTCACCAGAATGCACACGCGCTACATCTTTACCCGCGTCATGCGCAGTTATAATTTCCGCAATTATTTCATCCAAATTCAACGGCGCTGTGTCCCGCACCAACGCCCCCTGCGGTGCAAAAGCCACCAGTTCCTGAGGAACTAGAGAACCCGCGTAAAGGCAAACCTGACATTTTGCGATCAAGTCACGTCCACGAATTGTGATTAAATCCGGCGCCCCCGGCCCTGCTCCTATAAAATGTACTGTCATTTGATTTCTGATTTTTCAATTTAGCCACTAAGTATGCGAAGAGTGCAAAGGATAATCCTTGGTATTCTTTGTGTACTAAGCAGCAAGTTTTTATGTTAGTTCTTCATCATGAAACTTATGTTTTCTTATCATAACCGCGTGGAGTATAAACCCTGACCTCGCCATTTGGCAGTTGCAGTCGTCGTGTTTGGCTTGAGCCTACCAGAACTACCGTCAGCATATCAACCTGTACTGAATCCATGTTTTCCAACGAAACAACCTTAACTTTTTCTTCATCACGACCAAGATTCCTTGCAATAATAACCGGTGTTTCCGCAGGTCGATGTTTCAACAAAATCTCCTGTGCCTGGACAAGTTGCGTAGTGCGGCGGCGTGAAACTGGATTATAAAAAGCAATTACAAAATCACCTTCNGCTGCTGCACGAATTCTGCGTTCGATCGTTTCCCACGGTGTGAGTAAATCTGAGAGCGAAATTGTGCAGAAATCATGTCCGAGCGGAGCACCGATCCGAGAGCTTGCTGCCTGCAAAGCAGAAATTCCGGGAGTGGCCTCAACATGAATCCTTTGCCATTCGGCGACAAAATTNTCCTTGGCACAGGGCTTTGCGAAGACACCAGAATTTCCGGTTTCAAGCAATTCATAAACCAGCGTCGCCATTGCGTAAATTCCNGGATCTCCAGATGAAACGAGGGCNACCGTTTTTCCTTGAGCCGCTAATTCCAGGGCATGTCGCACCCTTACTTCTTCCTGGCCTAAGTCGAAACGGTGCTGTTTTTGACCGTTGTGCAAATCAGCAATCAAGTCCAGATAGAGCCCATAACCAACCCAGTCAGTTGCCTTCCGGAGCATTTTTTCACTCTCCGGTAGCCNCCACTGTGGTGTTCCCGGGCCTGTACCAACAATGAACAAAGTTCCCTGCGCCCGNCCAATCATTTGCGGATCCAAGAACTCCGCCGACTCTGCAATAGCACAAGTTGCTCTGGCAGACTTTATTTTTGGCGCCCGCAAGATTCCGGAATCTCCAACAGCCGCAAGTGCTGAACCTTCTGCCACTCCATGACATCCAACTTCCTGAAAAACAATTTCTGAAGGATTCTTTAATTTCGGAGTTTGAGCTTCCAAAGTCGGTGCATCAAAAAATCGTGCTGGACATTCTGCTCCGCAATTTTCCGTAAAATATGCTGCTAATGCATGGACCGCAGGTTCATCGGATTTGAGATCAAGCGAAGCCACCAGCGCGACTCTTTCCGGAGCAATCTCATTTTCCACCAATGTTTTACGGACAAGTGAAATCAACTCTTCCGGCTCGGCCCCACGTTCGCAGCCTACACCAATTACAATATTTTTTTCAGGTAGTTTTGATGCCGGACAAAAAACTAAATGTTCGGCATTCCCAGAAATTGGATCCGTGCATAGCGAAATCCGCAGCTTTGCATTTTCTGTAAAAGACAGGCGGCTTTCGTGCAGCCATTCGTAAAATCCCGGCATGTGATCCTGGGCTGCAGTTTTGCTTTCAGGCAAGGAATCCGGAGTTAAGGTTTTAGTTTCCGGAGAAAGCGATACTGCTTCGCCTGCCAAAAGTTCTGCTGTAAACCCCTTTAGGTCTTCCGGATTGGCCAGTACAAAACCTTGCGGTGGTTCGTCCAATGCAATGCCAAAACGCAAATCTCCAGCTGTGGTTATGGCCGGCGTGGCTCCGATTAATTGGCCGATTTTTCTGGCTAGCGCATTTGCGCCATGATGTCCACCTAGCAGCGGAACAACCGAACTTCCGTCTTCCGCCACCGCAATCAAAGGCGGCTCATTTTGCTTGTTTTCGAGACAGCCAGCCACTCCACGAACCAAAATTCCTGATGCACAAACACCAATAATTGCTGTTCCCTCACTAAACAAAGCAGCAAGATGTTCCATTGCGTTAGTAAAAATAAGATCAACCTCCGGATTTGTTTTTTCATCCGGCAGCAGCGAGTCGTCCGGTGACATCCGTTCCGCTTTCCCGTGCAATTCCGCGTTTAAGTGTTTTGCTATTTTCTGAGCAAGTGCTAAGGCACTTTTCCCCAGACAAAAAACCACAATCCGTTGACTCATACGACTCCGGATGTGAGTTGACTTTTAATTTTACGCACGAGAATCATGGAAAAATAAGGGACATTTTGGGCTTCAAGATTTTCAATTGGTATTATTTGCTGATTGTGCATGGTAGCGTGCTCCACATAATGCGCACAATGCTCAAGTCTCAGATGCCTCAGCACCCTCCGGATTTTAGGAAGATGCCGCCCAACTTTCATAATCACCGCTGCATCTGTATTTAACAAGCGTTGCTCCAAATCGGCCTCTTCCAGTGGTCCGGGTAATATTGTTAAAACTTCATTACGTGAAACCAGCGGTGTTTTTAAAACAGCAGCACCGGCCATCGGTGAAGAAACCCCGGGAACAATTTTCGTCTTGAATCGTTCTGAAAGGCGCTCAAACAAATACATAAATGAGCCGTAAAAAAACGGATCACCTTCACAAATTACCGCGACTGTTTTACCTGCTTCCAGTTGAACTTCCAACAGTAACGCTGCTTGATCATAGGCTCGCTGAGCCGGAAATGGAGAAACTGCAATCGGCAGTCGAAGCGGCAGAAATTCAGTCACGTTTTTCAATAGCGGCCGTACAATTTCAAGTGCCAGCCCTTCACCTACTTCAGGTGCGGGATAAGCCAAGATGTCACATTCGTTGATCAAACGATGTGCTTTAATCGTCAACAATTCCGGATCACCCGGACCTACACCGATTCCGTAAAGGAATCCTCGTTTTTCCTTGTTTTTTTGTATCATCAAATTTTTTTAGCCACGGATCAACACAGATCAAAGTGGAAAAAAATCCGTGAACATCCGCGGATATTTGTGGTGATCACTTTAATGTTTTTTAATAACNGCAAGTTGAGTCACAGAACGCGCCTCTTTCCAGCTTTGAAATTTTCCAATTGATTCCACATGAGAGACTGCCAAGCGAGTCAAATCTCCACTAGCAGCGGACTTTCCAGCATTTTCTTTTTGCCACTGCAGCAATTTTTGATCACCTTCTAGAGTTACTGCATTGGCTACTAAACGACCTCCGGGCTTGAGCGCGTGCCAGCACATTTCCAACACATTTCCAGCAGAGAGTCCGCCGCCAACAAAAACCGCGTCCGGTGCAGGCAGATCCACCAAAACCTCCGGTGCATTTCCGGGAACAATCTGTAGCATTGGTACACCCAGTTGAAAAGCATTTTGTTGAATCAGTTTCAAACGAGCCTCCGATTTTTCAATTGCCAGTGCATGACAACGCGGATTACTGCGCATCCATTCAATCGCTACTGAGCCGCAGCCTGCACCGACATCCCACAAAACTTGATCCACAACCGGCATCAAACGTGACAGTGTAATCGCTCGGATTTCACGTTTTGTCAGTTGACCGTCATGTAAATACGCCTCGTCAGGAAGCCCCGGAATCCTGGCAAGAAAGTTTGCGTTAGCGTCTGGAATACACTCAAGTGCCATCGCATTCAGCGCGGCTCCTTCTGGGTGAGACCAGGAATCAGCTTGTCCGGAAAACTGTCTTTCTTTACTGCCACCCAGATGTTCCAGAACGGTGATTCGGCTTTTGCCAAAACCTCTTGCAGTAAGCAGTTCTGCTGTTTGTTTTGGACTCCCCTCATCTTTGTTAAGCACAAGCAATTTTGCACCGGGCTGTACAAACGGATGCAGCATTTCCACCGGACGGCCGTGAATCGTCAACGTTTCAACATCCGGAAGTGACCAGCCAACCCGAGAACAAATCAGCGAAAATGTCGTCAAAGCAGGTTTGATCCAGATTTCCTCAACGGGCAAATGCCGCAACAACTTAGCCGCGATTCCGTAACACAACGGATCACCACTTGCCATTACCGCAACTTTTTTACCTACACTGGTTTCAGAGGGACGCCAACTCACGATTTTTGTAACCGCCTCCCGAATCGGAGAAGGCCAAACGATACGTTCCCCTTCCCAGTCATCCGGAATCATGTTCAGGTGCCGCTCACCTCCAAGCACGATTTCGGATTCGTAGAGCAACTCNCTGGAATCGGCCGCTAAATCGTCCCAGCCGTCCTCACCAATTCCAATAATGCGAAGCCATTTTTTAGTTATATCAGGCATTTTATCTCTGATTATTGATTCCTTTTGCCACAGAATTACGCGGTTGATAGTTTATTACATTCCTATTAGCCTCGGCTTAAAGCCCCCTCAAATTTGAGCATGTTTTGCCACAGCGTTAACTGCCGCAGACGCCATTGCGCTACCTCCGCGGCGCCCGGAAAGAGTCATAAAAGGCACGTTTTTTCTGCATTGATTTACGAGCAATTCTTTCGATTCTGCTGCGCCAACAAAGCCGACCGGAAAACCAAAAATAACGGCTGGCGGTTCCACTCCTTCCGTGAGAATTTCCAGCAGTCGAAATAATGTCGTGGGGGCGTTACCGACTGCTACCACTGCTCCAGCGAGTTGGGGNCGCCAAAAATCGACTGCAGCCGCTGAAAGTGTTGTTCCCATTTTTTTGGCGAGTGGAGCGCATTCCGGATGTTTATTCCAACATAGAATTTCATTGTTTGCAGGCAGGCGGGAGCTAATAATTCCTTCTGCCACCATTCTCGCATCGCACAAAACAGGTGCACCTTGCTTTAAGGCTTCACGAGCGGAACTGGCCGCATCCGGAGAATAAATAATATCCTCGACAATATCCGTCATTCCGCAGGCGTGAATCAAACGCACTGCTATGTGAGCAATCTCTTCCGGTAGATTTGATAAATCAGCCTCCCTGCGGATAGTTGCGAAGGATTGATTATAAATTGCTTTCGGATCACGAAGATAATCAACAGTCATTCGCCACCGGACTTTCCTGAATTTTCTTCCAGCGTGTTCGGCCCCAAAGGATGGTCGGCGTGTGGGTAGGGATGGTGTTCGTGATCATGTTCATGGTCATGCCCGTGAGTGTGCTTGTGGTTATCATCATGTTCGTGCGTATGTTCGTGTGCATGTGCATTGCCGGTCACACTGGAACTCCCTTTTGCATCGTCCTCCCCGGCTCCTCCGGAGCTCCCTGTACCAATACCTTCAACGTGGTGGTGGTGACTTTCCTGACGTAATCCAACTTCATTTTCAAAACCTAAAAACTGCTCNCGGTATTTACACAGCTGACAGTTCATGTTGTTTACACCATTTCTGATTTCTTCCACACGCTCCGCAAAAGCATCCAAAACCAAGGGATGATCATTTAGATAAGAGGCTTTGACNAATTCAATTTCCGGATGTTTGGCCGCNACGATATCTGTATANTGGAANATCCTTTTGACAAGCACACCGGTGAATAAAAAATACGGAAACACAATTATTCTCTTGTATCCGAGTCTTGTCGCATGCTCAAGTCCTGGCTCCACCAGTGGAAAAGTCACTCCGGAATATGCCGTTTCCGCCCATCCGAGACCAAGACCTTCCCAAAGCATTCTGGTTACTTTTGAAACATTTGAATTTGCGTCCGGGTCAGAAGCCCCGCGTCCGACGACCACAAGCAAGGTTTTTTCGCGTGCAATCCGGTCGCCTGCTTTTTGCAGGGCTTCTTCAACACGATCACCGGCAGCGCGAATCAGCTTCAGATCAATTCCGAGTTCACGTGCATAAGAAATTGACAAGCCCGGATTTTGTGCCTGATAAGCATTGAGTACAGAAGGAATATCGTTTTTTGCATGACCTGCGGCAAACAGCATTCCGGGAACCGCGAGTACTTTGCGGATGCCCCTCTCACGCAATGCATCAAGACCGGTACGAATCACTGGCGTTGCAAATTCTAAAAATCCCCAATCTGTTTCATATTGCGGAAGACGCTCCTTGATTCCACGTGCAACCGCCTGAAATTCATTTACTGCTTCTACATCACGGCTTCCGTGTCCACAAACCATTACACCATATTGCTCTTCCATTTTATCTACTATCTTTCAGGTTAATATTTATTTTGTTTCATCATAACAGGATTGTGTCTGCAAGAGTGAAATTTGTCCATTATTTTATAAATTTTGTTCATTATTCTGGTTCAAGAAAACAATTGAACGACTTCATCTTTTCAAAATTTTCCCAATTGGCGTAATCCATCATAAACCACGACTGCTACTGACGAACCAAGATTTAAACTACGCACCCCTTTTTCCCACATCGGCAAAGTAAAACAGCGTTCCGGAAAACTCTCCATCCAGTCGTTTGGAAGCCCGGATGTTTCTTTGCCAAAAAACAAATAGTCACCTTCCTTAGGATTGATTTGTGTGTAGGGACGTTCGTTGTGCACAGAAAGGAAATGAAATTTTTCCGGAGAAAGAGTCACAAAAAAAGATTCCGCATCAGAAAAATGCTCCCAGCTAACCCATTGCCAATAGTCCAGTCCGGCTCGCTTAAGCTGTTTGTCACTTAAATCAAAACCCAGTTTTCCTAACAAAATCAAATGACATTTCGTAGCTGCGCACAAGCGGGCAATGTTGCCTGTGTTCGGTGGAATTTGAGGTTCGTAAAGAACAATGTTCAGCGGGGGATTTTTGTGCAGTTGCATCAGACTATTTACAAATGAATTGAGACAGGAGGATTTTGGATCTGCCCGATTAACTTTTATTCCTGTGCCAGTTCAATCAGGCGATCCAGCAGTTCGGCATAAGGCAGGCCTGATGCGTCCCAAAGTTTCGGGAACATACTGATTTTTGTGAAGCCCGGCAAAGTATTGATTTCGTTAAGAATGAAAGTATTGTCATCACGCAGGAAAAAATCAACTCTGGCCATACCACGGCATTCAGTAATTAGAAAAGATTCCACCGCGGCTTTGCGGATTTTAAGTGAAACCTGCGGATCAATTTCTGCGGGAATTTTTAGTTCCGCTCCATCATCGTCCACATACTTCGCTTCATAAGAATAAAACTCACGCAGAGGCACAATTTCNCCTAAAACCGATGCTGCTTCAGGAGAATCATTACCAAGCACGGAACATTCTATTTCACGTCCGGAAATAGCTTCTTCAACCAAAACCTTACGGTCTGCGGCAAATGCTTGCTGCAGTGCAACATGATATTCATCTGCGTTTCTGACCTTTGAAACACCAAGCGATGAACCTTCACGACAGGGTTTAACAAATAGTGTGTTTCCCAATTCGCGCACTGCGTCTTCAAATGACAAATCTTCTGGATTGCGCAACAGTTTGTACCGTGAAACCGGAATCCCGTGATGCTGCAGCAAACGTTTTGTCACGTCCTTGTCCATGCAGATCGCAGAACCGTAAACATCTGCGCCGACATACGGTTTTCCCAGCAACTCCAAAAGGCCCTGCAAAGCGCCATCTTCGCCGAGTTTTCCGTGAGTTATTGGAAAGAAAACATCTACTTCAGCCAATTCG
>JGI24815J26687_1000090_pt1 | contig 17606 bp, 15 predicted proteins | sample METZYME_3_150m_FD_26687 | JGI IMG/M metagenome (IMG submission 26687) | reverse complement strand
CCTGGAATGTCAGGGACCCGCGGTTCGGTATAGTGCCCGTTACATACCGTCAATGCATCGAATACCTCAGTGACCGAACCGTTCTCACCATCTATTGTCAACAGCCACCGGTCTTCATGCACCGCCTGCACCACTTTAGTGTTGAATCGAATCAGATGTCGTATCGAGAATGCATCTGCAAATTCTTCCAGGTAAGACAGCACCTGTGCGTGACCGGGATAGCGGGCCACTCGTCGACACCACCACCTGACGAATCAAACGGAAAATCAAAAAATGCCATCAAGTCACGTGGCAAATTGGTGCGCAACGATGCATGCATGGATGCATGCAATCGCGGACCCGTCTGCCCTAATGGATCAGGCTCTGATGCGGCCTGATATACCCAGATACCCCCTAGCCGGGACGACTGCTCAAATATGTTGACCTCGTGACCAGCTTTTAAAAGTTCGCTCGCCGCGACTAGACCCGCGGCACCGGCTCCGATTACGGCAACTTTCACAGTTGCCAACTCGTGAGCAGTAAAACCTTGGGCCTCGTTATCACCGCCATTTGTGTGCTGCCACCCAACAGAGACTTCATTGATCAGAGTGTCCGTGTGATTCAAGAAACTCGATCAACAACTGGCCCACCCCGGCGGGTTGCTCCTGCTGGACCCAGTGACCCGCACCTCTGATCAAATGAACACCAGGCACCTGCGAACAGACACCCGCCTTGAACTTTTCGAAGTCGCCGGGTTTCTGGTAAACCCCCCAGTCACTGCTGCCTGCAATAAAGCAGGCTGGCACATCGATACGCTGGTCGGCAAACAACATCAGCTCCCGCTGGTAGGCCTCGGAGGTAGCACATCGATACCAGTTCAGACCACCCTGAAAGCCAGTCTTAGCAAAGGCACCGCTGTAAACCAGCAACTCCTGGTCAGTCAGCCATTCGCATCGTGCTATCTGGCTCCGGCCTGGCATGTACGGCGCGACGGTCTCGGCCATATTCTGATCGAGATCCATGATGTAGTAGGTCGGCATCTTCGCCAGTTCCTCAGCTGACCAGGCTGCCAGCGGATACGGCCTGTTGTCGGGCCAGTCAGCACTCTTATAGTGAAAATAAGCCCTCAGAAAATCGTGTACACCCTGAGCACAGGCGTGCATGTCAGCGTTAGCCTCGGGAGTCGAGTAGTACCACTGGTAGTGCTTGCGCGGCCTTTGAAGGGTTGCTAGCTGGTCGTGGATCAGGGTACCTGAGTTGCTGGAGACACGGGGTGGACCGGCAAACGGTGCACTCATCATCGCGACCGAACAAAATACATCGGGGCGCAACAAAGCACAGTACGCGGCAACGGGTGAACCAAAATCGTGACCGACGACCGCAGCAACTCTGCCGATGTCCAGCGCCCATACAAGCCCCAGTACATCACGGACAAGATTGAGCATCCCGAAAGCACGCACGTCAGCGTCGTAGTCAGCTTCCCAGCCCAGTGTCTCGCCGTACCCGCGCTGGTCTGGAGCTACCACGTAATAGCCGGCCTGTGCGAGTATGGGCATCACCTTCCGCCAGCTATAGGCCAGTTCAGGAAAACCGTGCAGCAACATTACGCACGGCCGATCTGCTGTTTCAAAACCAGCCTCAAGCACATGCATAGTCAGACCGTTGCCGTTGTCGACTTGACGGGAACGAAGGCCTTCCGGTAGTGGGATCATTGCCAATTGAATCTAAAGAATTGAGGAGAACTGCTATTTTCTGTCCGCGAACCGCCTCCTGGCTGCAGCTGCAGTCTGATTTGTACCGCTTAACTGACTCTGATCCGCATCAGCGTAACTACTGACCTTATGCAGTGCGCCGGCAATGGCGTTGACGGCTTCTTTGACCATAGCGGACGCTATCGGCGGATTGGCAGCACACCGTTGCGCCAGACCGAGTGCGACCTCGACTGATCTACCGGGTTCTGCCAATCGACTGACCAGCCCCCAATCAAGCGCCTGATCCGACGACATTTTCTCACCCAGAAGACAAATCTCTTTGGCTCGAGCAGGACCGACCAACGTCACCAGCCGCGGCAACGCACCCCACTGAAGGTTCAGACCCACCTGCACCTCCGGAACAAACAGGTAAGCATCGCTCGCCAGTACGCGCCAATCACAGGCAAGACCCAGTGCACAACCCGCACCAACCATCATGCCCTCGGCTGCGGCAATGGTAATTTGAGGCAGATCCTCCCAGGCCTGACACAGCCGTACACCACGATAGAACCGTCTCCGGATCTCAAGGTCGCTCATTGCCTCGAGTTCCCAGTTCTGCGCATCTTTCAGATCAATACCTGATGAGAATGCGGCGCTTGCCCCGGTTAGCACCACACTTCTGAGGGTCAGATCTTCTGCAAGAAGTTTTGCAGTATCGGTCAACTCCGTGATCATTTTCTGATCAAACGCATTGAGCGCGCCCTGACGATCAAAGCGAACGATCATGACATCGTCAGACCTTTCCAATGTTACATAGTCTTCCATTCTCAAATCCTCTGTGCAAAAAACTTGTCGCTTATCTCAGGCAGTACTGTGGCGACTCTAAACCGCAATACTGTGGCCAAAGCAGGATTAATCAATCAGGCATCCGGATCGTAACGCTCGAGTCCTTCGATCTGCTCACCTGGTGCGATATTGCCACGCAGCTCAATGACATTTCGATCGGGGTCACGAATAAAGACAGACGCGGCATCGCTACGACCAAACGACACGGGCCCCTGACTGATCGCAATATTTTGTTCTCTGAGCGCATAAAGCGCTTTGCTGATCGACCCCACATTGAGTGCCACGTGGGTATAACCCGTATGCTTCTCAGGCACATCCATGAGAATGTTCTTGCCGCCGGTCGAATCTACGCCGTTGTAGACCAGATTGAGTTCTATGCCGTGGCTGTTTCGAAGTATTGTCACGGTATCGCCGTCTGCCCGGCGCTCTACCTTGAAACCGAGCTGCTCATAAAATGCGATCGAGCCAGTCTCATTGGTGACTCGAATACCAAGATGATCTACGTTTGTGACTTCAATCATAGCCTTCTCTTTTCCTCGGATTTTCTGACATTCTGGCAGACCTTGTCCTTGAACAGCAATGTGTACAGTCAGGTCGCCAAAATCCAAGTTGTAGTTGGTAACTACACATCACATAAATTTCGATGATGTGCTACATCCGCCTCGGTATGTAGCGTGAAAAGAACGTACCAACCAGCATCCAGCCAGCTGCACCTACAAAAATAACCGGCAAGGCGAAGAACTTAAGCAAGACTGCAAAGAATCCGGGAACAGCTAGGTTAGCCACATCGCGATAGGTCTGAAATACACCGGTCATTTCAGAACGCTCAAGTGGATGAACTGCACGGAGAAAAAGCACGTGACCTGACCCATCGAGCATCGTCGCACCCAGTGCCGCGAATGCAAGTAAAACAATAGCCACTGTTGGCGTGCCGGATGCTGCAAAAACCAACAGACTCATCCCTGCAGCCACAGTAAACCCCATGTACATCAGCCGGCGCAGCGAATATCGACGAGCAAACCAACCCCAAAAAGGCAGCGTTAATGTCCATGCTGAACCAATGGAGACAATTGCTGCACCCATCAACTCTCCCAGTCCCGACTCGCGGGCATAAATCGGTGTGTAAATAATAAACATCATCCACCAACTGGAGCGAGTCAGAATGAGACCCCAGGCGAGTCGCAGTCGGGGCTGCAGAAAAAAACGACCGATGTGGCGAAGAGGATTACCGGCCGGTAAAAGTCGTTCGGGTAAGGACATCTGCTGAAGACCCAGCCATCTAAAATAGATCAGTGTCGCAACGGTGCCCCCAATCGCAATCAAGTAGGGTAACCAATCAGCTACCCGGGACTGCAGATAAACGCCTAGCCACGGTCCGATTGAAAGCGCAACAATCGCGGACACCATACGCAGCGGCTCAAATTCAGGCAGTTGACGCCGCGGTATGCGTTGCATGATATAAAGACTAAGAACCACTTCCATCGAAGTGATACCAAACACGTGCAGTACCATACCCGCAGCGAAACTCCAGACTGCCTCGGTCCATAAAAGAACAACTGAAGCTACCATCGCAACAACGCTGAGGAGAAAGCAACGGTGTAGTCCTATTCTCTGAAGAATCATTGGAACACTCAGACTAACAGCGACGCCACAAGCACTGACCATGAAAAACAGCACACTCACAAGCTGAGCGTTGCCCATGAGCGACAGAGCCTTTAGCGGCAGCACCGAAAGCAGTACCGCACGCGCACTTGCGCAAACAAAAAAGAACCCCGCAAACGGTAGGTAGCGAAAAAAGTTGGACATTATTCAGTCAGTCCGCACCGATTATCCTGATACTTCTTAAGTCAGGACCGGCATCATTGGGTTACCAGGGATCGTAACGTTGATCGATGTCTTCCAGATTTAGCTTGTGATGTTCGACCCCGAGAGAAACGGGCCATCCAGAAACTGATCCAGCCAACTCTTGCTGGCACTGGCAAAAAGGTCATGGTTTTTCAACTGCTCTTTATGTTGTTGCGCGCCACATAATGACAGTTTCGAGCTACCGGTTTCGGAACTGCACCAACGGTCTATCATCTGTCGCGTCATTTCAGGGTGAAACTCAATACCGAATATGCGGTTGTTGTAGACATATGCCTGTCCTGGAAAAGAACTGCTGCCAGCGAGGTGGATCGCACCGGCTGGAATTTCAAATGTCTCGGCGTGCCATTGATAAAACATTGTCGGCGCGGGGAGAAATGCCTGACCGGCCTCGGTCGGTGACACTTCCCAGTAACCAATCTCAACAACACCCTTTGGATGGGGCGCAACCTTTGCACCCATAACACGTGCTATTTGCTGTGCACCCAGACAGATCCCCAGTACCGGCATGTCCGTCGGAAGAACTGTCGCCTCCAGCCAATCCAGTTCTGCACGAATGCCTGGAATGTGGTCATCGTTCGCACTCTGTGGCCCACCGAACACCACGACCCCATCGTATCGAGACAGTTCAGCCGGCAGGGCATCGCCCATACACGGACACCGTCTATCCAGTGTATATCCCCGACTGACCAATCCTTCGCCAACCAGACCAGGGTTAGATGCTTCCTGATGAACAATAATAAGTATCTCTTGTGCCATGTTACCTAAAACACCGGGGGCTAATTTGAACTAAGCGGCGAAGTGTAGTCGATCTGAAACCTGGATCAACATCGTGCCAGTTCTTTCTTCAGGTACTGGGCCAATCGGAAACGGGCATTTACACCTGCCCGGTGTTCAGCTTCCACGTTGTAGTTGGTATTGACGTTTACATCATAGGTCCACTTGCACCCGCCACGATCGATGATGAACTCNATCCCGGCGATGTCAATCTGTTGCTCACGTAAAAAGTTTTCATAGCGGGAAATTATCGGATCCACATAGTCCGTAATTATCTCGAAACGCAGCATNTTTGTTTCAGATGAATCGTGTTGGTCGGGCACAGAGCAATTGTCCGCGGGACACAGCTCAAAACCTTCCGAGGTATCAACNCGAAGTGCGTAAACGAATTTTCCACCAATAAACTCACAGCGGGTAATAAAAGATTCAGGACTGTCGATATAGACCTGAAGTAGCGTNACGCCATCAACTGGTGGTGTTTCGGCCAGGGCATCTATTCGGATTTCAAATGCATCGAAACTATCGAACCGTTCAACGCCCAACCCCATGCCCGCGCGATTGTGCTTGGTTACAAACGGACAAGGCATGTTCCTGGCCAGGCCAAGTAACTGTTCTGGGCTGCGCGCGGCATAAGTCAGTGGTACGGGGAGTTCGTGCGCCATCAACGCCTGGTATTGCCGCACTTTACTGAGCTCAAGATCCAGCGCCGCACTGCCGTTAATAACACGCCGCCCGTGGCGTTCGAGCCAGCACAGCACACCAGCCGTAAGCTCAGGCACCCCCGAGTGACCACGGGTATGCGCAGAAGCGCTCATACGAACATAAAAAATGCCCCGTGGCGGCTCGGCTGTGAGATCAGGCAGGAAAGAAGCCATGTGCCATTCGGTAAATGGCAGACCCATTTCAGCAAAAGTCTCGCGGAAGGGCGCAAGCCATTGGTCGTTCTCGTGGAGAATGTATAGCATAAATGCAACTCGCACCCTTAATACTGATCGTTAGCCAGCGAAAACAGCAATGCCATTATCGCAGACATTTAACAGTGCACGAACAGCTGGCATTGCATTACAACACCTTGGCCTCCTAAACTCTTTGGCATATTTTCAACGATTCTCCGTTTCCACGGCTGTTTCCCCGTGGACCATTACGTTCCGCGACACACGATGACCGACGCCGAGCAAACCCACAAACTCTCAAAGCAATGGCTCAACGACGCCGAACATGTGGTCGCTCTGACAGGCGCCGGCATTTCTACCGATTCAGGTATTCCGGATTTTCGCGGCCCCCAAGGGGTTTGGACCAGAGACCCGGATGCTGAGAAACTTTCGGACATTCGCCATTACCTGGCTGACCCGGCGATCCGCAAAAAGGCATGGCAGGCTCGACTCGATTCACCCGTTTGGCAGGCCCGGCCAGGTGCTGGTCACCACGCTCTCGCCCGACTTGAACAGCTCGGTAAGCTCCATACGCTGATCACTCAGAATATCGATGGCTTACACCAACTGGCAGGAAACAGCCCTGATGTTGTTGTCGAGATCCATGGAACCGTCCGCAAGGTGCGGTGCATGTCCTGTACTTACCTCGTGGACATGAGCATCGTACTGGAGCGTCTACGTTGTGGTGAGGACGATCCTTCGTGCCCGGACTGCAGCGGAATTCTGAAATCGGCCACCATCTCATTCGGTCAGAATCTGGTGCCAGAAGATTTAGTCCGATCGGAAAGTGCCGCGAAACAGTGCGACCTGCTGCTCGCTGTGGGATCGACACTGTCAGTCTACCCGGCGGCAAGCGTGGTGCCCATCGCGAAACAATCTGGCGCCCGAATCATAATCATCAACGGTGGCCCCACCGATATGGACGGGATCGCGGATGCCGTACTGCGCGGTCAGATCAGTGAACTACTGCCGAGCATCGTACCCAGTGCCCATTGAAAACCAAATTCAGTAGCCCCTATTCACGCCAGAACTAATTCACGCCACAACTAAAAAGCTGATTCCCGGGATTTGACGATCGCAGTAACGACCTCGTTGTAGGGCGCTCGTGTTCCGACAGCAACAGCAACGACTGGCACCATGCCGTTTATGGCATCAATTTCCGAAGGGCGCCGGGCGAGATGATCCAGCAGCATTGATGGCCGCGCGTCCGGCATCTTACTGCCAAATTCGAGGATATATTTCTCCGCATCAGTGAATGAAAGCTGAATCCCTTTCGCTCGTGCAGTGTCGTATGCCTCGAGAGCACAGCCTCGCGCGATCTGCCACGAGAAGGGATCACTCATAATCTCTCCAAGGGTCCGCTCGAATACTGTGCACGGTGCACTGAACGTCACATTACAGATGAATTTTTCCCAGATCAGCTGGTTAATGTCTTCAAAGGCCTTGACCTTAAACCCTGCCTCCTGCCAGACGGCAGCAACCCGCTGAACACGATCGGTAAGACCACCACGCATCTCCCCCACNCGGATCANCTCCATACCATTGTGGTGTACATGACCCGGACCCTTTATGGACGCACCAAATCCACCGGCAACCCCCAACAGGATATTATCCGTTGAACGATACTGNGCAATACGTTCCCCNGCTCCCAGACCATTCTGNATNGTCAGNACNAGTGTGCTGTCACCGACAATAGGCGCAATACTTTTTGCAGCGGCACCGACCCCAGATGCCTTTGTGGCGATAATGATGAGATCGCAGATACCCGCTGCGTCAGGACTTTGCGCAACATTCAGGCTGTGCACCGTTCGATCACCGCTCGCACCCTCGATCCGCAGCCCCTGCTCACGAATCGCGTCCAGATGCGCCTGCCAAACATCTATTGCCCAGACTTCATTTCCTGCGTCGGCCAGCAAGCCCGCGTAAACCGAACCCATAGCACCGGTACCGACTACTGCGATCTTCATCCGTCCAGATCCTCGATCAGTGAAATACCTGTTGTGACTCCTCTAAGATTATAAGCATCCCACTTAAGGATCCAACCGGCTCTAAAATATGAATTGTCGACGGTTCCGGATCAGCGCCCGAACTCTCATAGCGGCATGGCCTGGACCGACCCGGACCGTTCAATCCCATCTGCACTGTGTACGCTAACCAACTGGCCAGTCGCCCAGAAACCCCTCTGAATCATACCCAACGCAACATTGCGCTTCAGTCGGGGTGACCAGATCGCCGACGTCACATAGCCCACAGGCCTACCTGATGCATAGACCGGCCAGGGTGAGCCACACGCCGGACACCGGCCGCCATCAAACACCACGCCCCGACTGCGCTGTGCGGGACCATTGCGCGAGATATCTTCGAGGGCAGGCCTACCGATATAGTCAATTCGGCCATCAAGCGCACAGAACCGATCCAGATTAATCTCGAGCGGATTATTACTGCGCGTCATTTCGTTACCATATGACAGTAGACCGCCTTCAATACGCTCAATCAGGTTCGGGCAACCGGGCGTTACGTCGAGACCCTGGCCTGCCGACCACAGCGCATCCCACAATTCAGTACCCAAACTGCTGTCATCCAGGTAGATCTCAAATCCGCCTTGCTTGCTGTAACCGGAACGCGCAACCACCAGTTGACGATCAAGAAAGTCAAAACAGCCAAAACGAAAATAGGCCAGATTACGGACTGCGTCACCGAACACGGCTGCAACCAGATCTTCGGCCCGCGGCCCCTGAACCGCAAGTGGAGATACGTCGGGCTCAGTGACCGCGACATCTATCCCCAGCCCCAACGCAAGCCCTTTGGCCCACAGCAGCACATCGGAATCGGCAATTGATAACCAGTACCAGTCCTCAGCACGTTTGAGAATAACCGGGTCGTTAATCAGGCCCGCTTTGTCATCAATCAGGGGAGCATATAAGCACTGCCCGACAACCGCACTGCCAAGATCCCGCGGGGTCATCATCTGGACCAAGTGAGCGGCTTCGGGTCCGCGTACTTCGACCTGCCGCTGGCAGGATACATCCCACAACTGCACGCTCGACCGCAAGTGCCAGTATTCCTCCTCTACTGTTCTACCAAAGGCCTTGGGCAGCAGTGTGTGATTAACGATCGAATAGCCCTGAACACCCAACGTTTCAATGCGATCCGTATAAGGGGTACGACGGTTGCGCCGGGAAACCGCCAGTGCCGGTGAACTCATCGACAATCAGGTCTGTCTAACCAGACCACCAGACGGTATAGCTGTGGGGGGACAGCACGACCGGGATATGGTAGCGGGCATCGGGGTCTGGCAGGCTGATTCTGACCACAACCGACTGCATGTTGTGATGGGACCCTTGCGCAATTACTGCAACCGGGAAATAGTCACCCGTATGAAACACCAGCTCATACATAGTGTCTGCCGGATTATCTTCGATCGCAACGGGTTCAGATATTCTGCCCTCACTGTCCGAGTGCGTCTCAAACAACCGTTGCGCCGAGCGGTCCCCGGACAGCTGGAAAAACTCTACACGAACCCCGGCAGCCGAGATGCCTTTTACAGAATCCAGCACATGAGATGATATAACTGCCATTGTCCCGTCCTATATGATAGTACTGCCAGTAATACCAGCCCTGGCAACACGCCCCGAATCTATTCTATCGATGCCTTGTCTCGTTTGCTGGTGGTCGCCAGCACAATCGGACTGATGACCCCTTTCGTCCGCACATTGACACAAGCTGTTTTACCGCTGGCCAGAGCTCTGTCTAGTGCTGGCCTCAATTGCTCGCGATTCTCAACCAGTTCGCCGTAACCACCGAGCCCTTCGAACAACGAATGAAACGGGATATCTCGGAAGTCGGTGGCCACATGACGATCGTGTCCGAACAACCTTTCCTGCTGCTGTGAAATAGTGGTCAATCCCCCATTGTTGTCAATCACAACCGTGATCGGGGCGTTCTCCTGGAATGCTGCTTCAACACTTAAGCCGCCGGAAAGAAATGCACCGTCACCACTGACCAACACAACCTGGCTGCCGGGGTGATTTAACTTGGCAGCCAACGCAAAAGATACCCCGACACCCAGCATACTGAATGCACCCGGGTGCAGAATCCCAGCCAGTCGCTGACCGCCCCAGCCTGCCATATTGACCGCTATCTCTGACCAGAAATGAGTATTCCCACCATCGATCACCAGCCAGTCGTCGGCAGCCAACGGCTGCTGAACGTCCAGCGCCAGCTGCAGTGGGTGAATCCGGGCATCGTCTTGATCTGACTGAATCAGTTCTGCCGTCATCTGATCTACCCACTCGCCCCGCAGCACACGATTCTTTTTAAGCCAGGCATCGCTCGAGCTCCAGGCCGGGTCCTCCGCCAGCACACAAAGTGCATCCAGAAAAGCGCCCGGATCGCATAACAATGTATGGTCCGCTGCTCTATTTAGTTCGAGCTCTTCCGGGGAGCCGTTGATGCAGACCAGTTCGGTCGTCTCAGGAAAGAATGGGGGGTTGCCAAAATTCATCTGGTTGTCGAGCCGACCACCGATAACAAGTGTTAAATCAGAATCGGTGAGCGCATTTTTGGAGGGTGCGTACTGATGAACATCAGCAAGGCCCATATAAACTTCGCTTTGTTCACCCAACAGCTTCTGGTGGTAGGGAATGTTGAAAACTGGCATTGCAAGTGCCAGACCCGCTTTTTCCAGCTTGTCGGCAGCGCCTGACCACCAAACGCCATGACCACCGATCAAAATCGGCCGCTGCGCTGCGCGGACCTTGTCTAGGATGGCCTCAAGGTCATCCGGACGGGGCCATGCCCGCGCTGGGGACAGTGGTGCCCGGTTGAACGGCCGTTCTGACTGGCCGGCTTGCGCCTCATACGAGGAGAACATGATGTCCACCGGAATACTCAGATGCACAGGNCCGGGGTAACCACTNAGCGCTATTTTGTAAGCGCGATCCACAAATTCGAACATTCGTGTCCCGTCAGTGACNGACGCACTGTATTTGGTCAANGGTGCTGCAATAGACACGTCATCGATCTCTTTGAACCCTCCGCTNCCTTCGCGCTTGAGGGTACTGGAACCGGTAATAAAAATAACTGGTGATCGCTCGCCCCAGGCCTCCATCATTGCAGGCACAGCGTTGGCAAAACCTTCNGGGCCGACTAGACAGACNGTNGGCTTGCGGGTGATCCGTGTGTTCGCATCAGCCAAGTGCCCGGCAATCTGCTCGTGGGGNGTATTGATCACCGGTATCCCACACTCCATCAGGCCTTCCAGAGCGGGATTACAGAACCCACCACTCAAAGTAAATACCCGTGTGATGCCCTTCTCGCGCAGTGCGCGGGCAAGAAGCATACCGCCTCGTACCTTCATGTAGACCTCTCCAAATAATTCATCCTATTCAGTACTTGCCGGACCCAAAGCACCCGGTTCATACCAACACATTCTGGTCGAGATGAGAAACGTCTGTACAGCCGATCTGCGCCAGTGCCAGAAGCATCTCGTTCTTCAGCATATCGACGAGACGGAACACGCCGTGCTGGCCGTCTGCACCCGACGCATAAAGAAACGGCCGGCCAAGCATGACAAAATCTGCCCCTAGAGCCANTGCCTTGATGATGCCCTCACCATTGCGTAGTCCGCTGTCGAATATCAGCGGGTAGTCAGCACCAACGGCCTGTCTGATCTCAGGCAACATATCGATCGCCGCTGGTGCAGCATCAAGCTGTCGGCCGCCATGATTGGAGACATAGACGGCATCGACACCGGCATCCCGTATCCTGACGGCGTCATCTGTTGACAACACGCCCTTTAGGATCAACTTTCCCGTCCACCGTTCGCGCAACTGNTCCAGGAACTGCCAGTCTATATGACCGCGAATCTCATTCCGGGTGAACGTGGGTTTATTACCCCTGTTACCAGTGGACACGACATTTGCCGGCTTCGGTACACCATTGACGAGCGTGTGAAACACCCACTGCGGATGAACCGCAAAATCTACAAACTGCCTCGGTCGCATTCGAAATGGCGCCTCAAACCCCTGGCGCTGTTCACGTGGGCGGGCAGACACAACCGGCACATCAACAGTCAGCAATAAATACTCGTACCCCGTNTCCTCTGCCCGCTGGACAAGATCCATCGCATCAGCAACTGACGGCCCGACGTACAACTGAAACCATCCGTTACCNGCGGCTCTTTTGCCCATGTCCTCAATGCTGCTTGAACCAAATGTGGACAAACACACCGGTATNTCATGATCCACAGCCGCTGCTGCAAACGCTTTATCAGTATGCGGCCAGGCCAGATTACACATACCCATGGGGGCTATCCCNAAAGGCAGTCCCCAGGTTCGACCCAGAAATGTTTTTGCCAGTTCTCGTTGCCGGATATCGACGAGAACACGCGGCAGCAGGCGAACCTGCTCGATTACTTCTCGGTTCAGGCGACTTGATGTCTCGAATCCTGCGGCCCCGTCGACATAGTCAAAAATAACCCGCGGCACCCGCTGCTGTGCAGCAAGACGAAAATCGTCTACACAATAGTATTTTCTAGGCATTTGTTTCCCGCGCTGGCAGATTATTCAAAACAAACCCACAGGTTACAGAGGCTAGACTTTACCGAACCGTGTGATTGGCGTCATTTACTTTAACTTTATGCTTGCCATCTGCACGGTGCACCACTTCAGTTCTGCCAAGATAAACACCAACGCCAATTAGCAAACACCTGCCAGAATTCGTATGTTGTCATTAAATCTCTGTGAATCGGCCTGAATCTAGGCCGAGTAATTGGAGAATAAATGAAGTAATCGACCAGAAAGTCAGAAATACGACGCACAGCCCCCGTCTACGGTCAACACCTGACCTGTCACGTAGGCGGCCTCTTCGGAGCACAGAAAAACGGCTGCACCCGCTATCTCGTGAGGTTCACCCCAACGGCCCAAGGCCGTGCGACTGAACAGTTTTTCAGAAAGATCCTCATCGGCAACCATGGCCGCATTGGTTTCGGTCGCAAAAAAACCAGGGGCCAATGCATTNACGGTAATCCCATCTGGACCGAGTGCAGCAGCAAGCGTACGGGTCAATGACTCAAGCGCACCCTTGGATGCGGCATAAGACGGACTCAGCTTCAATCCCACGGCNGAACCCAATGCACTCATATTAACNATACGTCCCCATTGTCGGGCNCGCATCAGNTCCACTACNTCCCGGCAAAGAAGAAATGCAGAGGTCAGGTTGACCTGTAACAGTGCCTGAAAATCGGGACCATCAATTTCCTCGATAGACCTGCGATCACGCAATCCGACGTTGTTAATCAGGATATCCAGCCTGTTGTGTTCACTGGCAATAGCGGATAGTGCCGTTGCGCGTGCGGAATCGACCGACACATCAAACACCAACTCCTGNGCACTGCCGCCCAAAGACTTGATCACTGACACGGCATTTGCCACATGGTCTTTGTCCCGGCCNTTTACTAGAACATGAGCCCCGGCCCNGGTGAGCCCTTTAGCCATTTCAAATCCCAGTCCCTGGGNACTCCCAGTTACCAGTGCAACCCGACCAGTTAAGTCAAACATAGATTCCATTTATTTCCCTTACATCACTGAACACAGTCGTAACGCATCCAGGGTCGCAGCAGCGATATTTCGACTCGCCACTGCATCACCGATGCGGTGCAGTTCGAACGTAGTATCTGCCGTTGTNCNCGCAACCTGTGGCGATCCCGACAAAAGTGCATCGATATCTGTGACCCCGTCATTAATCGAGTCTGGGCGCAATTGTTGGTAAAGCTCATCGACAGGCTGTGTGCCGACTTCCACAACCACCTGTTCTGTGTAGCGTATCGTTTCGTTCCCATTGAGCTCACAGGTAAAACAAACTCGCAAACCTTCATCTTCCCGCGATACTGAAGTCAGTCGATGGTCGAAAAGTGTGTCTACACCNTGTTCGAAAATNTGCCTGCGCCACACCACNCGTTCCGAGTAGACCAGTTCCGGCGCCAGTAACCCGTCAATACCCACCAACGTAGCCACATAGCCTGCCGATGTGACCTTCTCTGCACATAAAGGGCCTACATGCCGCCCGGTACCATCATAAACAATGACATCGTTCTCAATCGGAACTTGTCCTGTGAGAAAATCCCANCTGGTGGTGCACAATTCACCACCTTCGAGGAAATCTACATCTGGGATACCGCCGGTCGCAATGATGACCACATCCGGTCTCTGTGCCATCACCTCTTTAACACCTGCCAATGTATTCAGCCGAAGACCTACCCCCAAACGGGTGATTTCACTAACCCGCCAATCAATTACGCCGGCAAGTTCACTACGCCAACTGCCACCGGACGCGATGATAACCTGGCCACCGAGCTGGTTTGAGGCCTCGAAAAGGATGACCTGGTGGCCGCGTTCCGCGGACACCCGCGCAGCTTCAAGGCCGGCTGGCCCTGCACCGACCACAACAACACGACGGCTCCCTTGTACACAGGGCGTGATCACCTGCGGCAGCTTGAGTTCTCGACCGGCTGCAGGGTTGTGCAGACATGTCGGTCGATTAGCAGACATACAATGGGTCGCACCGACACACGGACGTATGCGATCTTCCTGCCCGGCCACGAGTTTGTTTACGATCTGAGGGTCGGCAATGTGCGCCCGTGTCATAGCGACCATGTCCAGCAGGTTCTCGGTGATCGCATAGCGAGCAGTGGCAATATCGGTGATTCGAGCCGCGTGAAACACCGGCAGGCCCACATGTTGTTTGAATTCACCGACTCGCTTTAACCACGGTGCGCTAGGCGACGCCATTCCCGGCATGTTGTCGACCGCAAGGGCGATCTCCGTATCAACGTTACCGTAAATTCCATTGAAAAAATCAATCAATCCACTCGATTCGAACAGACCCGCTATCCTGAGGCAGTCCTCAAAATCGAGATGATCTCCACCTTTCTCATCGACGACAATTCGGAACCCGACGATAAAGTCATCACCAACCTGTCGACGAATTTCTTCGTATACCATCAAACCGAAACGACAGCGGTTCTCCAGGGAACCACCGAATTTATCCGCACGATGGTTGGTATAAGGAGACAAGAACTGACCGATAAGATGTCCTGAACCCAGGGTTTCTATGCCGTCGAGGCCACCATCCCGACAGCGGCGGGCAGCCGCCCCATAGGCCTTGATCACCCGGTCAATGTCATGCCGATCCATGGTCTTGGGAAAACTGCGATGCAGCGTCTCGCGAATCGGCGATGGACCAATTGCCGGCAACCACTCGCCGGCATAGCATTCTGCCCGTCGTCCCAGGTGGCTTATCTGACACATGAGCGCACAACCGTGATGATGGACTTTGGCGGTGAACTGCTCGAACAATGGAATTATCGCGTCGGTGCTCACGTCAACCTGACCAGAGGGCCAGAGCGAATCTGGTGCTACCGATGCTGATCCACCGAACATCGTCAATGCCAAACCGCCACGAGCTTTTTCTTCGTGATAGGCCTGGTACTTGTTCCCAGTCAAACCATTCTCATCCAGCCCACACGCATGGCTGGTGCTCATGACGCGATTTTTCAGTGTTAAGTGTTTGAGTTTAAAAGGCTGTAGCAGTGGATCATTGCTACTGGATAGCTCATCAATCTGCATAGTTTGTCTCCGCTGATCTACTGCAAGCCAATCAAGTTTTGGTCGCCGCTTAACTTAAACATATTAGCCAATTACCTAAGATACTATCGGTGATGTCCGATTATCTCCCGTTGGTGAAACCATCACCAGCCAGAAGCTCGGGAGATCTGGCGAAGCTCAAGCAAAACACGCAGGGTTATACTTAACAATCATGNAATTCAAAACAGACGTTGTCATTATCGGCGCAGGTCCCAGTGGGCTTTTCCAGTGCTTTGAACTGGGGTTGNTGGGCATNGANGCTCACATCGTCGACTCGCTNCCTGTTATCGGTGGGCAGTGCAGTATGCTCTATCCCGATAAGGCGATCTATGACATTCCAGGCCTACCTATTGTTGGCGCCCAGGAATTAATCGACCGCCTGGCCGAGCAACTCAAACCTTTCGATCCTACTTTTCATCTGGGCCACCGCGTGACTCGATTGACGAGCCTGGAAGACAACTCTTTCGAGTTAACAACTGAGGGGGNCATCTGCTTTCAGACCCGGGCTGTGGTCATCGCTGCTGGTCTTGGTGCATTCAAACCCAGGCCTTTACGCCTTGGTGGTATTGATCAATTCGAACAAACCAATCTCCACTATCATGTGGCAGATAAGCTCCATTTTAAAGACAAGAAAGTAGTCATTCTAGGCGGTGGCGATTCAGCCTTGGACTGGGTACTGGAGTTGGCAGTTGTAGCAAAGCACGTGCATATCGTCCACCGCCGAGATGAATTCCGGGCAGCCCCCGCTTCGATTGCCAAAATGCAGGAACTAATCGACGATCCGAATCAACCCGTCGACTGCCTGATTGGTCGCATACCGAGCTATCAGTCGGACCAGGGTAAGATCACGGCTATCGACGTTGCACCTTTTGGAGAAGGTGAACCACAACGAATTGAACTGGATGAACTTCTAGTGTTCTATGGTCTGTCGCCGGACCTTGGTCCTATCGCTGACTGGGGACTGGACATCGAACGCAAACACATCAGTGTAAATCTAGAAACGTTTCAGACCAATATACCCGGAATCTACGCTATCGGTGACATCAACACCTACCCCGGCAAAAAGAAACTTATTCTGAGCGGTTTCCACGAAGGAGCCCTTGCCGCCTTCGCAATACAACAATATCTTGACCCCGACACAAAACATAAACTTCAATACACCACAACCAGTTCTGCTCTTCAAAAACGTCTGGGCGTGCACGACACAGCAGAATGACACCGCTGGTTCGGTCAGATGATATTTAGATGATCGCGAACCTGTGTTCCTGTACCAACCGGTTAATCAGACCACTTAATAGACAAAGTCACTTTCTGACTATCGTCCGCAATCGCCTACGTAGCGGTGGCTGAACTCAAGCCTTCAGTTGCCATCCTTCTTACCCTAGTTGTAGGTACAACAGGTGGCGCATTATTTAATTTCTGGGGACTTCCGTTACCCTGGATGTTAGGAAGTATGATATTTGTATCTGCCTGCGCAATTCTAGGTGCACCTGTTCGCCGCTCCATGCCGCTGCGAAATATCATGATTGTTGTGGTGGGCATTCTCCTAGGTAGTTTTTTTACCCCAGGGGTCTTTAGTAACCTGACTACTTGGGGGAGTGCGTTACTGGTAATGCTGGTATACGTCATTGTGACCACGACTGCAGCTGTCCTTATATTTCGTCGACTTGGTTATATGGATGCTACGACTGCGTATTTCTCAAGCACACCGGGTGGCCTGGGAATCATGGTAATCGCTGGAGAGGAGGCCGGTGCGGACAGTCGACTAATTCCAATCGCCCACGCGACACGAGTTTTCCTGGTTGTCTTTTCAATTCCGCTGTACTTCGTTACTGTCGTCGGTGTTGAAGTGCCCAGTATTTCTACCTTTTCTA
>JGI24815J26687_1000075_pt1 | contig 18676 bp, 18 predicted proteins | sample METZYME_3_150m_FD_26687 | JGI IMG/M metagenome (IMG submission 26687) | reverse complement strand
TGCTTTGGATTGAGGAACAAGAAAAATCTGGTCTTGAAATCATTTCAGAGGGAGAGCAATTCCGTATCCATTTTGTGCATGGGTTTCTTGAAAGGATTCAGGGTATTGATTGGAATAAAAAAACCAAAATGGGCATTAGAAACGATCGTTATACTGTCGAAGTGCCCACTGTTGTTGATGTGGTCAGTCGAGCAGAATCTATACATTTAAAAGAAGCTCAAATATTAAGAGAGCACACTAAACAACTCACTAAATTTACATTGCCAGGACCCATGACCATTACTGACACTATCGCTAATGATTTTTATAGCTCCAAACAAGAAATGGCGATGCATTTTGCTCAATTATTAAATGCTGAGGCCAATGAGTTATCACAAACCGGGATAGACATCATTCAATTCGATGAACCTGCATTCAACTCCTTCACAAATGAATCTGTTGAATGGGGAATAGAAGCATTAGAGATTGCTATAAAAAATTTAGATTGTAAAACGGCTGTGCATATTTGTTACGGTTATGGAATTGACGAGAATTTAAGATGGAAAGACAGTCTAGGAAATCAATGGAATGAATATAAAACTCTATTCCCTGCACTTAATGATAGTAATATTGATCAGGTGTCTTTAGAGTTTGCTGGCTCAAAAGTTCCAGCAGAGCTGATGCGTTTATTGTCAAATAAAGAAATTATGGTTGGGGTAATAACGGTTGTGGGTGATCACATAGAAACGCCTGAGGAAGTGAAGTCGAATATAGCCGAGGCCCTTAAGCATGTTAGTAAAGATCAATTAATAGCTTGCAGTAATTGTGGCATGGCTCCCATACCAATAGAGACTGCAAAGTTGAAAATAAAAGCTTTGGGTGAGGGCACTAAACTAGCAAATAAAGTTTGCTAAATTAATTGAATTGGTTCATCGCTTCGTCGATACCTTGATCAAGAATAGTTTCAATACCTTCTGCTGCATTTAAAATGGCTGAATTTAGAGTCTTTTGATCAACCTTATTAGGCCTTGAAAGAACATAGTCTATAACCTCTTTCTTATTAGGGTGACCAATACCAATCCTAATTCTTGAAAAATCAGGAGAGCAATGCTGAATAATACTTCTCAATCCATTATGACCACCATGCCCACCTCCAAATTTGATTTTAACTTCACCAACTTCGAGATCTAGATCATCATGAATGATGCACACCTCTTCCATTTTTATTTTGTAGTATTGAATTAATTGGTTAATAGAAATGCCACTCTCATTCATAAATTTTGAAGATTTAAACAATGTTACCTCTTTATCTTTTAAGACAAATTGAGCGATGCTTCCAGAAATTTTAGAATGTTTTCTAAATTCTATTGTTTGATAATTCTCAGATAGCTTATCTAACACTAGATAGCCTAGATTATGTCTGGTTTGAATGTATTGCTTCCCTGGATTACCCAACCCAATTAAGACTTTGGGAATAAGTTTTAGAGGACGCATCATAAGGATACTATACTATCCCTCTTCTTTGTTTTCCTCTGTATCTCCCTCAGATGTGGCTTCTGCTGACTCTTCCCCTTCAGCTGCCTCGACTCCTTCTTCACCTTCTTCGCCTTCTTCAAGACCTTCTTCATCAACTTCAGGTTCAATTTCCTCTTCCGCAATTCTTAATAATCTAACAGCAACTATTGGATCATTTACTGGCTCCTCTTGAGTTAATTGAGGAAGCTCTACGCCTTCAGGTAACTCAATGTCTTCAAGATAGAGCATGTCATCTAATTTTAAGTTGATAACATCCACTTCTAGCTTTTCTGGTAAATCTTTAGGGAGGCAACTAACTTCTACTTCATTCATTAATGCAGTAACTGTTCCACCTTCCAATTTAACCCCTTCAGCTTGGTCTTCATTGATAAATTGAAGTGGAATACTAACTCGAATAACCACATCAGACTTAACTCTTTGCAGATCTAAATGCATGACTTGTTTTTTTGCAGGATGGACCTGGATATCTTTAACCAGAACAGACTCTTCTTGATTGCCTATCTTGATGGTCAAGATGCTATTAAGAAAGCTCTCATTTGCTAATTTTCTTAATAATTGATTGTGATCAATGGCCAAATGCAGGGTCTCCTTTGCAGCACCATAAATAACTGCTGGAACCATCCCTGCATGCCTCATTCGTCTTGCATTTGAGGTTCCAGATATGTCTCTAGATTCAACAATTAAATCAATTTCTTTAGCCATAATTTGTCCGTTTAAAAAAATATTTTATCAAAAAAGCAATGTTCTTTTTTTAGTTACTGTAATAGTGCAGTTAAATAAAAAATGGTGGCAAATAATAACCGATGTTGAGCAATCTAGCTAGTGAAAAATGGTTTCTATTGGATCTATTAGTCAGCGTAAAGAGAGCTAACAGATTGATCATCGAGCATACGTTGAATTGTTTCCCCTAATATCTCTGCAATTGATAACTGTCTAATTTTTCCTATGGCTTTAGCATCGTCACTCAAAGGTATGGTATCTGTGACCACAATCTCATCTAAATTAGACTCTGCAATTCGCTCAATCGCTGGTCCAGAGAGCACTGGATGTGCTGCATAAGCTACTGTTTTTGTAGCTCCTTGTTCTTTAAGGGCTGAGGCAGCATTACAAAGTGTCCCTGCAGTATCCACCATATCATCAAATAATATAGTCGTTTTTCCATCGACATCACCAATAATATTCATGACTTCTGATTTATTTGCCGCCTCTCTTCTCTTATCAATAATTGCAAGGCCAGCACTATCGAGCCGTCTAGCTATAGCTCGTGCTCTCAAAACTCCTCCAACATCGGGAGAGACAATAACCGGATCTTGATATCTTTGTTTCCATATGTCACTTAATAGAATTTGAGACGAGTAAATATTATCCACTGGGATTGAGAAAAATCCTTCAATCTGATCAGCATGAAGATCAACAGTAATTAATCTTTGAATACCAGCAGTTTCAATGAGATTAGCCACTAACTTTGCTGACACAGGGCCTCTTGTGTTTCTTGGTCTCCTGTCCTGCCTAGAATAACCAAAGTATGGAACAACTGCTGAAATTGATTCAGCTGATGCTCGTTTACATGCATCAGCCATTAACAGAAGCTGCATTAAGTGCTCATTACCAGGTTGATAAGTCGATTGGATGAGAAATATATGCTTACCTCTGATATTCTCAGCTATCTCTATACTAGTCTCACCATCGCTGAATTGATTAACTTGTATCCAACCAAGAGGCTGGTTCAAATAGCGGGCTATCAAATTTCCCAGGTTGTTAGACGCTGGCCCAGAAAAAAGAATTAGCTTGTCTTTATTCATTCTGTAATTAAACCATGTTAATGATATTTTTTATAAAAAATTTATGGCTGGGGTGGCAGGATTTGAACCTGCGCATCACGGGATCAAAACCCGTTGCCTTACCGCTTGGCTACACCCCATTAAACTCAAAGTAATAAACAAGTCATTCTGAAGTTGCTTGATTACTGTGTCAAGTTGATGAGAATTATTATTCAGATGATACTAAAGTTTTTAATTGAAAATGTTGCCTGATAGTCAATGCCAGTAATAACTATTTTTTTAGGAATCATTAATTCATTGATGCTTTGGTATTGGGCAAAATCTACTTGGTGATTATTCAAATATATCTTCAGAGGAAAACCATGCTGGTCCATAACCATATCATCAACTCTTTCAGAAGGAATGTTTGCTAATAACAAAGAGGATAGATTAATGTTAAGTGAAGTGATTGTCTTTAGTTCGTCCGAAGAAAAATCTATACCTAATTCCATTAACAATGAAGCAAAGTCAGTGCTGACGGAAGAAAAGACCTGTTTACCAAAAAAATCTCTTAAAATAAGCATTTCCGCATTGTTTTGATGATTAATTGTATAGTTGCCTAAAAAACTATCTGTTGTGTTTTTAAAAGAAATTGAACCGATAATAGAATAATCAGTCAGTGAAATAATTTTAGTCTGGTTATCTTCCCAATTAATGGCTTTATCCAAACTGTCTATATTGTTGCAACTAACAATAGTCAAGGTTGATAAAAAAACTAGTAATAGCAATAAATAACGACTATTTGAGGTTATTTTGAGTATAAAATAGTTTAAGAAATTTTTTTTACACATCATGAAAGATTCAATCATAAAAAAACTCAAGATTATTCAGGAACAATACCATTCTATTGGAAATCAATTATCAGATGAAGTTATACAAAAAAATAATCAGCTGATGATCCAACTCTCTAAAGAGTTTTCCAAAATTGAGCCTGTAGTAAAACTGTTTGAACAGTATCAAAATTTAGTTGAAGAAAAGGATAATGCGATTAGTTTAATTGACGAAAAAGATGATGACCTTCAAGAATTGGCTAAGGAAGAAATTCAGATTATAGAAAATCAACTAACAGAAATAGAAGAGCAAATTACGCCGTTACTACTCTCTAATGATCCAAGAGATCAAAGTAATATATTTCTAGAAATTAGAGCAGGCACCGGCGGTGATGAAGCAGCAATTTTTGCCGGAGATATTTTTAGAATGTATGCCAGATATTGTGAAGAACAGAAGTGGTCTATTGAAATTTTAAATCAAAGTGAGAGTGGACAAGGTGGTTTTAAGGAGATCATAGCTCGTGTAATTGGTGAAAGTGTCTTCTCTAAACTTAAATTTGAATCGGGCACTCACCGTGTTCAGCGAATTCCAAAGACAGAATCTCAGGGCAGAATTCATACTTCTGCTTGTACGGTAGCTGTAATCCCAGAAGTTGACGAAGTGAATGAAATTGAAATCAATACAAATGATCTCAGGATTGACACTTATAGGGCATCAGGAGCTGGCGGCCAACATGTCAATAAAACTGACTCAGCAGTTCGATTAACGCACATACCCACCGGGGTTGTTGCTGAATGCCAAGACAATAGATCACAACATAAAAATAAAGCTAAAGCCATCACATTACTCAAAGCTAGAATCTATGATATGGAGCAAAAAAAGATTGCAGATCAACAGGCAGAGGAAAGAAAGATGCTTGTGGGCAGTGGTGATAGATCTGAAAGAATAAGAACCTATAACTTTCCTCAAGGAAGAATAACGGATCATAGATAGGTTTAACACTCTATAACTTATCTGAAATTATGGAAGGAGATCTCCATAACTTAATTGATTCTTTAGCCCAAGAAAATGCAGCAAAACAAATGTCTCAATTAGAAAATTAACATATTGAATATGGACAGCTTTACCAGCGATTTAATACTTAATGAAGCGACTGATTTTTTATCCAAGATAGTCAAAAATCCAAGATTAGAGTCAGAAGTCTTGTTAGCAAAGACTCTAGATAAAGAAAGAGAGGATTTCTATACAAATAATATTCCAGTTGATGAAGCAACATATCAACATTTTAAAAACTTACTAAAACATAGACATCAAGGTAAACCCATAGCTTATATTATCGGTAGTAAAGAATTTTGGTCATTATCATTCAAAATCAATGAGAATGTATTAATCCCTAGGCCAGAAACTGAGCAATTAGTTGAATCTTGCCTTTCACTTATGAAAGAAACGAGTAATTATAAACTCCTAGAGTTGGGTACAGGATCGGGAGTAATCTCAATCGCTCTAGCTAAAGAGCATCCTAACCTTGAAATCACAGCAGTGGATATCTCATCTAAAGCTTTGGAGCTAGCCAATGAAAATGCACTCTCTCACAATATAAATAATATTGTCTTTAAAAAATCTAATTGGTTTGAAAACATAACTGAACAAAAGTTTGACTTTATTATTAGCAACCCGCCCTATGTTGATAAAACTCAACTGACAAAAAAAGAAAGAGCAAAGCTAGGATATGAACCAGAAATAGCCCTTTTCTCAGTGGACTCTGGCAAATCAGATCTTCGTCATATAATCCACAAAAGTCACCGATTCTTGAGTCAAGGAGGAACTCTAATAATAGAACACAGTTTTGACCAAAAAGAATTTTGTCAAAATCAAATGAAAGAGACAGGGTTTACCAATATAAGAACGCTTGATGATTTGAGTTCTCACCCTAGAGTTTCAATAGGTTCAAAACTCTAATTATGGATCAACAGTTAAGATACAGCAGTCATATTAGGCTAGAGGATTTTGGAGAGCAATCACAACAAGCATTGCTTAGGAGTTCAATTCTAATGATTGGAGCAGGTGGCCTAGGTTCAATAGCCAGTCTTTACCTAACTACTTCAGGAATTGGTCAGATTACTATTGTTGATTTTGATACGATCGATGAATCTAACCTTCCTAGGCAAATATTATTTAAAGCAGACGATCTTGGGCAAAATAAAGCTTTAATTACCAAACAAAGACTCATGGAATACAATTCAGATGCTGTCATTAATTCTATTGATAAGAAACTTTCAGAAGATGAAATGAATAAGTTAATCAGCCAAGTGGATATCGTTGTAGATGCAACTGATAATTTAGAATCAAGATTAATGATTAATAAAATTTGTTTTAACCTAAAAAGGCCCTTGATTGTAGGTGCTGCTATTAGATATGAAGGTCATATACTCACATTAAATAATGGAAAAGATCAAAACAGTTGCCTTAACTGTCTATACAGTTCTAGCGATGAAAATCTAGAAGATTGTCAAGGCAATGGAATCATGTCGCCAGTGGCAGGTATTATTGGCTCTATGATGGCAAACGAATGCATTAAAACACTGATTGGTATTGGCAATAACAAAGAAAATATTATTTCAATCTTTGACTTAAAAAATAATATCTATAAGAAAATTAATGTGCCTAAAAATAGTAAATGTTCAGTATGTTCTTAGAATTTCTTTAAAAATTTCTTCTATCTACATTGATCAACTAACGTAATCCAATTAATTATTTGATAATATTTTAACCATCAAATCATTAACAAGCTTAGGATTTGCCTTACCTTGTGTCTTTTGCATTACCTTGCCAATTAAAAAACCAAGCACTTGTTCTTTGCCTGCTAGATATTGGTCTTTTTGTTCTTGATGTTCATTTAATACAGTGATAACTATTTTCTCTATCTCAGTTGTGTCTGAGATTTGCTCAAGCCCTTGCTCTTTGATTAATTCATCAACGTCCATCTCACTCTCTATGAGTTGACTAAATATATTTTTAGCAATTGTTGATGAAATTGTCCCATCATCAATTCTTTGTATTAATTGACTTAATGATTGTGCAGTAATTGATAGATTAGCTATTTCAATCTTATCTTTATTCAAAATAGCCATTACTTCGGTTAACATCCAATTGGCTAATAGCTGAGGATTACCATTATAAGTGTTAAGAGCGTCTTCAAAGTATTCAGCTAGTTCTATATTTTTTGCTATTTCTATTGCATCAACTCGTTTAATTGATAGCGTGCTGACATAACGATCAACTTTTTGATCAAACAACTCTGGAAGTGATGCAGTTATCTTTTCTATGACTTCTTTGTCAATTTTTACTGGTAACAAATCAGGATCTGGAAAATAACGATAATCATTAGCCTCCTCTTTTGTTCTCATAGATCTAGTTTCTTTTGCATCTGAATCATATAAACGAGTTTCTTGAACCACAGAGCCGCCCTGTTCTAAAATCTCCTTTTGACGGTCGACTTCAAAATTAATCGCGCTCTCTACGAATCTAAATGAATTAATATTTTTAATTTCAGCCCTAGTTCCAAGCTCAGTACTTTCTTTTTGTTTTAATGAGACATTAGCGTCACATCTAAAAGAGCCTTCCTGCATATTTCCATCTGATATTTTAAGATAGCGAACTAACTGATGTATTTTTTGCATATATAAAATCGCCTCTTTAGCTGAACTAAGCTCAGGCTCTGAAACAATTTCAAGTAAAGGGGTTCCAGCTCTATTTAAATCTATAGCGGTTGTGTCAGAAAACTTATCATGAATCGATTTACCAGCGTCCTCTTCTAAATGAGCTCGGGTAATTCCAATTCTTTTGTCTGTTCCATCATCTAGCGTAATAACTAACTTTCCATGTGACACAATAGGTAACTCATACTGACTAATTTGGTAGCCTTTGGGTAAATCTGGGTAAAAATAGTTTTTTCTAGCAAAAATTGAAAGATCTGCTATTTCAGCGTCAACTGCTAAGCCAAACTTAATCGCCATCATGACTGCTTCTTTATTTAAAACTGGTAACACGCCTGGATAACCTAGATCAATTAATGAGGCTTGTGTGTTTTGCTCATTACCATAAACCGTAGATGCACTTGAGAATATTTTGCTATCACAAGCTAGTTGCACATGAATTTCTAATCCTATGACAGTCTCCCAATGCATTTAATTATTACTCTCTGAACTCATTGATAGTTTTGGCGTAATCTGGTGCCAGTCTGTTACTTTCTGATATTGATGAGTTAGGCTTAATAGATGGTGCTCCTTGAAATGAGGTGCAATAAGTTGCAGCCCATACGGTAAGCCCTCAACAAAGCCGATAGGATGAGATATAGCTGGCAAACCTGCCAGATTTGATGAGATTGTATAAATATCATTCATATACATGCTCACTGGATCATCTACTTTTTCGCCCAATTTAAATGCCGACGTTTGGGTCGTTGGGCCTAAAATAATATCGACTGACTCAAAAGCTCTTTCAAAATCCTGATTTATTAATTGCCTTACTTTTTGTGCCTTTAGGTAATAAGCATCATAATAACCTGCAGAAAGAACATAAGTTCCTGTTATGATTCTTCTTTTAACTTCTTCACCAAACCCAATCTGACGATTGGTTCTGTAAAATTCATCAAGATCTTCAATATTTTGCGAACGATAACCAAAACGCACTCCATCATATCTGGCAAGATTTGAAGAACATTCTGCTGGCGCTACAACATAATAAGTCGGGACTGAATATCCAATATTGGGCAAACTAATTTCTTTAAATACAATGCCTAGTTTTTTATAGCTATCAATGCTCTCTGCAATTAGGGTTTCATAAGGACTAGCCAAACTGCCATCAAAAAATTCTTTAGGTAATCCAATAATTTTACCTCTTATATTTTCTTCAAGGTATTGACTATATTGGGGCACAGATTCTTCAACAGATGTTGAATCTAGAGGGTCAAACCCAGCCATAGACTCTAAAAAAATAGCTGTATCTTCTGCCGAAAGAGCTAGAATTCCTGCTTGGTCAAGGCTTGAAGCAAAAGCAACCATACCGTACCTAGAGCAACGACCATACGTTGGTTTAAGACCTGTGATACCTGTAAAAGCAGCTGGTTGACGAATTGAGCCTCCTGTATCTGTACCTAACGCAATTGGTGCTAGACCAGCTGCAACTGCAGCAGCTGAGCCCCCCGAAGAACCCCCGGGAGTTCGCTCTATATCCCAAGGATTATGAACAGAACCAAAATAACTGGTTTCATTTGAAGAACCCATGGCAAATTCATCCATATTGGTTTTTCCTAATAATACAGCGCCTTGTTTCTTGAGATTTTTTATCACTGTTGCATCATATGGTGGTATAAAATCCTCAAGCATTTTTGAACCACAAGTAGTTCTTATGCCTTGAGTGCAAAAAATATCTTTTGCCGCATAAGGTATTCCTGTAAGTGCAGAATCACTTGGTGATTCCTGATTCTTGTCATCAGTTATATATTCAACATTGGGTTCAACATCATTGGTAATGAAAGCATTGAATGTTTGATCATAATCAGTAATTCTGGAACTATATAAATCAAATAATTCAGCCGAATTAATTTGCTTATTTGAAAGCATATTTTGAATAGCTTTTACGGTAAATCTTTCCATAGAATCAATTTGATTTCTTTCTATATTTATTCAATCACTTTGGGTACTTTGTAGAATCCTTCTTCTGCGTTTAATGAATTCTTTTGGTAAATATCACGATCATTGGTATCAATTACTGTGTCTTCTCGTAACCTCTGATGCATGTCTAAAGGATGAGCCATGGGTATAATTTCATCAGTATCTGCCGATTGAAGTTGCTCTATCATTTCTAATATATCTGTCATTTGTTGAAGATAAATTGGAATTTCATCATCATCTAAATTGAGTTTTGACAACCCACAAAGATGCTCGATATCAGATTTAGTAATGGCCATTAATTAAATTTATTAAAAAAGTATTAAGTTATGATAACTTCCAGTTGCTCAAAATCCTACACGTTGTTAGAGTATTATTTCTAGCTTACTTTTTTTGAAACAAATAAACAGTGATTAAGAACATTATAGGTTATTTTTCCAATGATCTTTCAATAGATCTGGGCACCGCAAATACACTGGTATATGCCAGTGGCAAAGGTGTTGTTTTAAATGAACCCTCTGTGGTTGCTCTGAGAAGTGAAAATGGCAAACCAACAAAAACTGTTGTTGCTGTTGGCACTGATGCTAAAGCTATGCTGGGCAGAACTCCTGGGAGTATTGAAGCCATTAGACCACTTAAAGACGGTGTCATTGCAGATTTCATNGTCACTGAAGCCATGTTACAAGCGTTTATTAAAAAGGCTCATAGTTCCCGCTATTTCAGACCCAACCCAAGAGTTTTAGTTTGCGTCCCTTATGGGTCAACACAAGTTGAAAGAAGAGCTATTAGAGAATCTGCAGAAGGAGCTGGGGCGAGAAAAGTTTTTTTAATTGAAGAACCCATGGCGGCTGCAATCGGAGCAGGTCTTCCAGTCCATGAAGCAAGAGGATCCATGGTTGTTGATATTGGCGGTGGAACATCTGAAATAGCCGTCTTATCTCTCAATGGCATTGTTTATGGAAACTCTGTCAAAATTGGTGGCGATACTTTTGATGAGTCAATTATAAATTTTATAAGAAGAAATTATGGAATTTTAATTGGTGAGGCAACAGCAGAAAGAATTAAACATGAAATTGGTAGCGCATACCCAGGTGATTCGGTAAGCGAAATCTCAGTAAAAGGAAGAAACTTGTCAGAAGGCGTGCCACGAACCTTTACACTGAACAGCAATGAAATACTTGAATCACTTCAAGAACCTCTTCAATCCATAGCTAATTCTCTTAAATCAGCTTTAGAGCAAACACCACCAGAATTGGGGTCAGATATTGCTGAAAGAGGTATTGTTCTGACTGGGGGTGGTGCACTGCTTAATAACATAGAAAAACTGTTAGCAGAAGAAACAGGTTTGCCTGTGTTGCTTGCAGACAACCCGTTAACCTGTGTTGCCAGAGGTGGTGGTAAAATTATTGAAATCCTTGATAAGCAAGGTACTGACATTTTTGAATTGAATTGATTGCCTAGAGAATCAATAATAACGGATGAGTTAAAACATGCCGTTACACCCAGCACAAAGAATAAATAGATTTGAAAAAAACTTCTCTGCCTATCGTCTGATAATAGTTGTCATTATATCTTGTATTTTGATGTACCAGGATTACCAGAAAAATTATCTTTCTGTGTTGAGAGTTTACCTCTCGGCATCACTCTATCCAGCACAGTATCTAATCAATCTACCCAAAAATTTTATACAGAAATTAGATATAAATTTCTCTGAACGGGAGAAGCTTCTACAAGAGAATAAAGTCTTAAAAAAAGATAATTTTGAACTTAGATCAAATATTCAACAGGTCTATAGATTGAAGTCTGAAAATAAAAGACTCTATGATCTTCTTAACTCAAAACCAAAAAAAGACAATAGCTATATTTTTGCAGATATCGTTGCCGTTAGTCCTATAGCAGAGAAGCACCAAATAATAATTAACAAAGGGAGCAGAGATGATGTCGTCATTGGTTCGGCAGTGGCTGATGGGAATGGAATTTTGGGCCATGTAATACGTGATCAAATCTTTGGATCTGAAGTGTTATTAATCAGTGATCGTGAACACGCTATACCTATAGAAATAGTTAGAACTAGTCTTAGAAGTATTGCTGTGGGTACAGGTAATTATAATGAACTTAGAATCAATGCATTAGCAACAAACACTGACATTAAAAAAGGAGATATCCTCATCACGTCTGGTTTAGGTGGTCGATACCCTGAAGGCTTTCCAGTGGGAACAGTAAAAGATGTTATCAATAATCCAGGAGAATCATTTCTAGAAATTAGTGTTACACCTTTTGGTAATTTGAAAACTATTAATGAAATTTGGGTTATCCAACCAACAACAGGTCACTGATGAACCCTCAACTAAGAAATTTATTTTTTATTTGGTCAATGATTTTGTTGTCAATTATATTAATGGTAATGCCTGTACCTGAAGTTATAGACCAATATAGGCTTCCATGGTTAAAGATGACCGTAATATTCTTCTCAATATTTAATGTTTCATTGATTGGAATAATCTCAGTCTGGTTTTCTGGATTAATTCTAGACATTTTGACTGGAGGTCTAATGGGGGAAAATGCTTTAATTCTAGCTGTGCTCTCTTATCTTTCTTATCGTTTTAGATTTCAAGTTAGAGTTTATCCAATGTGGCAAATTATGATTGTTGTTTTAATATTATTGTCCCTGGGTGAACTTATTGCTTTATGGATTCATGGCGTGAGTGGCAATATGTTTTTCAATATTTATGACTGGATCAATGTTGGTATTGCTGTCCTTGTTTGGCCAATATTTATGAAGGTTCTTGAAAAAATGCAATCCTCTTTCCTAGAATAATAATAACTATGGAATTTAAATCTCCCAATGCCCGAGAAGCAGAAAAAGAAGTCTTTCTTTCTAGAATGTTATTTTGCTCGATTGCAATATTGATTCTGGCAACAATTATTATTACGCGTCTATTCTTTTTAATGGTGGTAGAGTCTGATCAATACAAACTAAGATCCTTAAATAACACAATAAGAACACAATCACTCCCAGCATCAAGAGGGTTGATTTATGATAGAAATAAAAATATTTTAGCCAATAATCAACCCATATTTCAGCTGGAAATGATACCTGAACAAGTGCTTGATATAGGCATGTCGCTAAAACAACTAGCAGACTTGGATCTTATCAATAAGAGTAATATTGAAAACATTAATCAAAGGATCAATAAAAACCTACAATTTAAAAGCATTGTGTTAAAAAGAAATCTAAGTGAAACAGAAGTCGCTGTGTTTGCAAATAATCGAATTAATTTTAAAGGAATTGATATAAAGTCGAGATTATCTCGGCATTACCCTCAAGGTGAAATATTCTCACATGCCCTAGGCTATGTAGGATCTATATCAGCTGGAGATTATTCTAGGTTCGACCCTAGTTTTTATACTGGTAAAGAACAAATTGGGAAAACATCAATTGAGAGAAATTATGAGGCCTATCTAAGAGGCAAACCAGGCAATCAAAAACTCTTAGTTAATGTTAGAGGTAGAATAATGGAAAGCATTGGTCATAATCCATTTCTCCCGGGTAATAACCTTATATTAACGATTGATAGTGCACTGCAAGAGACTGCTTACAAAGCCATGGGAAATCAAAAAGGAGCTGTGGTTATCCTAGATGCTACAAATGGAGAAATACTGGTGATGTTAAGTACCCCAAGTTTTGATCCAAATAAATTAAGCATTGGGTTAACCAAAAAAGAATTTAATACGCTTAGTAAAAACAAAAATAAACCATTATTTAATAGAGCTATAGCAGGTCAATATCCACCTGGTTCTACCATTAAACCTATGATTGCATTGGGTGCACTTGAAATGGGAATTATTGATCCAGATGTTTTTATGCCGTGTGAAGGTAAATTCTTTCTTCCAAATTACTCTCGCCCATTCAATGATTGGTCAACACATGGGGCCGTGAANGTTGTGAGAGCTATTCAAGCATCCTGTGATGTTTACTTTTATGAAATAGCAAATGAAATGGGGATTGATAAAATGAGTCATTTCTTAAAACGATTTAATTTGGGTGCACCAACTCAAATTGATATGGGCTCTGAGAAAAATGGCGTGATGCCTAATAAAGAATGGAAGAGAAATAACTTCACTTCTAGAGAAAATCAAAGTTGGTATAAAGGTGAAACTGTGATTGCTGGGATAGGCCAAGGTTATATGCTAGCTACACCCCTTCAATTAGCTTTAGCAACAGCTATTATTGCAAATAAGGGTAAGGCTCATAAGCCTCATATGTTAAAAGCAATTGAATTCACTAACAGTGGAGAAATTCAGATTCTAGAATCAGAAAGTATTAATTTTATTAATAGTATTGATGACAAAAATTGGGACCTAATTCATGAAGGCATGAAGGCAGTGGTTAATGAAAGAAGAGGTACTGCATATGGTATTTTCCCTGATAATTCCCCAATTGCAGGAAAAACAGGTAGCTCGCAAGTTTTTAGCATTGATAAGAGAAGTGGCGATGAAGTTCCAGAAGAACTTAGAGATCATGGTCTATTCATTGGCTTTGCTCCCATCAATAAACCGGAAATCATCGTTTCAATTATAGTGGAGAATGGCGGTGGAGGAAGAATAGCTGCTGCTCCTGTTGCTGAGAAAATTTTCACTTCATATTTAGAAGGCGCCAAAATAAATAATGCAAACTAACCAATTTCAATTAAAAACTGGAAATATACTTGCCGATAGAGCACACATTGATTTGCCTCTACTTTCAGCTTTTCTTATTATCTTTCTAATTAGCGGTATTGCTATTTTCAGTGCCTCAAATGGTAATAGTGATTTTGTTATTAATCACAGCATCAATATCTCTATATCTATTGTTGCCATGATCATCGCTGCTCAGTTAAGCCCCATGTTTTATGAAAGAATAGCCCCTTGGCTCTATTTTCTATGCTTAATGCTTTTAATTATGGTTTTAATATTTGGAGAAACAAGAAATAATGCCACGAGATGGCTGAATCTTGGTATCACCTTTCAGCCTTCTGAATTGATGAAAATAGCAATGCCCTTAATGATAGCTCGTTACATAGCAACTGGAACTTTACCACCAACAAACATTTCTATTTTCATTGCCTTACTAATTGTTCTTTTACCAACCGCTATGATTTTATTACAACCAGATCTAGGCACTTCTATTCTAATTGCTTTCTCTGGCTTAGTGATTGTGTTCTTATCAGGCATAAAAAAAAGATACTTATTCACCGGTCTGCTCTTCTTTATAGCGAGCCTTCCTTTTATCTGGAAATATATCCATCCCTTTCAGCAAAAACGAGTATTAACTTTTCTAGATCCTGAACAAGATCCCTTAGGTGCAGGCTATCATATTATTCAGTCAAAAATTGCAATTGGCTCAGGNGGTCTATTTGGAAAAGGGTGGATGAATGGAACACAAGGGCAACTTGATTTTCTGCCTGAGCGAACCACAGACTTTNTTTTCTCTATACTTGCTGAGGAATTCGGATTAGTAGGNGTGATAGTTATTGTCATAATCTATTTATTTATCGTTGGGCGAGGTTTATTAATAGCTATCAACTCACAAGATCTTTTTTCTAGGTTAGTTGCATCAAGCATTAGTCTGACATTCTTTATTTATGTTTTTGTCAATATGGGGATGACCACTGGTATTCTTCCTGTTGTAGGAGTGCCCTTACCACTAATAAGCAAAGGGGGAACGTCGAGTGTAACTTTAATGATCGGCTTGGGTATACTGATGTCAATCAGAACACATAAACGACTGATATCAAAATGAATTTAAACCACAACATTGCTATATCCTTTATCTTATTGATCTGTATCTCAGCTAATCCTGTGTATCCACAAAATATTGATACATCTAATGAAAATATACGTTTAGGCAAATCTTCACTGATAGATGAATTAATCAATGATCATGGATTTGATGAACAATATATAAGAACCATTTTTAAAGACATAAAGTTCATGCCTGAATTAATCGATGCTATTTCTAGACCCGCTGAAAAAACCAAAACTTGGGATGAATATCGTGGAATTTTCCTCACTCCTAAAAGAATAGCCGCAGGCGTTCTTTTTGCTAACCAACATAAAGATCTGATAAATAGAGTTGAGAAAGAAACAGGGGTTCCTGCAAAAATATTAGTAGGAATTTTAGGGGTTGAAACTTCTTTTGGTAATATACAAGGTCGATATAAAGTGGTGAACTCCTTATATACTCTTGCAGTTGGTTATCCACCTAGAAGTGCATTCTTTAGAGAAGAATTAATTAATTTATTCTATCTATGCAGAGAGCAAGATCTATCAATCACAGAAATTAAGGGATCCTATGCGGGAGCAATGGGTGCACCACAATTTATTGCATCAAGTTATAGAGCCTATGCAGTTGATGGTGATGGTGATGGTAAAATTAATTTGTTTGAGTCTTGGGAAGATATCTTGATGAGCATAGGTCATTATCTTAAAGAAAATGGTTGGGAAGAATCTAAAAATATTATCAATAGAATACAAATTGATAATAAACAAATGCAAGAACTTGCCTCTAAAACTGTTACGCCAAAAAGCACTGTTGCTGATCTGGCTGCTGCAGGTATTCAGCTTAATCCTTCATTAGAACTAACTGAGAAAGCACAAGTCATTTACCTTGAAGGATTAAATAGTGATGAAGAGGCAGTGATTGGTTTACATAACTTTTATGTGATAACCACTTACAATAGAAATGTCATGTATGCCCTAGCTGTTTTAGAATTGGGTGAATCAATCGAAGGTTTGGTAACTAATAATGCATTTTCATTTAATTAAAGAAAATCTAACATTACTGATATTGATCTCCTTGATTTCAAGTTGTGCTCTACAAAACAATGAACCCAAACCAACGCTCAGCACCAAAGAAGTTGCCAGCATATTAAATGACGGTTGCACTATTAACCGAGACCGTAAAGAACGATATAAAATTAATGGGAAACGCTACAAAACCTTATCCTCCAGTAGAGGCTTCAAACAAAGAGGAGTGGCCTCTTGGTATGGATCAGATTTTAATGGGAAGTTAACTGCTTGTGGAGAACGATATAACATGTATAAATACACAGCTGCTCATAAAACATTACCACTACCAACTTATTTGAATGTCCAAAATCTAAGGAATGGCAAATCAGTAATTGTAAAAGTGAATGATAGAGGTCCTTTTATTGATAAGCGAATTATTGATCTATCGTATGCTGCTGCTAAAAAAATCAATATGCTTACAGAAGGTACAACCTTTGTTAAAATTACTGCTGTCTCAGAACAAGTTGCAGCCCAAGCGATGAAGAAAAATGATCGTGGTATCTTTTCGAGTAACCTATTTGAAAAGATTGTGCTTCTTAATAAGAATAAAATAGTCTTACAAATTGGTGCCTTTACTGAAGAAAAAGGGGCGAGAGAATTAAAGAAAAAGGTTGAAAAACTAGGGGTTAATTCTGTTTTTATTACNAAGATAAGGTCCGGAAGAACAACCTATTATCGAGTAAGAATAGGTCCAATTAAAACATTGNAAAGTTATGAGAGNGTGATTTCTAAACTTACTTCCTTATCACTTGATATTAATATAATCTCTGAGTAAGTCTTTCTTTATGACTTACNTATGTTAAAAAATATATGTTATGGTGCGTAGAAATTATGGATNAAGATAACTTAAAAAAAACTGATTATNTAATCAATATGAGTGCTCTATTTNTAGTGCTTTTTTGTTTCTTTATACCCAAAGTTAATGCCATTGTAATTGTACCTAAAGCACCTAATATTGATGTAGTTAGTTATGTTTTATTAGATGCTGAAACTGGCTCTATTATTGCAAAACTTGAAGAAACTAAACCGGTTAAGCCTGCCAGTATTACTAAACTAATGACTGCCTATACAGCTTTTCATGCCTTAAAAGAAGGACAAGTTTCCTTGGATGATCCTGTGAAGATCAGTAAGAATGCCTCTTCAATTGGTGGATCAACAATGTTTCTTAATCCGTATATGGATGTAACGATCGAAGACCTTATTCAAGGTATGATCATTGTCTCAGGTAATGACGCGAGTGTTGCTTTAGCCGAACATCTTGCTGGTAGCGAAGATACTTTTTCAGAATATATGAACATGTATGCTGAAGCACTTGGTCTAAAAAATAGTAACTACACAAATGCATCAGGTCTAGATGATGAAGAACATTATTCTTCAGCACTGGATATGGCTTTGCTCGCGTCACAAATTATTAAGGAATTTCCTGAATATTTTCATTTGTATTCAGAACGATCTTATTCCTTCGACCAAGCTGTTGATCCCACAACAAAACAACCAATCTTACAATATAACCGTAATAAATTACTAAGAAGAGATGAAAGCATTGACGGCATGAAAACTGGTTATACACAATCAGCTGGTTACTGTTTAGTTGCAACAGCTAAGAAAAATAAAATGCGATTTATAGCGGTTGTTACTGGTGCGAAAAGTGCAGACGATAGAAATAATTCTGCCTATGCACTACTGAATTATGGCTTTAGATTTTTTGAGAATAAGAAGTTAGTAGATAATTCAGTCTCTTATGGTGAAGCTAAAGTCTGGAAAGGCGTTGAAGATACTGTTGGTCTAGTAGCTCATCAAGAAATTAAAAAAACTATAAGTAAAGGAACCTTCAAAGAGATTCAAAGCAAAATAGAAATTTTTGAACCGTTAATTGCACCGTTAGATTCAGACAAGCCTATTGGTAAGTTATCAATGATTTATAATGACAAGGTTTTAGCTGAGACGCCCTTGTATGCTGAAAAAAATATTAAAGAAGATAGTCTTTGGGGTTGGCTATATGACAGTGCTGTTTTGTATTTGAGAAAATCAGAAAACTGAAAGAATTAAAACAACCCATCCTCTTTA
>JGI24815J26687_1000072_pt1 | contig 18727 bp, 16 predicted proteins | sample METZYME_3_150m_FD_26687 | JGI IMG/M metagenome (IMG submission 26687) | reverse complement strand
ACGCCCCAGTTCTGATATACCGTCAACATTGGTGCGAACCAGTCGCCCTCCATCCGTTAATAACATCAGCTCATCTTCTGAAGAAGTCAAAACAGCACCTATCAGCGATCCGTTTCTGCTGCCGTTCTGAATTGCAATTACACCTTGCCCACCCCTACGTTTACGTGGAAATGCATTGACCACAGTACGTTTTCCATAACCACGAGCAGTTGCTGTCAACACGGTTTTATCCAGTTCATTTTGGTCAACAACCAGCATTGAGATCAGGCGTTGATCAGGTTTTAGCGCTATCCCTTTTACCCCTCGAGCCGTTCGACCCATAACCCTGACATCAGTCTCTGCGAAGCGTATTGACTTTCCGGAACAACTGAACAAGAGCAAGTCAGAGTTTCCCTGCGTCATACCAGCACTCACTAGCTCATCTCCCTCCGACAACGTGATCGCACGCAACCCCGACGGTCTGGGTCTTGAAAAAGATTCGAGACTGCATTTTTTTACAATGCCATCGGCCGTCGACATAAATACGAATTTTTCTTGTCTACCCCTACCCATTGGCAAGAAGGCAGTTATACGCTCTTGTGACCCCAAAGGCAGGAGATTAACAAGGGGTCGGCCTCGTGCTTGCCGCCCAGCTTGAGGCAATTGATAGACACGCAACCAGTAGACTTTTCCATAGTTGGAAAAACAAAGAATGGTATCGTGTGAATTTGCAACAAACATCGACTTTACAAAGTCGTCCTGCTTGGTTCGTGTTGCAACTCTCCCTTTGCCTCCCCTACGCTGCGCTTGATAGTCAGACAATGGCTGCGCCTTTGAGTACCCTTCCCCGGATAATGTCACTACCATCTCTTCGCGGACGATGAGATCTTCTTCATTCAAATCAAGATGCGTCGCTAAGATTTCAGTGCGCCGATTGTCGCCATAATTATCCATAATCTCTTTTAGTTCGCTCTCTACCACAGCCACCAAGCGGTCGGGTTGCTCGAGAATATCTAGCAGATCGCGAATAACTAATAGATTATTTTGATATTCAGATTTTATTTTTTCTTTTTCCAATCCAGTTAAACGGTGCAGTCTGAGGTCTAAAATCGATTGTGCTTGTGCCTGTGTCAGCTGATAACCGTCTTCCCCCAATCCTTTTTCAGGATCCATATCTTCAGGGCGAGAGATCCTCGAATCACCGAGACTGGTCAGTTCGCTAACAAGCGCAGCATCCCACAATGTTGAAATAAGTTGATTCCTTGCAACGGTTGGATCAGGCGCCGCCTTTATCATTTCTATGACCTGATCGATGTTAGCCAGGGCTACCGCCAGTCCTTCAAGAGCATGGGTTCTGGCTCTTGTTTTCCTCAGGTTGAATATGGTGCGGCGGGTAACAACCTCGCGGCGGTGTTGCAAGAAGCTGGCTAGCAACTCCTTTAAACTAAATAGCTTTGGCAGGTTGTTACTAAGACCAACCAGGTTTATGCCGAAAACCGTCTGTAATTGAGTGTGCTGATACAGATTGTTGAGCACAATAGCCGGCACCTCACCACGCTTGAGTTCGATGACCATTCGCATCCCGGACTTGTCGGACTCATCTCTAAGACCGCTGATGCCACTGACCTTGCCTTCTTTCACCAGTTCAGCAATCTTTTCAAGAAGCCTTGCCTTGTTTACCTGGTAGGGCAATTCTGTCACTACAAGACTTGAGCGCTGACTCTCATTTTTCTCCTCAATATCTACTCTGGCGCGTATATGGACCCTGCCCCGCCCAGACTCATAGGCCTGTCTAATACCACTATGTCCGTTGATAATGGCAGCTGTGGGGAAATCCGGTCCGGGTAATATCTCCATTAATTGGTCAATCGATGCGTCTGGTTCACGAATAAGCAGTAAGCACGCTTCTATAGTTTCTGAGAGATTATGCGGTGGTATGTTGGTCGCCATACCCACCGCAATCCCAGACGAACCGTTTACTAGAAGATTGGGGAAACGTGCCGGGAGTACCGCCGGTTGCGTCTCGGTTTCATCGTAGTTTGGATAAAAGTCGACGGTTTCTTTGTCGAGATCATCAAGCAACTCGTGCGCAAGGCGGGATAGGCGAATCTCTGTGTAGCGCATGGCGGCGGGAGAGTCCCCATCTACTGAACCAAAATTCCCCTGACCATCTACAAGGGGATAGCGTAGCGAGAATGGCTGGGCCATACGAACAATCGTATCGTAAACCGCAGTATCGCCATGCGGGTGATACCTGCCAATGACATCACCTACGATGCGCGCTGATTTTTTATAAGCCTTATTCCAGTCGTTACTCAGTTCCGACATAGCGTACAAAACTCGCCGGTGTACTGGCTTGAGGCCATCACGAACATCCGGTAGGGCGCGGCCTACGATGACACTCATAGCATAGTCTAAATACGACTGACGCATCTCCTGTTCGAGATTCGAAGCTATGGTTTCTTTGGCAATATCATTCATCTGCACTACTCAGCTTGAAGCTCCTATGACAGTACTACGAGTGCCCACTAGGGGGCTAAAAACGGTTGAATCTACAGGACAATTCGAGCCCCAGTTGGGACCAAAATCAGGGGTTCATTTTACCACAAATCAAGCCTCAATCGTGGCTTAGGCAGGGGACTTAACTCAATAAGAACCAACTCAGTCTATGGCTATTNAGCAGTCAGTAAAAAGACAAACAAAGCATGGAACATTCTCAAAAGAGCACGCCAATTGCTCTCTCGCACAGCGTGCTGAGTTCTCCGATCCATGGCATCAGTATTACCACGGCAAGGCCATTAATCGTAAGTAAAATTCGAGCATCGGGTTTCGGACTGAACTGCAACCCACGATGAGTTGCTGTGGGGTCATCAAAATACATCACCTTAACGATCCGAAGATAGTAAAACGCGCCAACTACAGATAAAACAACGGCCGCGACCGCGACCCAGGTCATGCCTGCATTCACTACCGCCTGTAATACTGATAACTTGGCATAGAATCCGATGGTGGGTGGTATCCCCGCAAGAGAAAACATCAGCAAAAGCATAATGAACGCGGCCCACGGATGGGATTGATTCAGTCCCGAATAGTCTTCAATTAAATCAGCTTCCACACCCTCGCTCGACAAAGTCAGTATTACCCCAAAAGCNCCCAAGGTAACCACCGCGTAAATCAATATATAGGCCATAGCAGACGCATAACCGGACGCCTCCCCAGTCAAAATTCCCAGCAGAAAGAATCCCACATGAGCTATTGCCGAATAGGCCAGCATGCGTTTGATATTCCTTTGTGCGATAGCAATGATGTTGCCTAGAGCTAAAGAAGCTATAGAGACCACGACCAGCATCCCCTGCCATTCGGTAGCGAGCGATTCAAGACCATCTGCCAGAAGCCTGAGTATGATCGCGAAGCCCGCAAGCTTTGGCGCTGTGGCGAGATATACCGTGCTTGACGTTGGGGATCCCTCGTAAACATCGGGCACCCACATATGGAAAGGTACCGCACCCATCTTGAACAAAAGCCCAACCAGAACCAGTATCAGTGCCATAGTTCTTGGCAGCATGGTTCCGTCATAACGCGCTATCGACACTGACAATTCGTCTATATACAGCGTCCCGGTGAGTCCGTACAGCAACGACATGCCATACAGCAATATCCCGGAGGCCAGTGCGCCCAATACAAAGTATTTCATGGCGGCTTCTGACGCAGTCGTCGAGTCGATTCGCAAGGCCACCATCGTATACAAACAAAGCGCAAGCAATTCCAGACCCACATAGAGGGACAACAGATGATTTGAAGCCGTCATCACCATCATTCCGACAACTCCAAACAACGCTAGCGCAAAAAATTCACCTTTCCACAGCCCTCTAATATCCGCATAACTTCGACTGTAGACCAGGACAAATCCTGTCGAAATACAAATGCCCGCCTTCAAAATAGCCGACAGGCTGTCCATCAACACCAGGCCATTGAGCCCATGGACTGGTGTTGGCTCAGAATAAATCAGGCTCAGGGCAGCTCCTACCACCAGAGCCACCAACGACAAGCCATATCCAAACTTCTGCTTTTTTGTTGCGGGCAAATAGAGATCCAAAACAAGTATAAAGCAGGCCATGAGCGATATTACGATCTCAGGCAGTACTACTAGGATATCTTGCTTAGTCATGGTCGCTAGAGCTTTGAGACCGCAGCATGTTCGAGCAAATTTTCGACGGTCGAATGCATGACTTCAAGAAGTGGCATTGGATAAACGCCCAGTCCGAGTACACAAACCGCCAATACGCCTAGCACAACCTTCTCTCGCCCATTGACATCAACCAGTGCTTTAACTTTTTCGTTGGTGATCTCACCATAGACGACCCTCTTGATCATCCAGAGCGTATAGGCTGCACCAAGAACAAGCGTAAGGCCTGCAACGGCTGCATACCAGCCGTTGACCCTGAAGCTGCCCAAGATGACTAGAAATTCACCCACAAACCCCGAAGTACCTGGCAACCCGGCGTTTGACATCGCAAAGAAAACCAGGAACATGGAAAACACCGGCATGGTCGTGGCCACACCACCATAGCTATCGATTTCCCTGGAATGCATTCGGTCATAGAGAACCCCGACACACAGAAATAAGGCTCCCGAAATAAAACCGTGTGAGATCATCTGCACAATGGCGCCTTCCATCCCCTGTGAATCGAATATAAAGAAGCCTAGTGTCACAAAGCCCATGTGTGATATCGACGAATACGCGATTAATTTCTTCATATCTCGCTGCACAAGAGCCACTAGCGCAATGTAGACCACGGCGATCAATGACAATCCTATAACCCATATCGCGAGCTCAGAAGAAGCGTCCGGTGTAATCGGAATACTGAATCGGAGAAATCCGTAAGCGCCCATTTTTAGGGTAATGGCGGCCAAGATTACGGACCCGCCCGTGGGGGCTTCCACGTGAGCATCAGGTAGCCATGTATGCACTGGAAACATGGGTACCTTTACAGCAAAAGCTGCGAAGAATGCGAGAAAAATTAACACCTGTGTCGCATAGGTCAGTGGTGTTGCATGAAACGATGCTATGTTAAAGGTATGATCTGATGTGAAATACAAATAGATAATCGCCACGAGCATCAGTAGAGATCCAACCAGCGTATACAGAAAAAACTTTATAGCCGCATAAACCCGGTTTGATCCACCCCAAACCCCGATAATCAGGAACATCGGTATCAGCATGGCCTCCCAAAAAAGGTAGAAAAGAATGGCGTCCATCGAGCTAAAAACGCCGATCATCAGCCCTTCCATAATCAGGAAGGACGCCATGTATTGAGCAACTCTTTTAGTAATAACCTCCCACCCGGCTATGACTACAATGATCGTTAGCAGGGTCGTCAGAATAATCAGCGGCATAGAGATACCATCAACACCAAGAAAGTACTGGATGTGTAGGGCCTCAATCCATCTATAACGTTCAACAAACTGCATACTCGCTGTATTGATGTCGAAATCAGCATATATCGACAACGACAACAAGAATGTACCCACAGAAAACCCAAGCGCTATCTTTCTGGCTAACTGAGCATTACGATCACCGCCAGTCGACAAAATCAATATTCCACCCAATACCGGCAACCAGATCAAAATGCTGAGAATATTGGGNGTCATACTGTCCATTACGCTTTACATCGCCTCATAACCATAGGCCCCAGGATAAAAATACGACCACGCCAATGATCATGACGAATGCGTAGTGATAAACATAACCTGTCTGCAGTCGCTTCAAAATACGTGAAAACCACCCAATCATATTTGCTGTACCGTTTACCGCTAACCCGTCTATCAGTGCGACATCTGCCCGTTGCCAGAGCCACTCTCCGAGGCGGGTGCCGCCGGATGCGAATAGCCACTGATAAAACTCATCAAAACCGTATTTCCTATGCAGTGTTCTGTAGACGAGCCACAGTCTCTGAGAAACGTTGCCTGGTAGTGAGGGTGCTTTAACGTAGAAAATCCATGCCAGGACAATACCTCCCAAAGCCAACCAGAGTGGCGCTGCAAAAAAGCCATGAGCTATCAGCCCCACCGCAGTCACATGATCACCTTCTCCTGATGAGGAGCGCTGAGCTACAGCATCCCCCAAAAAGTGTCCTCCCAGTACACTTTCAACCAGGAAACCACCGGACAACAACGAAGGAATAGCCAACAAGACCAGCGGCACTGTAACCACCCACGGACTTTCTTTCAGATGTGAGCGCGCCTGTTTGTCCATACGCGGCTCCCCGTGAAACACCATGAATATTAGCCGGAATGAATAGAACGCTGTCACGACAACACCGCCGAGGACGGCAGCATAGGCCAACCCAGCGCCGGGTATGTTGGAGTGATGCACCGCCTCGATGATCGCGTCTTTTGAGAAAAATCCGGAAAACGGCGGTATCCCTGCCAGCGCAAGACTACCGATAACTGACGTGATGTAGGTAATGGGCATGTAGCGGCGAAGCCCACCCATTCGCCGCATATCCTGCTCATGGTGCAATGCTATGATGACGGACCCCGCAGCGAGGAAAAGAAGCGCCTTAAAAAATGCATGGGTTGCTAGGTGAAAGATCGCGACCGAGTAAGCTGATGCGCCAAGTGCAACTGTCATGTAGCCCAGCTGTGACAACGTTGAATAGGCAACTACCCGCTTAATATCGTTCTGTACAAGTCCAACCAGGGCCATCAAAAACGCGGTCAATCCACCGATAATCAAGATCACCGATGACGCTGTCGTCGAAAGCTCGAACAATGGAGACATTCTTGCAACCAGAAAAATACCAGCAGTCACCATCGTTGCCGCGTGAATCAGGGCCGAAATCGGTGTTGGGCCTTCCATAGAATCTGGCAACCAAACATGTAACGGCACCTGTGCAGATTTGCCCATCGCCCCAACAAAAAGCAAGATGCAGATCACTGTTATCCAACTCCATTCATAACCGAGTGCCCCGGTTACCACTGCAGTTTGCTTCTCGGACGCAGCAGAAAATACAGCGCTATAGTCCAGTGTGCCGAACAAGTACATTACTGCCGCTATGCCGAGAAGAAATCCCAAGTCACCCACCCGGTTAACCAGGAACGCTTTAAGATTCGCTGCAACCGCAGATTCTCGTTTAAACCAGAACCCAATGAGCAAGTAAGACACCAGACCCACGGCTTCCCAGCCAAAAAAGAGTTGTAGAAAATTGTTGGCCATAACCAGCATCAGCATGGCAAAAGTAAACAATGCGATATAGCAGAAAAACCTGGTGTATCCCGGGTCATCCCGCATGTAGCCTATGGTATAGATATGCACCATCAGCGAGACGAAGGTAACAACGGCCATCATGACGGCTGACAGATGATCAATCAGGAACCCAACTTCAAAAGACACGCCCCCGCTTGTTCCCCAAGTGTATATAGAGCCGTTAAATGACTGTCCGTCCAACACATCGAACAGAACGACAACCGAGAGCACAAATGAAAGAGCAACCCCTGTTATTGTGATACGGTGGGTTGCATTGTTACCAATTTTATTCCCGCAAAACCCGGCAATAATGGCAGCTGCGAGACAGGCTAACGGGACTAACAAATAGATCATCTTCATGAATTAGTCGTCATCCACGCAGTTGATCCAAATCCTGAACATTTATTGACCGCCGGTTACGAAATAGAACAATTAGTATCGCCAGTCCAATCGCTGCTTCTGCTGCAGCCACCGTTAGAATAAAGAACACAAATACCTGCCCGGCCAAGTCATCCAGATAATAGGAAAACGCAACAAAATTCATGTTTACAGCCAGCAGGAGCAACTCTATGGCCATAAGAATGATTACAAGATTCTTACGATTCAGAAAAATACCAACAACACTGAGGGCAAAAAGAATTGCCCCAAGAACGAGGTAATGGGATAGCGAAATCATTTGTTGATCTCGGGGCGTTTTTCTGTGGGCATACTGACTATACGAAGGCGCTCCGACTTGCTGACTTTGACTTGCTCTGAAGGAGACTGGTAGCGGGTATCTGGACGCCGCCGCATCGTCAACACTATGGCGGCGATTATTGCTACGAGCAGAATGAGGCCTGCAACTTCGAATGCAAAAACATAGTCGGTATATAGAACCAACCCCAACTCTTTGGTGTTACTGTAATCGGGACCATGTCCAACTGGTCGTGGTAACGATTGTGAGTCGAAGCGATCTGACATCATCACCACTGCGAACTCAACAACCATAATGCCAGCAACCAGGGCGCCAACTGGCATATTTCGTGCAAACCCTTCCCGCATTCTTTCGATATCGACATCAAGCATCATGACCACGAACAGAAACAGCACCATAACGGCACCGACGTAAACTAACACTAATGCAATGGACAAAAACTCAGCTTCCAGGGTCATCCAGATACAGGCCGCGCTGAAAAATGACAAAACAAGAAACAACGCGGCCTTTACCGGGTTTCTAATCGTCACTACCATTGCCGCAGACACGACCAACACGGTTGCGAATAGGTAAAACAGTATAGAAAGCAGGGGCATGGAGTGGACCAGTTCTTTCGCTTTCTATCTATATGCTGAATCTTGCTGACGCGCGGACGCAATCTGTGCTTCGTAACGGTCGCCAAGACTGAGAAGGTCAATTTTCGTGACCACACCAGACTCACCCGATTCAAAATGGTATTCATCGATGTCCGTTAGGACAATCGAGTCAACGGGACAAGCCTCCTCACAGAATCCACAGTAAATACATTTAAAAAGGTCGATGTCGTAACGCGTTGTCCGGCGTGTTCCGTCCTCTCTTTCTTCCGAATCAATTGTGATGGCGAGTGCCGGACAAACCGCCTCGCAAAGTTTGCAACCGATACAACGCTCTTCTCCGTTGGGGTAGCGACGAAGTGCGTGCAATCCTCGAAAGCGGGGTGACTTAGGTGTTTTCTCCTCGGGATATTGAATCGTAAATTTTTTCTTGAAAAAATATCGGCCAGTGACACCCAGGCCTCTGACTAGTTCAGTTAGCCCCCAAGTATCTATAAATCGCTTAGCTAAAAACATTTGCTCTGCCTATGAAAAAATGACACCAAACGGCGTAAAAAACTTGAACACTCCTATAACCGCTATCCAGATAAGTGTCACTGGGATAAACACTTTCCAACCAAGGCGCATGATTTGGTCATATCGATACCTGGGAAAGGTCGCTCTAAACCATAAAAATAAAAATGCGACTAGAGAAAGTTTCGCTAAAAACCAAAACACGCCTGGCAGCCAGATAAACGGTGGAAAATCAAACGGTGGATTCCACCCGCCTAGAAATAGAATTACCGTTAATGCCGAGATCATCAGCATATTTGCGTATTCCGCAAGGAAAAAAGCCGCAAAACCCATTCCTGAGTAGTCCACATGAAACCCCGCCACAATCTCGGATTCGCCTTCTGAAACGTCAAATGGCGCTCTGTTGGTCTCGGCAACACCTGAGATCAGATACACCAGAAAAAGCGGAAACAGTGGTAGGAAGAACCACTGATGTAGGCCACCAGACTGTGCCTGAATAATCGTGTTTAGATTTAAGCTGCCAGCCACCATGAGCACACCAACCAATGCGAAACCCATTGCAATTTCGTAAGCAACAATCTGCGCTGCCGAGCGCATTGCGCCCAAGAATGCATACTTAGAATTCGAGGCCCAGCCAGCAATGATGACACCATAAACACTCATTGACGTGAGCGCTAACACATAAAGCAACCCAGCATCGATATCAGCCAGTACCAGCGTTCCCGAAAAAGGGATTACCGCCCACGCGGCAAAGGCTGGGGTCACAGCAAGCACCGGGGCGATAAGAAAGAGGTATTTGTCGGACTTGCTAGGTATGATCATTTCTTTAAACATCAACTTCAGAACATCCGCTATAGGTTGCAACAAACCTCTGGGACCTACCCGATTCGGTCCGACTCGGACGTGCATATATGCAATGACTTTTCTTTCTGCGAGCGTGTAGTACGCGACCGCAATAATGAGAGGCCCAACGATAAAACCGATCTTAATGCCGAGTTGCAAGATCAACGGCAAAGAATCCCAAATTGTCCCAATCCAGCTCATGTGTTACTCCATCACTTGAACCACAACCACAGGGAAAGAACCGAGAACCGACGTTTCAGAAAGTCCTGTTGGCACGTATACAGCGCCACGAGGTACGCGATCATCAGGTTGGACGGGAAGCATGACTTTGCCGGCCTTTGAGTGCACTGCTAATCGACCTCCTGGCTTAAATCCCATCTCCTCCAATTCTTCTGCACAAGCGAGTAATGCCACTGTATCCGCATCTTTGGTCGATTGCAGCGCTGTGGCACGACGTACTGTCGGGTCAACGCTATAAACAGGTACATCGATAATTCGATCGAGTTGTTTGCCGTTTTTTCAGTTCAGCCGGTTGAGCGAAAACATGATTAATTGCTTGTAGATCTGGTTTATAGCGAACGCTTATTGGTTCTGATAAGTCGTAGACTTCTTCAAGTTCAGTAATAATATCCTTGGAGGTGACGTGGTCAAAACCGTCCAGTTTTAGGAAATTTCCAAGCACCCGTAGAATCTTCCATCCAGGCCTGGACTGCCCCATCGGCTTTACAGCGGCACTGGCGAACTGGGTCACACCTTCACAATTAATATAGCCGGCATCAATTTCTGTAAAAGCCGCAAGCGGAAACACGACATCCGCCTGCATGGGCACCGCGGAACGAAACGTCGAAAAGCTTACAACGAACTCTGCTTCGTTCAGCGCAGTATCCAACGCCACTGGATCAGCATAATCGTTACTCACCTCAACGCCATACAAAACATAAGCTTTGAGACGCTCATCGATCATTTTTTTGGAATTTAACCCCGGCGAAGCATTCGAACGTCCGCCGGGTAGACGGTGTGGCACACACCCAGCTACCCATCCCGCAACGCCATTAGCATCGGGTAACAAGGCAATCTAATACCGCAGTTCTCTCCCATCCAAGATGCAATCTGTCGAAGCATACTGGCATCCGGATGATTCATTGCAATTTGCCCCAAAAGAATGAGGACATCTGAATCGTCACCAGTTAAGCAATCCGCGATAGCATCAACATCTGTTCCAAATTCATGTCGTGTTGCGAGCTCAACAAGACGCCTAGGCAGTAGATCTGCCTTCCCTGTTGCCGTTGCAACTTTTCGCGCGATGCTCGCGAAAACGATTGCCATCATTGACGGCTTTACGATCACTTCTTGAGCCGTCGTAAAATTATGATTGAACGACATTGGATTGAGAACGGCGATCTCACCGCCCTGCTGCGCTAAACGACGCAGTCTCAGCGATATCAACGGCAGTTCTTTCCGGATATTCGAACCTACAATCAGCACGCCGTCGAGTTCTTGAAATTTTGATATGGGCATTTCGGTGCCTGGGCAAACTGGCGCTGCCAGATCATCTCGGAAATCTTGTTGCCGCAATCGATGATCAACGTTGGATGATCCCAGTGCACGCAATATTTTCTGTAAAAGAAAAAACTCTTCTAGCGAAGATGTTGGAGACACCATTGCGCCGATTTGCTCCCCAGACCAGGTCTCTTTGATTTGTCCTAATTCCGACGAAACCAGGTCTAATGCCTCAGCCCACTCGATCTCCTGATAATTCTCACCCCGTCGAACAAGTGGCATGGTTAACCGATCATTACAATTAACGCTCTCATAACTGTACCGGTCGCGATCCGAAAGCCAGCACTCATTTACCGCTTCGTTGTCTCGCGGCAATACTCGCTTGACCACACCTCCAATTTCCTGAATTTCAAGGTTTGAACCTAAACAGTCGTGGGGGCTAATTCCTTTGTGGCCATTCAATTCCCAGGTCCGTGCTGTAAACCGATAGGGCTTGGAGGTCAGTGCACCAACTGGACACAAATCAATCACATTACCGGAGACCTCACTATCCATTGATGTACCAAGGAAAGTCGAGATCTTCATATCTTCTCCACGTCCGATTGCGCCCAGTTCCATTACCCCAGCCACCTCTTCGCCAAATCTTACGCAACGAGTGCAATGAATGCAGCGCGTCATTTCAGTGGTTATCAGAGGCCCAAGATCGACATTGTCGACAGATCTTTTAACCTCTTTGAATACTGAACTACTACCGCCGAACCCAATTGCCTGATCTTGAAGTGGGCATTCCCCCCCTTGGTCACAGATCGGGCAGTCCAAAGGATGATTGATCAGGAGAAACTCCATGGTGTCCTCTTGTGCCTGTTTCGCAATTTCAGACAAGGTCTGCACAACCATGCCATCGGTTACTGGGGTGGCACAGGCCGGGAGTGGCTTCGGCGCTTTTTCGACCTCGACGAGACACATTCTGCAGTTTGCAGCGACAGAGAGTTTTTCGTGATAACAGAATCGTGGAATGTAAATCCCCGCACTGTCGGCAACTTCGATAATGGTTGAACCTGGTTCTGCTTCGAACTGTTGCCCGTTGATCTCAACTTTAAGCATGATGAAAATAACCCATCATTAAGCTGCAACTTGAGACGAAATCTTCGCCTCGAACTCTCCACGAAAATGTTTGAGAAAACTCTGGACGGGCCAAGCTGCCGCATCCCCTAAAGCACATATAGTCCGGCCTTCAATCTTGTCAGCAACATTAACCAACTTGTCCAAATCACTGGCTGAGCCGACACCGGTTCTTATACGATAGATCAATCGATATAACCAGCCAGTACCTTCTCGACAGGGCGTACATTGTCCACAGGATTCGCGAAAATAAAAAAGTGCAATACGCTCCAATACCTCGACCATACAAGTTGTGTTATCCATCACAATCACCCCGCCGGAACCAATCATCGATCCTGCCTGCTGAAGCTGATCGTAGCCCATCTCACAAGACAGAATCGCCTCTGCTGGCATTACTGGCATAGAAGATCCTCCAGGGATAACAGCTTTTAGAGTACGTCCCTCGAGCAAGCCACCGGCAAGATTCAATAGCTCGCTAAACGGCGTCCCTAACGTGATTTCGTAGTTACCTGGACGCTGCACATGACCAGACACTGAAAATACCTTACTACCGCCGCTACCCTCTTGACCCAAATTATTAAACCAGTCCGGACCCTTGCGGATGATGGGCGGTAACGAGGCCAACGTTTCTGTATTGTTAACCGTCGTGGGTTTACCGAATGCACCCACTTGCGCAGGAAACGGCGGTTTAAACCGTGGCATTCCTTTTTTGCCCTCTAGTGACTCTAGTAATCCTGTTTCCTCACCGCAGATGTAAGCCCCTGCGCCGCGTTGACTGTAGAGATCAAAGGTCACTCCTGTCCCACGAATATCCTGTCCCAGATAACCTGCCTGGTAGGCCTCCTTAAGGGCATTCTCAAACCGTACCCACGGTTGGTGATATTCCCCCCTAATATAGTTGTACGCGACGGTGGAACCCGTCGCGTAACTTGCTATCGCCATTCCTTCGATTAACTGATGCGGATTGAGAGTCAGAATGTCCCTATCTTTAAACGTTCCTGGTTCACTCTCATCAGAATTACACACAATATACTTCTGACCCTGAGTATCGCGAGGCATAAAACTGAGTTTGAGCCCCGAGGGAAATCCTGCCCCACCTCTGCCTCTTAGGCCAGATGCCTTGATGATATCGATAACATCGGCAGGTGGTATTGATTCATCAATGATTTTCAACCAGGACTGGTAGCCCCCCAACTCTTTACAGTAGTGGTCCAGTAACCACGGCGACTGGACTTCCGGCGCGGGCAAACAAACATAGCATTGTCCCATGGCGATCAATCCAGCTCAGACAACAGTTGATCAACATCTTCTGCCGTCAGGTTCTCGACGTAACGATCATTGCAAATGAGCATCGGCGCTCCACCACAAGCACCTAGGCATTCGGCCTCAAACAACGCAACCTTGCCGTCGGCTGTGGTCTCACCAACATCCACGCCTAACCTATTTTTGAGTTGGTCAAGCACATCTTTGCTACCACGAAGCATGCAAGACACATTCGTACACACCCTAATTCTATGGCGACCGACAGATTTGGTATAAAACATGTCGTAGAAAGTTGCCACTTCGTAAACTTGTATTGGCTGAAGTGACAACACTGCAGCCACAGCATTCACGACACCTTCGGATACCCAGCCATGCTCTTGTTGTGCATAGCGCAAAGCCGACTTTACCGCTGCCCTACGACTCGGATATTTTTTTGCCTCGGCTTCTATTTTTTTTCTGACATCGTCAGATAACTGGTAGTCGATTTCCATAGCGCTAGCGATCTATTTCACCAAACACTATGTCCTGGGTACCGATAATTGCCACCATGTCTGTCAACATATGGCCGCGCGACATCTCATCTAAGGCTGCGAGGTGAGGAAATCCTGGAGCGCGGATTTTTACCCGATAAGGTTTGTTGGCACCATCTGACACCAGAAATATTCCAAATTCTCCTTTTGGGGCTTCTATTGCACAGTACACCTGCCCAGCGGGCACACTATAGCCTTCAGTAAACAGCTTAAAGTGGTGAATCAAAGATTCCATGTCTTCTTTCATTTCTTCCCGCGGCGGTGGACTCAATTTATAGTCATCCAACATAACTGAACCCGGATTATTCCTTAACCAGTCCACACACTGACTGACAATGCGATTTGATTGTCGCATTTCCTCCATCCTCACAAGGTATCTGTCGTAGGTATCCCCTGTTACCCCCACGGGTATATCAAAACTGACCCGGTCATACACCTCGTAGGGTTGTTTCTTGCGCAAATCCCATTCAACACCGGAACCCCTGAGCATCGGACCTGTAAAACCGAGTTGCAGTGCCTGCTCAGGCGTAACAACGCCTATGTCGACGGTTCTCTGTTTCCAGATTCGATTATCGGTAAGTAAAGTCTCGTACTCATCAACACACGCTGGAAACCGTTCCGTAAAAGCGTCTATGAAGTCGAGTAAGGAGCCAGACCGATTTTCGTTCCGACTGGCCATGCCCTCTTCGCCCTCGCGGTCATTTCTTTGATACAGTGGCATCTTGTCGGGCAAATCCCGGTAAACCCCACCTGGCCGATAATAGGTCGCGTGCATGCGTGCACCTGACACTGCTTCATAGCAGTCCATTAAATCTTCCCGTTCCCGAAAAGCATACAAAAATACGGCCATCGCTCCAATATCTAACGCATGTGCACCTAGCCACATCAAGTGATTACGAATTCGGGTAATCTCATCAAACATAACCCTTATATACTGAGCACGAATTGGCGGCACTACACCCAGCAACGACTCTATCGCNAATACATACGCATGCTCATTACACATCATGGATACATAATCCAGCCGATCCATGTAACCAATACTGTGATTGTAAGGTTTACTTTCTGCCAGCTTTTCTGTTGCTCTGTGCAGCAACCCGATATGCGGGTCCAGCCTTTCGATAACCTCCCCATCCATCTCCATAATTACTCTTAATACGCCATGTGCTGCCGGGTGTTGTGGCCCGAAGTTCATGGTGTAATTGCGGATCTCAGTCATTGGCCCATTCATCGCGGATAACCCGGGGTACCGTTACCCTCGGTTCAACGGACACGGGTTCGTAAACAACTCTACCTTTCTCTTCGTCGTATCTCATTTCCACATGGCCAGACAACGGGAAATCTTTNCGGAACGGATGACCGATGAACCCATAATCAGTCAGCAGTCGCCGNAGATCCGGATGACCNTGGAATTGNATTCCGAAAAGATCGAACGCCTCCCGTTCGTACCAGTTCGCGCAACGCCACACCTCGATNACCGAATCAATGGTTAAATCATCTTCNGGAACGGGTACGATCACACGCAGGCGCTGATTCAGACTTACCGAAAGGAGATGGTAAACAACAGCAAATCTATCGTTATCCCAACTCCGCTGTGCCTCTTGGCCATAGGCCTGATAGTCAACAGCACACAGATCAACCAGTTGTTCGAATGCGGTGTCTTGATGGTCCCGCAGTTTTCTCAACAGTTCAAGCGACGACGATCGACTGACCGTCATGGTAAGGCATACCGAATCCTCGGTGATCAATGCATCAAATTCACCGGATATAGACTTGACCTGACTGTGCAGGTCTTTTGTGGCACCCATGTGGTTATCGGACTCTAGCGCGCTATGGTGTCTGTGCGCTTGATCTTTTTTTGAAGCTGGATGACACCGTACAACAACGCCTGTGGTGTAGGAGGGCATCCCGGCACATACACATCGACCGGGACGATCCGGTCACATCCACGAACCACTGAATATGAATAATGGTAATAACCACCGCCATTCGCACAAGACCCCATAGAAATTACCCAACGCGGTTCTGGCATCTGCTCGTAGACTTTACGTAAAGCTGGCGCCATCTTGTTGGTCAGCGTACCGGCTACGATCATCACATCTGACTGACGCGGGCTTGGACGGAAAATCACACCAAAGCGATCCAGATCATAACGGGATGCGCCTGTATGCATCATTTCTACAGCACAACATGCCAGGCCAAATGTCATTGGCCACATTGAACCCGTACGGGCCCAATTTATGAGGTCATCCAACCTGGTAGTCGCCCAACCCTGTTCTAATACCCCTTCTAATGCCACGCGATCACTACTCCCATTCCAATGCACCCTTCATCCATTCATAGATAAAACCGGCCACCAGCACCAGCAAAAATATTATCATCGCGAGAAAACCGAACATTCCGATCTCGTCCAAGGCGACCGCCCACGGAAACAAAAAAGCAATTTCCAAGTCAAAAATAATGAATAAAATAGCGACCAGATAATAACGGACATCAAACTTCATACGACTGTCTTCGAAGGCTTCGAAACCGCATTCGTATGGAGAGAGTTTTTGTTGATTTGGCCGGTGTGGGCTTAGCAGCTTACCAGCCACCAGGAGAACAACCCCAAGACCTGAAGCAACGATCAAGAACAGCAGCACTGGCAAGTAGTTGGCAAGCATGCAGCTGTCGTTTCAGATGGGTGACCTTAGGCTATCGATACCCTAAATTCTAGTGACTGACCCCCCATACGGTCAACAAATATAGCCGCCCGGGCTAGCCAAAATACGATGTTAACCAACCATTCACACTAAATTTCTGGTGCCGAAGGCCGGACTCGAACCGGCACGGCTTGCGCCACCGCCCCCTCAAGACGGCGTGTCTACCAGTTCCACCACTTCGGCATATATCTGGGTCACTCACTCAGTGAATAGTCTACTTTAATACAGTTTCAATCTTTGGACCCAGGTACAGCCGGTAGATCGGTCGAGTCTTTTTCTCGTAGGCTTTCTGCGAGTGGCGCCTGGGAGGTGGTGGTTTCGATGACACTTCTTGGTGCACCCCCCTTCTGGGTGTACATATAGGCGAGACTCAGGCCAGATATAAAAAACACCGCTGCCAAACCTGCCGTAATTCGACTCAGGAAGGTGGCTGACCCTTGACTGCCGAACACCGATTGGGAAGAGCCACCCCCGAACGCAGCGCCCATATCGGCGCCTTTGCCCCGCTGCAAAAGCACCAGGATCACTATCGAAACAGCAGCTACCAGGTGAATCACCGTGAAAATACTGATAATCATCTCATCGCTCCATTGATGCACAGATCGCAAGGAAATCACTAGCTACTAGCGCAGCACCACCAATTAGCCCACCGTCGATATCTGGGGAAGAAAATATTCCTTGAGCGTTTTCAGGTTTTACACTGCCACCGTAAAGCAACCGAGTATGATCTGCAACACCCGGGTTGAGTTCTGCTATCGACTCCCGAATCAAAGCATGCACTTCCTGCGCCTGGTCCGGACTTGCGCTACGACCAGTGCCAATCGCCCAAACGGGTTCATAGGCAACAATTGCGAATGGGAATATATCGACACCGTTTAAGTCAAGCACGCTCATGAGTTGTTCCCGAACCACCCGGCCAGTATCCCCGCGTTCCCGCTCCTCGAGTGTTTCCCCCACACAAACAATCGGTTTCAGTTCCGCAGCCATGGCCGCCTTAACTTTTTGAGCCACCAGATCACTCGATTCACCGTACAGAGCACGCCGCTCCGAATGTCCAACAATCACATAATTCCAGTTTCCGGCAACTAATGAACGACGCATCATTTCTCCTGCTACTAAAGATCCGTAATCTTCTATATTGGCCGACGAGCGGCGGCGATGTTACCGAGACACAACGCTGGACGCAACCGAATCGTTGACAGAGTCGAATACGCTAATACTTAGCACTCGAACTCACAACAGCCATGGTCAACTGTTCGACCAACATCTCTACCTGTACTGCATCTACCCCCTCAACCATGACTCGAATCAAGGGTTCAGTTCCTGAAGGTCTCAGGACAACCCTGCCGTTGCAATCCAGCGCCGACTCAACCTCACGAACTGCGTTGATAACCGTTTCGTCGTCCAGCAGTATAGCCGCAGGAACAGAACCATTTATCGGAACATTGATCATGGACTGCGGATAAATCTGCAAACCCGACACGAGTTCNGCTAATGTCCNGCCAGTCGAACGCATCACCTCAAGTACGCTAACTGCCGTCAGTAACCCATCGCCAGTTGTACNCTTGTCAAGCTGGATGATATGCCCTGAGGTTTCACCTCCTAATGTCCAGCTTTTCGCGTACATCTTTTCCAGCACATACCTGTCTCCAACATTGGAGCGCTCGAAAGCAATCCCCCGCTCTTGACATGCCAACTCCAGGCCGAGATTACTCATAACGGTCCCGACTATTCCGTCC
>JGI24815J26687_1000068_pt1 | contig 19231 bp, 13 predicted proteins | sample METZYME_3_150m_FD_26687 | JGI IMG/M metagenome (IMG submission 26687) | reverse complement strand
TTTATGGAATGCAGATGCGACCAATGGCAATGACTCTGGCAAATGATGAAGCTATTGATAATGTTGCCTCATACATTTCCACTTTCTCCGCAGGAGTTTCTTCTGCTTCTACTGAAAGTGTTGAAGCAGCACCAGCTTCAACAGTAGCAGTTAATGTTTCAGGATCTGCCGAAAAAGGAAAAACTTCATACGCGGTTTGCGTATCCTGTCACGGGGTGGACGGTGCAGGAAACAAAGCACTGAACGCACCAAGAATTTCCGGACAACAGGAATGGTACGTTGCACGCCAATTAGCTAATTTTAAAGTGGGAATCCGCGGTTCACACNAGNAGGATGTTTACGGTCAGCAAATGCGTCCCATGGCCATGATCCTGGCTAATGAACAGGCNGTTGCTGATGTAGCAGCATATACGAATACGCTGAACAGTGCGCCTGCCGCTTCAACAGTACAAGGTGATGCAGCAGCAGGAAAAGCCGTTTATGGTGTCTGCGCATCCTGTCACGGTACAAATGGTGAGGGCAACAAAGCGTTGAATTCTCCTGCTATTGCCGGCCAGCATGACTGGTATATTGTGAGACAGCTCCAAAATTTTAAAAAGGGGATTCGCGGTAGTGATGCCGGTGATACTTATGGCCAGCAAATGAGCCCGATGGCCATGACTCTTGTAGATGACACAACAATAAATAATGTAGCAGCCTACATTTCCACCCTCAAATAACACACCATCTCGGGGAACCACTTTTTATGGTTCCCCGTGCTCTTCCGCCTTTCCCTTTATTTGCGGACTGCTCTTTTCATTATTTGTACCGCCGAATTGTTTTATGAATAGTTCAAATGTCTTAAAGTTTTTTGTTGCCTCTTTAGAGAATAAATGTTATAAATTTTCAGGGGGTACAAATAGGAGACTTTAGTGTACAGTATAGTTTTATAGATAACTTCAAGTTACCTGAAGCTTCACGAATACTCTCTTACTTTTCATAAAAAAGGAATTAGAATGAAAAAACTGTTTGTTTTAGGAATTACATCAGTTCTCGGAATTATGTTTGTATTTAATGCACACGCTGGCGGCGACGCGGCAAAAGGTAAAGCAGCATATGCTGTTTGCCTTGCCTGTCATGGCGCAGACGGAATGGGTAACAAAGCACTCAATGCCCCTGCTATTGCGGGTCAATCCACATGGTACCTGGAACGACAACTGAAAAATTTCAAAAAAGGTATGCGCGGCGCAAATCCAAAAGATACATACGGAATGCAAATGCGTCCAATGGCTTTAACTTTGCCGACAGATCAAGCAATTGCTGATATGGCAGCCTATGTGGCAAGTATGCCTCAAAGCAAGTCTCTGCAACCTTGAAAGGTGACGTAGATGCTGGTAAAAAAGCATATATGCTATGTCAATCCTGTCATGGACCTGCCGGTGGGGGAAACGCTGCTCTAAACTCCCCAAAGTTGTCAGGACAACATGACTGGTATCTGGTGCGTCAAATTAAAAACTTCAAAGCCGGAGTACGCGGTACAAAAGCCGGAGATACTTATGGAGCGCAAATGCGTCCAATGGCAATGGCTTTAGCAAATGAGGAAACTATCAATAATGTAGCAGCGTACATTGCCACATTCAAATAACAATATTCTACCTTCCTTCTTCAAGGGCTCCTGTTTAGCAGGAGCCTTTTTCATTCCTGCAACTTGTTTCCTGCTCTCATGCAGAGACCTGGAAATCTTTCATAGCAGATAAAATTAGTGTGCAGATTTTTTTAGAAAAGCGAGTAAATACTACTTCTAAGGGAAGAGCTTTAGTGCTTTCCGCAGCATTGTTTTTAGTCCTGCTCATAAGTTGGTTCTTTTTTTTAGCGGTCGGCATCGACCCCCTAGCTGCATACAATATTATCGGCGAGGAAATTTTCCTTACAAGTTACGGCTGGCAGGATCTGATGGTCAAAATGACGCCTTTGTTGTTTACAGGTCTGGCAGTAGCTCTTGCCGCCCAAATGCGTCAGTGGAACATCGGAGCAGAAGGTCAGTTTCACATGGGAACTTTTGCCATGACATGGTTCGCTTTACACTTCGACGATAAGGTCCCTGGGAGCATGCTGATAATTATCATGCTTATAATGGCGGCTATTGGCGGTGGATTGTGGGGCTGCATTCCGGGATTCCTGAAAGCCAGATTCGGTGTAAATGAAATCATCACTTCTCTCTTGCTCAATTATGTAGCTGCTGCGTGGATTGACCATTTATTGTTTGGAGCGTGGCGTGATCCTGGAAGTAACAACTTTCCAATTACCAGAGAATTCTCAGCAGCTTCACAACTCCCTACCTTTGGTAACACATCAGTACATGCCGGACTGATTCTAGCCTTTATTTTTGTGGTAATTACAGCTTGGATTTTGTGGAAAACGCAGCTTGGATTTAAAATCAGGCTTACCGGAGACAACCCAGAAGCGGCACGTTACGCGGGAGTTAATATTCGTACCTTGACCATCCTGATCTTTGTCGCAAGTGGAGCCATTGCCGGCATCGCCGGATTCAGCGAAGTAACAGGAATTCATTACCGACTGCAGCAAAACATTTCTATTGGTTATGGTTATACCGGTATCATTATTGCCTGGCTTGCGAAAAATCATCCGCTGGGTGTAATTATCAGCGCTTTTTTTATGTCCATTATTTTTGTCAGTGCAGAAGTCCTGCAAATAGAATATGGTCTACCGATTTCAATCGTTTTTCTTTATCAGGGTATAATTTTGTTTACAGTATTGGGTACAGATATTTTTACCGAATACCGTTTGCGGATAACACGTTTTTTAGTTTAGGCAAAATAAATGAAAACTAGTTAACAAAATATTTATGGAATTTTTCATACAAATACTAATTGCCGCTGTTGGGATGGGNACCCCTTTGTTATTTGCNACACTNGGTGGAGTGATAAGTGAAAGAGCTGGAGTGATAAATCTCGGAATGGANGGACTGATGCTCATCGGTGCGCTGGTTGCTTTTGTAGTCATGTTGAATACCGGNAATTACTTTTATTCAGTAGTTGCTGCTGCCCTTGCTTCCGGGACCGTATCAATGATTCACGGAATTGTCTGTTTAATGCTGCGCGCAAGTCAGATNGCTTCAGGCTTAGCAATGACTTTTTTCGGTGCGGGACTCAGTGGATTATTNGGAGACNAACTTACAGGTGAAACAGTAGAACCTCTTACTCGTATTCCAATACCTGGACTGAACGCCATTCCCATTCTNGGCCGAGCACTTTTTAATCAGGATTTACTCGTATATTTTTCATATCTTTGTGTGGCACTTTCATGGTGGATGCTTTTCAAAACACGATTAGGATTAAACATACGTTCAATGGGAGAAGCACCAGAGGTTTGTGATTCACTAGGACTTTCTGTTTTGAGGTATCGTTTTTTTGCTGTTGTTGGCGGTGGAATGTTGATCGGAGTTGGAGGTGCATATTTTCCGCTTGCATTAACTCCGTTTTGGGTAGATGGTATTACTGCAGGAAGGGGATGGATTGCTGTTGCCTTGGTCATTTTTGCTTTTTGGGATCCGGTTAAGGCATTGGGGGGAGCTTACCTTTTTGGTCTTGCACTGGCTCTGGAACTTCGTCTGCAAATCNTGGGTATAGAAATTTCACCCTATTTTTTGAAAATGTTACCATATGTTTTAACTATACTGGTGTTAACTTTAGTGACCATCAGGCATAAACGTCTTGGGATCCAAGTTATGCCTCTCGCACTTGGGAACGTTTTTTTTAGAGGTGAAAAACATTGATTTTTTGTGAGGGATCTACCAGCGGGTTTGGTTGACTTTGTAACCAGCCAATTTGTGGCTAAATCATTCTTTATATAAAAACAAAGACTTAGACAAATCAGAAAAATCAAAGTTAAATTTTATATTATTCCCCTGCAGCCTGAAATTAAAGGAACCATATTTTGGTTGAAATATTTAAAAAAAATATGGATCATTTAATGTCTGTTTTTTTCGAACTTAAGAAGAAATAGTTCGCAATTCAGAAAAGGGGGGATTCCCTGCTGCCAAGCATCAATGAATGGCAGCTTTAATATAGGTTCTAGTTGCGAACCTATTAATCTATTACTCTAAATAAGGAGGAAATATGAATAAATTAATTTCATTAATGGTAGCAGTTTTAATGTCTGCAATATTTAGTTCAAGTGCCTTCGCTTTACCATCAGTTGGTTATGTCCTTGTAGGCCCAAAAAACGATGGTGGATGGTCAATGCGGCATTACCAAGGATTTGAATCCTTAAAGAAGCATGGATATAAGGTATCTGGTGTTGAAATGGTGCCAGAAGCCGAATCTTCAAAAGTATTTACCAAACTTGCGCGGAAACACGATATTGTCTTTGCAACCTCATTTGGGTATATGGACCCAATGGTTAAGGCTGCAAGCAAATCACCAGATACAATATTTTTGCACGCTACGGGTTACAAGGGAAACGACAAAAACATGGACAATTACGTCTGTCACTCATTTCAAGCTCGTTACCTAACTGGAATAGCAGCTGGTATGTTAACCAAGACTGGTAAAATTGGAGTAGTTGGATCTCATCCAATTCCTGAGATTATCCGTAATATTAATGCAATTGCACTTGGGGCACAGACAGTAAGGCCAGACATTAAAGTTCAAATTGTCTGGATCAATTCATGGTTTGATCCACCTAAAGACATGGATGCAGCTAAAGCTCTTCTTGATGACGGGAATGACATCCTGTACACAACGACTGATTCACCCAGTGTAGTTACTCTTGCACAAACCTCATGGAAGCAAAACGGTAAAGAGGTGTGGAGTATGGGTAATGATGCTCCTATGGGAAGTAACGGACCAGATCGATACATCACAGGTATGATGTTCAACTGGAATGTTCTATACAAACATATCGTTGACCAACTCGCAGCTGGTAAACTCAAAATGAATCAGAGGTGGAATTGGGGTTTGAAAGAAAATTGTGTAGGACTATCACCATGGGGCAAAAATGTTCCAGGTAGTGTGGTTAACAAAGTTGAAACTGTCAAAATGGAATGGATAAATGACAATATGGATGAGTGGTATCCTTTTTCTCAAGGCATTACGAAAAAGGATGGAACCAAGATCCCGGCAGGTAAAATCAAACGTCAACAACTTGAAACCATGCAGTACTTCGTAAAAGGGATTGTAAACAATTTTCCTACGCAGTAAGAAATGATTCCGATAATCGATTTCAGAGATGAAAATTGTGTAGAAGAAATGCGAAATGCATATACTACTTCCGGTTTTGCAGTTTTCACTCATGTTTATGATGAATGGTTATCGGAGTTTGCTGATTGGAAGCAACTCATTGATGAGTTTTTTCTACTACCACTAGATGAAAAAAAACAATATGCATATAGTGGTGTAAAGGAATCTTGGTTATAATTGGTTGGAGGAAGAGCGTCTTACTCCAACCATGCCTGGGGATTTGAAAGAATCTTATAATTGGGTATCCCCAGACCGTATGCAAGAAAAATATTGGCCGAAAGAGATACCAGAATTCAAATTGATGGCGGAAAAGATAGAACGCATTGCAAGAATGTTGTCCTATCAATTTCTCTATAGATTTGAGAAAGTTCTGGGACTCCCTAATGGGAAATTGGTAGAGAATCATATTGATGGTTCTTCAACCATGAGGATACTACACTATCCTCCATACGAAGGAGAGATTAAAACAAATCAAGTAAGGGGGGGTGCCCATACTGACTATGGTTCAATCACTTTACTATGGAGGTTTGATGATATACCAGGCTTACAGATATATGATAAAAAATCTGATGATTGGATAGATGCACCAATAATCGAAAATTCATTAGTACTGAATGTGGCAGATATGTTTGCAAGGTGGTCAAACGATATACTAAAGTCCACACCGCATAGAATTGTTAATTCAGATTTGTCTAGACCACGATACTCAATGCCATACTTTGTTGATCCAGGTCGAGATGTAATAATAGAAAATCTCACGAAAGACCCTGCCAAGTATCCACCAATTTCTGCATACGAATATCTCAAATGGAGACTAGCACAGTCCTATGTTGATGATAGCTATACAGNAAATGAACAAGTTGCAAAAGACGGCAACCTGCACCTTCCCGAGAAATCTGAATATTCCACACCTAACGCCCTATAAATCCTGAATATACATACTCTTCATTATAAAAATAGTTATACAAAATTTTATGAAGCGAAATATGTATAGTGAATAATATGGTGAAGCCTAAAACTGTATTTTTGTCAAAACTAGCTTAACAAACCTGTGTCCCCCCTCATCTTTAAAAACCATGCAACACAACTGCTCCGCTTTCCTAGAGCGCAATGCTGATGTTCCGGAAGTTCAGTCTGCATTAAAATCCGTAAAATCCCTGACTAAGTCTAAAGACATATTTTTGAAACGTTTGTCTTTTGAAGCAGAACCCGCCGATTTTGCAAAATTCCTTTCAGCAGGTAAATTTAACAAACCTCAGTCAAAGGAAGAACAGCATGGAGGATGAAGCTTTATCCCGGATGAGTCTGACTGAAGTCTCCGGAGCAATTGCAAAGAGGAAAGTATCCTCGCTGGAAGTTGTACAGAACAGTTTAGCGCAACTTGAAAAACACGGATCCAGCCTGAATTGCCTGGCACGTTTGTTTACAGTAAACGTATTGGAAGATGCTAAAAAGGCGGATCAGGAATTAGCTTCCGGAAATTCACGGGGAAAGCTACACGGGGTCCCGCTCATACACAAAGACATGTTTTACCGTGCGGGACAAATTACGGCCTGCGGTTCTAAAATATGTGAAAACTATTTTCCGGAAACAACGGCAACTGTTTTGCTCAATCTGGAANATGAGGGTGCACTNGATCTGGGACGTCTGAACATGGTTGAATTTGCTTATGGACTGACTGGTCACAACGAAATTACGGGGGATGTCCGCAACCCGTGGAATCCAGAATACATTCCTGGAGGTTCTTCAAGCGGTCCGGCAGCAGCTGTAGCAAGTTTTTTGAGTTACGGTTCACTTGGTTCCGATACCGGAGGTTCAATCCGCTTTCCGGCGTCATGCTGTGGACTTGTGGGAATGAAGCCGACATACGGCCGTGTCAGCCGTTTTGGCGCAATGCCGCTTTCTTTTTCCCTGGATCACATTGGACCACTCACCAGAANCGTAGNGGATTGCGCATTGCTCACAGAAATAATCTCTGGTTCAGATCCAAACGACAGTACTTCGGTATCACGACCAAAAGGAGATTACCTGAAGGAATTGGAAGCCGGAATACGAGGATTAAAGATTGGTGTACCAACCACTTATGCTTCCGGAGATTCCGGTTTTTTAGCACCTGTACATCCTGAGGTAATGAGGGAAATGGAAAAGAGCCTGGCAGTTTTTCAAGNTGCCGGTGCTGAGATTGTTCCGCTTGCGCTTCCGGATAGTTTTAAAATCTGCAACGACCTGGCAAATATAATTGCGGGATCGGAAAGCAGTTCCGCCCATGCAAACTGGTTAAAGCAAAGAGCTCAAGATTACGGTTCACAAACACGTGAGCGTCTGCTTACCGGATTTCTAGTGTCAGCTGTTGATTATCTGGAAGCGCTTAAATTACGCAAAGAAATATTGGCTGAATTTCTGGCTGATGTATTTACCTTAGTGGACGTGCTGCATGCACCGGTGGTACCGATTCCTGTGCCGACCTTAGTGGAATCAAACATTCAAAATAATCCCGGATTCATCGAATACCTCTCTTTACTTGGTCACTGCACACGCCCCTTTGATTACCTCGGGCTGCCTGCTTTGTCTCTACCTGCAGGACTGACTGATAATGGAATGCCCTCCGGTTTCCAGTTAGTAGCTCCCCCTTTTGAAGAATCTGTTTTATTTCGTGCTGGCCACGCTTATGAAAGAGAAACAACATGGTCTTTTCCTGAAATAATTTTTCAGTAAGTTAAAAAATACTATCCTGATGTAAATTAGTTTTCATTTTGGACCTTTAATTGAATAAACACATTCCGAATAATTATTTTTTCGTTTTAGAAAAATAAGAGAACAGTTTATTGCTGAAAATAGTATTTCTATTCAATACTATAACTGATTTTTAGTTCAACTTTAGGCTTGTGTATATACTGTGAATCTGCGAGAGTCTTCCTATTAATAATAAAATGATTCACTTAAAACTTCACTTGGAGCTTAAGTTAACTTGAACTTAAAGCTTTAAAAAACAAAATCAAGGAGAAATTCTCATGCAACTTAATGTACGTAACGGAGCGTTTACACTCATTTTGTTATTGTTTGGATCTCAGGCATTTGCCGGCGGTGGTGGCGGAAACAGCTTAATTGAGCCTTTAGGCGCGATGCTGTTGGCTGCAGCTGTAGTTGCTATAATTTTAAGCTACGCCAAACAGGCAAGTTTGTTTGCATTCATCATTGTCGGAGTTTTGGGCGGTATTTTTGGTGTAAGAGAGGTGATCAACAAAGATGTGATGACCGCTTTTGTAGACATCGGCATCACGCTTTTACTCTTTATGGCTGGAATGGAAGTTGATATTCCCGGGTTGATTAAACGCTGGAAACTACTGCTGATTAACGGTTTTGGCCAGATCATTGGCCTGTTCGGAATCAGTGCAGCACTTGGGCTACTGTACGTCGGTATTGACGCGGATTATATGGTTGCCGTAGGTTTACCAGCAGAAAACGCCACACCTGCTTTAATTTATTTTGCACTCTGTCTCACCTTGTCTTCCACTATCCTCGTAATCGGCACGCTCAAAAATACCGGACAAATTGCGCAGGAACACGGTCAGGTTGCGCTCGGACTGATGGTGCTGCAGGATATTGTGGCCGTTGTTGCACTCGCCATCCTCGGTAGCTTGAATCCTGACAAAGTCGGTGGTGCTTCTTTAGGTGTAGAAGTTGCGATGATTTTCGGAAAAATGATCGGTTTGGCAATTGTGCTTTATTTTGTGACAAAGTATATTCTCAATCCCCTTTTCAAATTTTTTGCACAATCAGGAGAGCTCCTTTTCATTGGAACTTTAGGTTATGGTATGGGAGTAGCAGCACTTTGTGAGGTGATCCATTTTTCTTCAGGAATCGGAGCCTTTTTTGCGGGTGCTACTCTTGCGGCGCTACCATACCGACACGAAATTGAAGACAAAGTAGAACCCCTGAAAGCCTTCGGTATAATCCTCTTTTTTATGGGACTTGGTTTCGATATTTCCGAATTAAAGCCTGAACAAATGCTGGGCGGTTTAACAGAAGGACTTATACTAGCGATTTTAGTTGTCATCCTGACAGTCCCGCTGATGCTGTTTTTGGGGTACATGAGTCGTTTGAGTGGTAAACCGTCTTTCCTGATGGGAGCAATCATAAACCAAAGTTCGGAATTCTCGCTGATGCTGGCAGTACTTTGCTGGCAGTACAAGCTCTTTGATCCTCATCTGTTTATTGTGATTACTTTGGTGGTACTAATTTCATTTTTCTTTTCCTCACTGGGCCACCAGTTTCTTGATCAGATCTATGGTGCACTTTCCAAAACCCTGGGCTTCATGGATGGACGATCCAAAGCCGAGGCAGAATCCGGTGATGAAGAATTTGTCATGGAAGGGCATGTAGTAATCATGGAGTATAACGAGTTAGCAATTGAAATTGCGGACTTCTATGCTCAGCGTGGACAACAAGTTTTGCTGTTGGACTTAGACCCTCACATTATTGAACATTTTGAAAATCAGCACGGTCACAGTAACATCCATGCACATTACTCTAATATGGCTGATCCTGATGTGTGGGAAGATTTAGCATTTAACAAAGCAAAAGTGGTGATCTCCTGTATGGACGGAGGCCAGGAGGCAGAATTAGCTATTTCCCGCTGGCTCAAGAAGGAATCTCCAGATNTTCCGTTTATTGCTGCTACATCCTCACATGAAGAAACTTTAGAATTATATGGAGCAGGTGCACGTTATGTAATTCAAACAGAGTACCTGGCAGCAAAATCCTTTCGCAATATGTTTGAAATGGAAGAAACTAAGGAACCNAAAGAAGCTTTCCGTGAAGCTGGCGAAAGTCATTTTTCTGAAACAAAAAAACTGCAAGAAGGACTTGGCGGCACTTTTGCCAATGCTTAATTTTGTGCTAATCAACATTACAAAGAGGTCTTATGTATAAGTCACTTTTTTTCAGATTCTCGGCCATTTTAACCATTGGGCTATTAGTTGCGTCTCCTGCATATGCGGGAGGTGGAGGATGGTTCATTAAACCTCTGGGTTTGATGCTTGGCGGCGCAATGCTGCTAACTATATTGCTGACCAAACTCAAGCAGACAAATNTTCTGTCTTTTGTNATCATGGGCTACATCATGGCCAGNGTCGCAGGACTTCCTGAAACCTCTCTTGATCAGCTTGACGAGCATTATCATGGAATACGTGCCATNCTTTCCGGATTCCAGCAAATTGGTATTGTGCTGATTCTATTCATGGCTGGACTGCAATTCAACCTCATTGATATAACAAAGAGGGTAAATTTGATNCTTGTCAATGGAATTGGTTATATGGGTTTGGGATTACTTGTGTATTTTTGGGCAGCATCCAACTTTGCAGGAACGGAAGGCTTTAGTGAAAGTATTTATTTTGCACTTTGCCTTGCAGTCCCATCAAGCATATTGGTTCTTTCCGCCCTGGAAGATAGCGGAACAGAAGAATCATTACAAGGTCAGATATCAAAAGGGATTGCTGTAATCTGTTCTCTCTGTGCAATCGTTTTCATTGCCAAATTAAGTGCGACAGGAGTAGTAAGTCAAATTTCCGATTCCTCAACTTTCTTTTCTGGTGCAGATTCTTTCATGGAATTCAACCTATGGCTGACAGAGAGATTGGTATTTTTGGTAGTTATTTTAATGATACTTTCCAAAGTAGTACTTGAACCAGTTGTGCGTTATTTATTACGTTCATCAGAACTCCTCTTTGTCAGTGCGTTGGGATATTGCATGGGCATTGCGGCCATTTGCGGTTTTATTGGAATTTCGCCAGAGGCTGGAGCTTTCTTCGCTGGGATTTCTGTAGGCAACCTTCCTTATAGACTAGACATTGAGGACAAGGTAGGCCCCCTTAAATCATTTGGAGCATTATTTTTCCTGACACTCGGAGTTGAAATAGCAACAATTCAGGTCGATAATTTCTCCGGAAACATGGGCGCAATCATACCTCTCTTGATTTTAGTTGTTCTTATCAAACCTTTCTTCTTAATAATTACCGGTTATGCAACAAAACTCAAAGGACGCACTGCCTTTTTCATCGGGACGACCATAAATCAGGCATCAGCGGTGTCAATCATTGTCGCACTATTGGCATGGAAATATGAACTCTTTGACGATCGGATTTTTGCGATTTTAATTTCAGTAATTCTTCTTTCACTTGTTATCTCATCCATGGGTCATGCGGTTCAACCGGGACTATATAATTCTTTCAGATGGCTTGTTGGAGTATTAAACAGAAATATTTCAGCTATAGATCTGGAAAACAAACAGAAAGTGGTACTGAAAAATCATGTTGTTCTGCTCGGGTTTAACGAAATAGCTCAGGAGATAGGAGAGTTCTATGAGGAACAACTCACTCCAGAACGCGTTTTATTGATCGACTGCGATCCAGAAATTATTAAACATTTTGAGGAACGCAAGGATTGCAATGTTGATCCGGTTTATGCTGACCCAAATGACCCTAAAGTGTGGAAAGAATATAAACTTTCTGAGGCAAAAGTTGTTGTTTCCTGTACTGGTAGTGACTTAGATGCTGATTTGCAACTTGCAGCTTACATCAGACATACAGCACCGGATCTTCCGTTTTTAGCTGTAACAGCCTCTCATGAGGATTCACTGAAACTTTACGAGAGCGGGGTTCGTTATGTTGTCCAGACAGACCATCTTGCATCAAAAACCTTCAGAAATATCTTTTCTGAAGAAATTGACAAACCTGCTTCCGAGTCTTTTGTGGAACAAGGTAACAGTCACTGGAAGGATACACGTTCCATCAGGGATGGTTTAGGTGAGATCTTCAAACTTGTATAAGCTTAGTACTGTAAGGGTATTTCTTCCTTGTTATTAATATTACTGAAACTCAGGATCTAGCCCTTACATTAGGTGCGCGCAACTGATTTGCCCGGAACTGCTCAATACGCTTGTGCCCTAGCTTGATCAGTTGCTCAATTTCTTCTGTGGAAACATCAATCAAGTCTGCAATTTCATACAGCAATTTTTCTTCCCTCTCATCAAAATCTCTGTCAACGGTAGCGATATTGAGCAGACTCTCAAGCAAATGCCCTTTATCTTTTTTACTGAATTTAATTTCCGTAAGTGGTGGTACCTGCCAGCGTAAAATATATTCCTCCAGTTCCTGAATCTTCTTATTATCCTTCACCAGACGAATCGCAGAATGCAGGAATGAACGTTCATGAAGATCGATATGCTCATCTGCCATTACCATGGCTACAATTGCAGCTGCAAACCAAAATAGTTGCTCCTCTGTCATTCTTTCCACCAGTTCAGTATCAAACTCTGGGATTTCATGATCAACAGCATCCATCCTGATTTTTCGTAAAACCCTAGTGCTTTTAAGTGCTTTACGTGCATTTTCGCTCCCATATTTTGCTGCTTCCCGGAACCAGTGATATGATTCATCCAAATTACGTTCTACACCTTTTCCATTGAAATTCATCAAGCCCAGATTATATTTTGCCCTAGTGTGATTAAGAATGGCTGCTTGATGGAAACATTGATATGCTTCCTGATAATCTTCTTCGTTTTTGATCAATTTCAATCCCTTCCGAAACAATTTCTCTGCCTCTGCTGATGGTTTAACATCCACTTTCGCTTGATCTATGTTTTCGAAGNATTCCTCCTCAAAACCATTTAGCTGTGCAGCTGAATTTACAGGAGCAATAAAAACTAGTCGATCACCTGGATTTACCATCAGTTCCGGATGTGGGTTCACCAGGAGTTTATGTGTCTGACTACGGATCAAACCAACCGGAAGTTCTTCTTCACTTCCCTTCAATTCCACAATTGTAGTAAGCCAACTTTTGCTTTCCGATTCCTGGGTTAACTGCCGTACATGGAGGCTTTGAGTAGTAGATTCCTCCAAGATAATTTCTTCAATTAAAGTCCCTAAGCCCGGATTGAACGCAGACTGGGATAGTATAGGAGAAATCAACTCTTCCGGATCAAGACAATAATCACAACCAACTTTAAAAAGTTGTTGATCAAAATCTTCCTTGTGATAGGTTGAAACAGTGAAAACCTCTCCATCAGTTGCCTGCTCCAATCTCAACACTGACATGAGATTTTGCCCATCATCGGCATGATCAATAAATGCAACTTTCGCCTCATTTGAACGCGCCTGCTCAAATATTTTTTCAGAGTTTGAGTCACCTTCGATCCATTCTACATTCAAATTGTCTGGTATATCTTCCATAATAGAGTTTTCTGAAAGTACCACAATTTTCTCCTGCTGATTTCTCTGGCTCATTTCAAGTAAACAGCGATTAATGAAAACAAGATTGTCAGAACTAATCAAAATGTGACCTTCAATCCCGATTTCATCCATACCTATCACTTCGACGGCATGCCTTTCAAGGTCACCATTTGGCCTGTCCGCAGGAGGTTCAATCTGCATAATTAAACAATTTTTAGGTATTTCAAATGCCGCATCAGGATTTATCATTACCACTTCATTTATCACTACCGCAAGCGGCATTATGCCATGTTCCTGTTTTTTCTTTTTGATGAGTTCCAGCCAGGTGCCACCTATGTGAGCCGGACCAGGTTTCCTGGCGGCAATGATGTAACCATGTGATCCGTTGATCACTTCCTTGATCCATTCAGGTGCACCCTGAGAATGAAAGGCTAAAAGCATCAATGGAACATAAAGATCATATGGGTCAAGTGCATGGTCACAGCCTACATCCTCAAAATATTTCCTGAACTCCCGGCCAACATACTGCGCCTGAGTAACTATCTTCCCTTCGCTTAAGGTCTCAAGCTGCAGGACTGTCATAAGGGAATAACTATTGTCCTTAAAATAAACATAGGCAATTTTAGCTTTTGCAGCTGCTGCTTTCCGCAAAACATTCAGATCAAAAGAATCTCCAGAGACCCATTTCAGATTATTTTTAGAAGATCCGAGCAGTGGATGCTCAACTGACGGAGAGATCAGAGCTATCTTGTCATTCTTTAAATATTGTTGATTCTGATAAATTATTTCTTTCATCCAGGTAGGATCATCGGAACAGATCAGAATATGATCTTTCATTTTCAGTGAATCCAGCCCGCGATCACGTCCTGAACGAAACTGCTGGAATTTGTCTGTCACCATAGAAACAATGATTGAAAAATTAATTAAGCCTGCCGCCATTACCAGGAATGTAAACATTCGACCCGGAAAAGTAACAGGAGACATGTCTCCATATCCAACCGTGGTAAAAGTCACTACTGTCCACCAGAGAGAGTTGAATAATGAACTGAACTTGTTCTCTCCACTATCGGCTATGATATACTCAAACAGGTATATTCCGAACGTTGAGGTCAACAGAAACGCGGGGATCAAGACAATAAAAAATAACCGAATTTTCATAATTGCTATCTGTAAATGTTCTTATTCTCAGTATTTTTAAATAAATATTTCACTAAACAGGAAAATGTCAGGCAATTCTTATTCTACCATAAATACTTCCCTGTTCATAAAGTATTCAATTTTATCAGATTTTCAAGGTCTTTTGCAAATTACACCTATCTTTGACATGCAATAATGGGGACACAATTTTTTAACAACTTTACAGAGAAAGAATATATACTTTGCTCTAAAGTGGACAGAGGGAGCAGGCAATGTCTTCATAGTCTTAAATTACAGGGAAAAGAGCAGGGATTCTGTTGATTTTTCGTTCTTTGAAAGATGATTGGATTCTAAAACAACTTGAACCCCTGGCCGGGCATTTGGGCTTTACTATTGAAGTATCCTTTCTTAAAAGAAGAAAAGTTCCATGTATAGAAAAAATTAATAGCTTTTGTTCTTTAATTAATTATTTCCTAAACCAAACTCACAAATATATTCCTTCCAGGTAACTACTTAGGTTATGATATCAGTTGAAATGGAAACGCAATGCTAAGGGATCTGAGTTATCAAAAAACATGAGCAAATCAACCAATGAACCTGTTTGGACACGTGAACGCGCACTGACTCTGGCTGCATTAATTGGCTGCCTTTTCACCTACGGCATCACGATTAGTCTATTTACACCACTACTGTCACTAATCCTCGAGGTTCGCGGAGTCAGTAGTACTATGATCGGTGGGTTGGCCATGGCGGCTCCAGCAGGCATAATAATCGGCTCTTTTGCAGTCCCATGGTCTTTGAGAAACATCGAAGGACATAGTCTCCTGCTTGGGGGTGTGGCTTTTGAAATCGTCCTCATTTTCGCTCTCATGAGTACACAGTCGATCGCAGTATGGTTTGTATTACGGTTCCTAGCCGGACTCGTATGTTCGATCCTGTTTGTAGTCTCCGAGACATGGATAATAGAAATAACACCTCGTGTCCACCAAGGACGAGTAATGGGTCTTTATAACACCACAATGGCATTGAGTTTTGCCCTGGGACCATTGATGCTTTCAATGACAGGCACTCAAGGTACACTCCCGTTTCTGGTCGGAATTGGCTTGATGGTCCTGGCTGGATTTCCTCTACTGTGGGCAGGACGCTATGTCCCGAACTCCAGCGACCATCCCGGCTTTAGCGTGGTTAGCTTTGCCTTAGTGGCACCGCTGCTTGCGCTGGCCTGTTTTGTGGTGGCTTTCAAGGAACTTGCTGCTACAAGCCTTATGCCTGTCTACGGATTAAGGATTGGGATGTCCGAGACTTCTGCAACTTTGATGCTGTTCATTGGTGCAGCAGGTGCTGCGTTATTACAGCTTCCCATAGGTTGGCTTGCAGATCACTTTAATCCGCGCAAGGTATTAGTGGCATGCGCGCTCGGAGGCATAGCTGGTGCTGCAGCCTGGCCATTCATTGTTAATTTACCATTTCTTTTATGGACAACACTGTTTCTGTGGTGGGGTTTTTTTGCCGGAGTATATACTGTGTCTATGATTCTCGCTGGGAAATGGTTCAAAGGGACAGAATTAGCTACAGCCATGGCTGCATTTGGAGTGTTTTGGGGTATAGGGGGATTTGTCGGTCCAATGGTTGGGGGAGCCAGCATGGACCTGTGGGATCCATACGGACTGCCTCTTACACTGGTGATTGTTGCCGGCTTATTTTTTGTGATCAGTCTTTTCCCACGGTTTTACCGCCAGCCAAAAAAAGAGAACCTTTCGTAAACAGATTCAATGGATTTAATCAAAATAGTACAATTGTTTATTTTTCAGGATTAAGAAAGGATAATCAATATGGTAGTAAAACGTTTATACCTCATTTACCCGCGTCCAACAAAGGGCATTTTGGTTGCCAAAACCGTCATGAACATCACATTCGCGTTCAATGGCAGGCTTGCCATGTGAACAACTGCATTCGCAACGTTGCTGGCATCCATTCTGGGCTCCACTACAGTTTTACCATTAGCTTGAATGATACCTTCCTCCATTGGAGCAGTCATTTCGGTGGCAGCATTGCCGATGTCGATTTGCCCGCATGCGATGTCATAGGCACGTCCGTCAAGAGAGGTAGAGCGAGTCAATCCAGTGATTGCGTGCTTGGTCGCAGTGTAAGGTGACGAAAAAGGGCGGGGTACATGTGCTGAGATGGATCCGTTGTTTATGATACGACCGCCTCTTGGGTTTTGGGACTTCATAATCTTGAATGCCTCTTGAGTACAGAGAAAGGATCCCGTTAAATTTACATCCAAAACAGCCTTCCATTGCTCGTAGGTGAGATCTTCCAAAGGCACGGGTGGAGCACCAATTCCAGCGTTGTTGAAGAGTAGATCCAGCCTCCCGAAGGTTTTCTTGGTTTGTNTGAACAACTCTCGTACCGAATCTGGATCACTCACGTCTGTGGGTATGACCAGCGTAGGNGAACCAGTGTCTCCNGCTTCCTTGACTGTAACCTCGAGTAAATTTTTTCGGCGNCCTGCGAGAGCTACAGAATACCCCTCACGCAATAACGATATTGCAGTACACTGGCCAACACCAGTNCCAGCACCAGTAACAATCGCTACTTTTACTTGTGAACTCATCTTTCTCCGTTTCGGTTTAAATATTCAAANTCATTCCTAATGAAGTATATATTATATATGATGAAAATTTTTTATATTACTAAATAGCGAATATAGTAATATATATATTATTTTTAAATGGGGTCAATAGTCCTTGTTTTAGTATTTGCATTGATACCGGAGTTATAAGCAGCAGGCATAAGTTTAATTCCTTCCTTACTACAATGACAATACCAATGAATTAAGGATGGTTCCTGGTTTGAATTTAGGCAGAAAAAATGAAAACATATAGCGAAAATTGCACAAAATCAGTCATGACACAAAATCAAGGTCTTGGAGGTACTGGCATGTTTAGAGTAATATTTCCAGATTGTCCAGATCCATTAACATGAATTTTTCAGGTTTATAAAGAATGTTAACTATATCAAGCCAGGGATTTNTTACGGGCAGGATCCTTCTCGGATACTTTCTGCTTGCCTCGAACATTGCCGCAGAGAAATGGCTGCTAGATTCATATAATCTTTTTGAAATCAACTTCACCACTGCTGCGATGTTCATGATTTTTACGGCTCTGCAGGAACTGCTGACAAAAGGCTCGCTTCAGCAGATCAGGCCCGTTTCCTGGAAGATTCTGTTTCTTTTAAGCCTTTTCACACTGGGGGCTTGGAGTTGCTTCCTCAGTGCGCTAGCAGGTTTGAGTGTTTTCGAATTCGGTACGATGAGCCTACTTTCACCGGTGATAATGGCAATTCTCGCAATACTTATTTTGGGAGAGAAACCATCACCTCTGATCTGGCCAGCGATTGGATTTGGAATAGCTGGTGGATTGTTTATGATGCAAGTGGAGTGGCAGGGGTGGAGCAGCGCGCATTACTATGCTTTCATGTTCGGTGCCCTGTTCTTCTCTTCGCTGCGTTGGATCACCGTCAAATTGGCTGGAGATAAAGTCCCCGCTTCTGCTATGATTTTCTGGGAACCTGCACTAGTGCTGGTAGCAATGGGGTCTCTAATAGATTTCGCCGTACTGTGGAACAAAATGACCCCCATGCTCATCAGTGCTCCAGTACTACTGTTTCTCTCAAGACAGTGCCTCGTCCGTTCCTACCAGTCTACTGTCACGTCTGCAACTTCAATCTCGGCAATGATATATACTAAACTTGGTTGGTTCCTGCTTTTTGGCTACTTGTTTTGGGATAGCCTTCCCGAACCCCTTGAGTGGCTGGGGGTTAGCCTCATCATTCTCAGCAGTTGGATGATAGTTTCTCGTGGAACCCCATCAGCAAATTCCGAATGAAAGATCTGGGTCAGGGCTGAATTTATTCCACGTCCCCAGCTTTATATTTTCTCCATTCAAACTCACTTTTTATACCGATAATCCGGATTTACCTTTTAGCTTTTTTATAATCAAAACGCTCTCAAAAATTAATCTAGGTAAATTTACTAATAGCATCAAAACAAACACATGATAGAATCCGTTGTTATCAGAATAATAATTTAATTTTCTTAGAAAAACTTCTAATTTTTATACCAGCCAAGGAGAAAAAAATGATTCCGATAATAGATTTTCATGACAAAAATGCAGAACAACAAATGTATGATGCTTATACTACATGTGGTTTTGCAGTCTTCACACATACACATGATTCCTGGCTGTCTGAATTTGCAGATTGGGGTCAAATTGTAAAAGAGTATTTTGCACTCCCAACCGAAGTAAAATTGAAAAATGGTTATAGTGGTGTAATAGATAATGTTGGTTATAGTGGAATAGAGGATGAACGATTAACACCTTATATGCCAGGAGATTTAAAGGAATGTTACAATTGGGTTTCTCCTGATAGAATGCAAGAAAAATATTGGCCTACAGACATACCTGAATTCAAACCAATGGCGCAAAAAATAGAACGTATTACTAGAATGATTGCTCATGAGTTTCTTTATAAATTTGAAAATATATTCAAATTACCTCATGGAACTTTAGTGGAAAAACATATTGATGGAAGTTCAACCATGAGACTGATACATTATCCTGT